>CEPV01079586.1_pt1 | contig 10330 bp, 10 predicted proteins | sample 530451 | NCBI WGS metagenome assembly CEPV01 (sample SAMEA2620097, study PRJEB7988) | marine metagenome | isolation source: saline water (ENVO:00002010), including | reverse complement strand
CCAGTAAATCCACACATAAGAACCCCTTATATATTTATTAACTACTTAGGCAATTGTAATTGTAGCATCCATAACACTTTCCAGACATAACCTTGCGCATTACTTAAGAATATACTTTTTCAGATTGTTGATTTTGGGTAGTATTTAACAGCAACTGGGCTATTGTGAAATCCTCCTCTTCATCAATATCAAATCCTTCAATCTTTGAAACTTCATAACCAATACAATTATCCACATCATAGATTCTTTTAGAAATATTGTAATGGTTTTTATCATTATCCAGAAAATTCTCAAGATATCGTTTCTTAATTACTCTACAGGCTGGACTCTCTTCCCAAACTTCAGGCCAATCCTGGCTACGCTCGATATCGTTAACATTCTTATCTTCTAAAGTAATAATCCCATTCTCTATAATTCCATCATGGCGTTTACGAACAATCGTAAATGGATGTGTTTTAGGCTTCATAATAGTAGTAACTGAATTGATCTGAGGTTTGCCTAATAATATCTTAAACATATCCTGGATTGTTTTGTGTTTTATGAATGGACTTGTTGGTGGTCGAAAAGCAACCATTTTCGGAATCCAGCCTTCATTTTCTTTAAACCATATCAATGCGTGAAGGAGTGCGGACAAAGTTGATGCTGTTTCAGTAGATAATTCTTCAGGTCTAAGAAAAGGAACTTCCGCTCCATATTGCAGGGAAATGTCCGCAATTTGACTGGAGTTAGTGGATACAATTACACGTCCGCTCTTTGACCTTAAAGCTTCTTCTATTGCATAAGCTATTAAGGGTTTCCCCCCTAGCAATCTTATGTTTTTGTTTCTTGCCCTGGTTGACCCACTTCTAGCTGGAATTAAAATCAGATTATTTGCAAAATCTAGACTGTTTAAAGCTTTTCTCTTCATCTATAACGAAGAACTAACGGACCCGAGGCATTCTTTACATATAGCCACAGGATCTTCTTTGATTAATCCCCTTCTTATCGATTGTATTTCTTCAGAATCCCAGATTTCTTTAAGACTCATTTTGTATAAATTACCGATTATCAGCTTTTTACTAAAAAAAATAGAACAACAGGCGGAAACATCACCATTTGCAAAAACAGCAAGCCTTTGAAAAGGCATTCTACAGTCCATTCTTATATTTTCATTTCTCTTGTTATTAATGTTTACAAGCTCCTTAAAATCTATAAAATCAACATATTCTTGAAATTCCTTTAAAAACTTCTCTTTATCACCTATATCCTCCTCTGAATGATAGTAGCTCACCCTGATCAGGGGAAGATCTTTTTTTAAATCTACTTTTTTCTGATTAATATATTTTACAATACTGCGCAACCTATTGAAGTAGTCTATGCCTTTTAAGGCTATGTATTTTTCAGGTGTTCCCGCATCTATAGATATGCCTATAAAAGTGGCATGACTATCCAGTAAGTCTCCAACCATGTCTTTCGTTAATAAGGTCCCATTTGTAATCAATCTAATATCCAAAACACCATTTTTATACGCAAGATTAATCATCTCACACAAATCCTTTCTCATAAGACATTCTCCTGAAAAACCAAGGTTTATGGCCCTTAGTCCATGTCTTTGTCCTTCGGATAAAACCTTTATATAAAGCTTCATAGGAAACTCCATACCTGTATTAACTTTATACCCCAATCTATTTTGCATGTCTTCATTCCGAAAACAGTAAATACAACGCAAATTGCACGCATCTATGACTTCTATATCAATATGAATAGGGAAGTCAGGCAAATAATTACAGCCAGCCTTTTCCCATAACTGCCGGTATTCTTTATATGGTTGTCCCAGGTGTTTTAGATAAATATTTTCTGCCTTTTCCTGATTTAATCTTTTAGTCCATTGAAGCTTTTCCATATGTATTTAACTTTTTGATACTGAAGATTATAAATTTATGAATAAATAATGAAGCCTTTAACCACTTTAACCCATTTTATCATGTCTATCCCATCTTCTTGTTTTTATAAAGTAGTTCTGAAAGCCTCCATCCCAAGTCAGAAGCAACATTTATTGTTGCCTCCTCATCTACTACAATGTGGCCAACTTTTCCGCCTATGATTTTCTTTTGTTTTCTAAAAAATGAATAATCAACTGTAATTAGCCCTGGAGTTCTTCTATAAAGGAATTCTCTTTCAAGTGTGAGGGTATGGTCTCTCCCGTTTATGGGCACAAGCCCATTACCCTCATGTTTATAAATTAGAGAGCTCTCAGGCATAACACCAATGACAGAATCCACCTCAAAGAAATAAAGAGTATTGATGAGTTTATCAACATACATAGTCTTTCTCAAAGGATATTCTATATGATAAATTGTAATGGTATCCGGCACGTTAATTTTCTCTTTATAGTTTCTAACTATATACTCAATCGTACCTTCGATATGGGTATTAAGCTGCGCCAATTCCTTAGGCCTGTAATCTACTATTATTTCATAGGATTGCTTCTTTAAATAATTTATAATCCTGATATCTGGTGACGAAACAACTATGTTAGAAATGTTTTCGGACGCCAAAATGGTTTCTATAGCTATATCTATTATTGTTTTATCACCTAACTTTTTTAGCGCTATAGGTTCAAGCAAATCCATTCCCCTTACCGGCATAATACAAATATGGTTCTTTTTTGAAACATCTTTATGAGATACATGCTTTTTGATAATCCTATGCCTAGTAGATAATACCCTATCTTGCTTTTTTGTGAGGTTCTGAGAGTGTTGTCGATAATAAAATAATGGTAAATTTATATTACTCACCTCAAACTTTTTAATAAATTTTAACCAAAGTTCAAATCCATCTTGACACTGGAACTCTTCCGAATAACAATCAGCTTCTAACAGAAACTCTTTTCTAATCATGGTACATGCCCCATGTGCCGGTTGATCATAAAGTGTAACATCGTTCTTGAAATCGTGCCTTCTTACCAATGAAATAACGCTTCCAAACTCATCTACCAGATAGTAGTCAGAAAATATCAGTCCGCATTTACTATTATTTAGTCCATTGCTCATAATCATGAGAGCGTTTTCATCCAAGTAATCATCAGCATCGAGACGCATGATATACTTACCCTTAGAAAGTTTTATGGCTATATTATTAGTAACATTTAGGCCCTTATTTTCTTGATATATTGTGGTTACTTTTGAGGTATTTTCATATTTCCCAATAACCTCTTTTGAATTGTCAGTTGATCCATCATCTATGATGATCAACTCATAATCACTAAACGTTTGGTTCAATACTGAATCTATAGATTTTGCAATATACTTTCCATAATTATGGTTTGTCATATACACAGAAACAAGCGGACTTTCAATACTCGTTTTCATTTCCTGCTCCAGTCAATCTCTGTAATTACCTGGACATGTTCTTTCCTCTGCTTAACTTTTGAATTAATCTCAAGCTTTTCAGGATACTTTTCAAAATAATTAACAATATCATTCATTGTATAATCATGTCCCTTGCCACAGTTATGCATATAAGCAAGTAAGTCTTTAATGAGATTATAGTCCTCCTCTGCATCAAGAGTTAATCTGTAATCTCTATTGTGTTTAGTTGGCACAACTAAGGATGCAGTCTTAAACTGGTCTTTATTATCTGTAATATATCTCGTAAGATATTCACTGCCATTACAGTCTTTACTCATCTTGTACAAAAACCTCAAAGTGTCTGCACTAAACACCTCCACCTCGGTACCACTCGGCAGTTGCTTGGCATCAGTATATTCCGCATTATTTGCCAGATGGCATTCTATCGACTTAGAAATGTATTCAGGATCTACAAGAATATCATCTCCCGTTATTCGCAAAATCACATCGAAGTCAGGATTACCCTCAACGGCCAACATCATTCGAGATAAAACATTCTCTGTATCACCTCGATATGTCCTAAACGAATACGAGACCGCAAGCTTAAAAAGCACCTCATCTTCGCTTTCGTTTGTTGTGCAAAAAGCTACTCGATCTATATACCCTTTTTTTAACGCAAGTTGTACACGGTCAAAAAGATGACAAATTGCGGGCAAACCATTTATATCCAGGATGGCCTTCTGCGGTAATCGTGAAGATTGCAAACGCGCAACAATGACTGCCATAACCTTATGATCAGTGTGCTTGTTTGTTAAAGGCTCATCCTCCTCAAGTGACGAAATAATTCTTCTTCCAACTATTTTTTCAAATTCGGGTGTATCTGCATTTAAATCTGCACGTTTCATCTCGATATCAGATTCTTGTAATATTTCATAAGGCTTTAACCCCTTTATCGCTACCCATTTTTTCTTAGTTTGTGCTCTATAAGTCCTCTCAGACTCTGAGAATTTTTCAGGATTCATTCCGATTGCGGTCTCTGCCACCCTAACATTGCGTACAAATCTTGAAAACTCATCAGGATTAAGAGATGAGTAGTAATCCACACCTCTAGCTGATCGATCTAATGTTACGTGCTTCTCCAAATATTTTATTCCGTATGGAATTGCCATAAGTGGAAGTATCGTTGAGAAAATATCATCACCATCAACGTGGTCCATATACCCTAATGAAACAATATTGCCATATATTTGCTTAAGTAACCTAAGCCTGGAAAGACATGTATCATCAATTTTTGTCGGGTAAGCTTGAAATCCATGAAGGAGGATTATCTCTTTTGCATTTCTAATTGAATTGACAACATTCAAAGCATAAGATATTTCAAGGAAAGTAGATCCTCCAGTTGCAAAAAAGACTTTCTTTTCTTGCTGTGATAATATATTTAATAACTTTGTGTTACATAGATCAGAGGAATGGACCTTATAACCATCAATGTTATTATTCTTTGCTGTCTTTAAAGCGTTTATACCAAAAACATCCGCATATATTTTGGCCCCTAGCATTTTAACTCTCGCCAATAAATCATTCCAAACATCTTCGGTAAATGATTGCTTTTTGAAGTGATCAAATCGGGAGTGTGTCTTTACTATGAATTCTTCAGCATAATAAATCTGGAATTTTACCGAATCAGCCCCGGCCTGTACGGCAGACTCGGCTAGTTGAAGAGCAATTTCAGGTTTCCCTTGATGTGCATTAGCAACTTCGGCAATTATTTCAACTTGACACATTTTCTAAATCTTTCAAAACTTTGAAAAGAACAATTAATTATTTTTGGATGACCATCAGTAAAGGCCTCAGAAGTCCCTTGCCTGATGCTACGGATCCACAAACATATACTTTTTTCATTTGATAATCAGTTTAAAGAAGCGAACTGCTTAATCCTCAATGTCTTCTAAACGTATTAAGTCTCCCGCTTGCACACCACGAATAAGCCTTTTACCAACAACCTTATCAATCTGATCAGGGGACAATCCCCATGACGGTCTTAAATAAGTTAACCATTCTATCTGAACAGGCTTTCCGGCTGGTACATTCACTGCTGCCCCTATAGACCGACGCATATGCGAACGCATTTTTTCATCCGAATTCCCATGCAATGTTTTTTTGCATCCCATATAAGCTTCTGCTTGACGAACCATTTTAACCAGTTGACTCATATCCTCCGAGTCTGCAGAGATGGCATGGTCATGAAAGGCCTGATTCTCCTTTCTGTATGTAAAGTGTTTTTCCAGTACTTTTGCACCTGATGCTACAGCCAGTTCACACGCCTTGATACCTAAAGTATGGTCTGAATAACCGACAGGAAGATCAAATGTTTCCCGGAGCCAAACGATCCTTTTAAGATTCGCTTTATCAACAGGCGTAGGGTATGCGGTAACGCAGTGTAGTAAAATGAGTTCTCCCTTTATTCCTGCATCTGGCCGCAAATCTAAAATCGTATTTAAGACCGCTTGAATTTCCTTCTTTGTTCCCAAACCGGTAGAAATAATCATAGGTTTGTTTTTTGAAGCAATATATCGTATTAAACTGAGATAGGTTAAATCGCCTGATGACACTTTAAAAAGAGGAACAAATTCATCCAGAAAATCTACATCATCAAAATGGAAGGGTGTTGAAAATAAGATCACGCCACTTTCACTTGCAATAACTGCCAATTCCCTAAACTGTTCATAAGAGAGTTGATATTTTTTTGTCCTTTCATAACGCTCTGATTGAACCTTAGAAATATAATGCTCTATTCTAAATGTCTGGAATTTTACGGCATTTACGCCACACTTTGCCGCAAGTTTTATTAGTTTGGCCGCAGTGTCAAAGTCACCTTCATGGTTTACGCCAATTTCTGCAACAATCCATGTTTTTTCTAAATTGTGAAAATTTATACCATTAACACTTATGTCTTTCATAATATTCTTGATACGGGAACCTTTCTCCCATGAAACCCACCATAATCCGTTTAAGTTTGAAAGAATCAGTACCAGGATAGTTTAAACCATTAATCGCAGTAGGACAAATACTAATATCCATATTCTTAAGCACACTTATTACATGTTCACTAATATGTTCTTTTTCTCCCTCCGGGTATGCAAAAAGATCAATAGATCTACAAAGATAATCTTCTAAATATTTCTTACAATTATATATTTCATTGTTTAATTCATCATCATTAAGAAAGGTAAGAATCTCATGATTAACAGTATGGCCTCCAACCTCAAATAAAGGCAGGGCATCAAGATTACCAAGATCTGTTGTTGTGAGGTTGGCATAATTTGGCACATCATTACCGTTATCATTTACTTCTGTGCTTGCCTGCAATGACAGTAAAGCCGCTGCCCGTCTTTCTGGTGACATTTTCTTTAATTCAGCTTTAATGTCGATAACAGCTTTCTGCTTTTGCATTTGACCTCTCACTGAGAAACCAGCCAAACCATTATTCAACTTAAGCTCAATATATTCTTTTGGTGTAATGTTAATGAAGTGCTCGATCTGATCCGTCCAAAATCGCACGTTATTACCCACAAATCCTGTCGAAATAAAAAAGGTGGCTGGTATTTGATACTTTTTTAATTTCGGAAGTGCAACGTCATGTACATTTTTATAGGTATCATCAAATGTTACAGCAACACTATTCGACGGTATAGATTTGTCTTCTTTTAAATATTTCACCATGTCTCTCAGTGTTAATGGCGTCGCATTCTCTTTAAGGTAAGCCATTTGAGACTCAAATTCATCTATGGGTATATGTTTTTTTGAGAAATTTTCTATACCTTTTGATGCAGATGCTGTAACACCGTGATACAAAAGAATTTTGGCAGCTGATTTATTTTCACGCATTATGAAGGCCCTTTGTATATTCAATAAAATTGTTACAGGCCACGTACTCTTTTTCCAGCGGAATAGCCGAGTAATAAGAACCTTCTTTTTCTTGACGGTGGCTTTCAAGACTGGCTTTCTTTTTTTTAAAATCGGCTAAAATTGATAGAACAAGCCTTGTTGCTACAACTGTCCCTATGTATCTTAAATGGTATATCTTATTATCATGTCCTATTTTGATGTACTCCTGGGCCAAAATACCTCCTGTATCCAGATCATCGTCAACATAATGGATTGTTACACCAATTTTGTCGTACTGATTATGATAAATCGCCCATAGGTCAGAATCCAGTCCACGGTATTCCTGAGAAACACCTCTGTGAATATTTATTGTTCCCCACTTGGGGACATTAAATACGTGAGGTTTAACCGGACCAACTCCGAAAGTAATCCCTATATCTGGCTCAAGTGCTTTTACATATTCATCAACACCAGTTTGATTAACTCTGTAAACTTCAACAACCTTCTCACCGATATCATCTGATAGCTTCGAAGAGACGCCTCCCTCAGCAGGATCAAAGAACTTTTCTTCATATTGATTCATTTCTCGCTCAAATACAGGACCGGTTGGATAATCTTTTTTCAATCGAAACCGTTCATATAACACACCGACTATGTTAAACTGTTCGTTTAACTTGTTAATAAAATAGGTATGGTGCTTGGTTTTGGTGCTAAAGATTACAATTTTCACGTTTATGAATTATTACCTTTATTTTGCTGTTACACTTGCTAATTGAGCTTGTGTACTGCTCCCCACTAAGCAATATTAAAAACATTTGTAAGCAGTGATTGTTCTTTCTCTACTAAGACGGAGTAGAATAGTTTAAAAAAGAATGAGGGTAATCTTTGTTGTAGTTATCAACTCACCTTGTAAAGTTCTCCGTAAACTCAAATAGTGATAAGAACTCATTAATCCAGACAAATTCTTCATTAATCCTCCATAATTGTGATTAGGGTAAAGTCTGATTTTAGCCACTAAAATTTGCGATGAGTATAATAAATCTGAAATTTTACCGAATCAGCCCCCGGCCTGCACGGCAGACTCGGCTAGTTGAAGAGCAATTTCAGGCTTTCCTTGATGTGTATTAGTAATTTCAGCTATAACTTCAACCATCACACTACCTGGTTATTCAATTTCTCCCACTGGTAAGTTTCTTTAAACTGACACTTTTTACAGATTGGAACATACCCTAGTTTACCTTTAACGTGCAATTGACGCACTGCACCTAATATCTCACCAGCCCAGATCTCTTTTATATGCTGATTATGTTTTGTAAGTTTGACAAAGGGCTTACACATCTTTGCATTGCTCATACCTTCATACCCCTTTTTTCGGGTTTTTATTTTCTGAAGGACCTCATTAAAAGATTTCCCTCCTTCTTTCAGTGCACTTATATCTAGGCATCCAATAGGATACTGACATCCCCAATCGTAACAACACATATAAACCATTCCATTGTAAGATACTATCATCCTCTGATAAATCTGCTCACAAGGAAGTCGACTTCCTTTAGAAACAAAGAGATGGCCTTTCATATCCTTCCAGTAAGGAGTATCCATTGGCAAACCTCTATCTTTACAAAATGCAACTAATCGCTCTCGCACTAAAGGGTCAACATCAGAAAGATTGCCGCCTCTTTCTGTGTACGCCTTTATGGCAACATCATCCACACAATCTGAAAATATTTCAAAATACTCATCCTGCTCATAGTATGTTTCTTCTGTAAGTACCATCTGAATCTTAGTCCTTGGGAATGGAGACCTCATAGTGTCTCGAATCTCAGCAAAGCGGCGAATATTCCCATATACCTTTTCAAAGCAATTTTCTTTAAAGCGTCCGGGACGCATTATTTTGTATGTATCTTTTGTTGCTCCATCAAAAGAATATATCATAATATCAAGACCTGCTTCAATTAAAGCTTTGCTCTTTGATTCCGTAAGGGTAACAGCATTAGTATTAATGACTGTTTCCAATATACCCTTTTTTTTTGCATAATCGATGAAATCAGGCAAGTTAGGATGTAAAAGGGGCTCACCACGCCAATTGAACTTTATAGAATACACGTCGAATTCTTTACATTGATCAATTATGCGATAGGCTAACTTTTTATCCATTAGTTTGTCAGGAGTTACTATCGCCTGCCGATAGCAAAATGGACAAGCCAAATCGCAAATTGCTGCTATTTCTATATCAATATTTAAGGGAGGACAATTGGTTGCCTGGTAATATGAATTACCAAGTTTATTTTCTATAGCGTATCCTGGATTACCTCTCCATCTTGATCGGTATGCACGGTAACGTCTAATAAACTCATTTAGTAATTCCTCTTTTTTCCCACTCCCTTCACTTTCTAACAAGTACCGAAACGCCTTGTTATGTTCCATATATTTAATTGCATAATCTAACTTATCATTTTCCAAATCCCGCTTACCCTGAATAACATATTGCCTTTTATTATTCGCTTTATTTCTTTTATTTATCATATCGGTTTATAAGACGGGAAATATACCCTAAACATGAGGTAATTTGATATCCCTAACTCATTAAAAATCAAACCATTTACAACTGAATTAGTTTTTGGGGAGCAGGTCATGCTTCTAATGAATAAAGAATTGACTCATTTTTTTCAACTCTTTTACTTATAACATGAGACAAATAACACCTCTGCGTTTCAAAGTTAATGAGTGAAAGAGAAGCTACTCCAACATAATAATCTGCTTTTTTGGGCCTGATTAATAAAAATATCCTATCTTTGTTTCTTCTTACTTGCTCTAAATATGCCCTTTAGTCATCAGTCTTATTAGGAAATACGCCATGATTAAGATAGCGAGTTGTCTCTGTATCATTAAACCAATGAGACCATTCCCTATAACATCTTCATCGGCGTTAGGTATGCAAAGGTCAATTGTTTCACCCTGTATAAAAGGAAATAGCTCTCGATTGTTAAGAACTTTGATTCCAGGCATAAATAAAATATTTTACTTAAAACCTCTTCCAGATTGAGACATGTCGTTTTATATTATTGACGAACTGACGCCGCACGTATTTTGTTTTACTTTTCATTTGATTCTAT
>CEPV01011789.1_pt1 | contig 10331 bp, 8 predicted proteins | sample 530451 | NCBI WGS metagenome assembly CEPV01 (sample SAMEA2620097, study PRJEB7988) | marine metagenome | isolation source: saline water (ENVO:00002010), including | reverse complement strand
CTTGTAGAAAAACAGCGGTTTCAGAGGTTTGGAGTTCTGGGCCCTACTAGCCTTTAATAAGACTCGGACACCGACAGGAGGGCCTTCATGGTCCGGTTGGGCCTCGTTCACTAAGTACAAGATCCATTTGTTTTCGAACGTTGGATCGAAAGTATGTCCGGTGTCTACCAATGGCTTTCCTTCCGATTCGTAAATGAGTTTTTTCGTGAACTTTGTTCTACAGTACCTGACCATCGGAGCAAATTCGAAATCACTTGGCTTATGGCTTTTTTCATCCATAAGGGTAGACGCTAAAGAAACTTCGCTGCACAGTTTCATCGCAGGAAATTCGGCTGGATTATATGAATGTGGCTCGGACCCCCGTCCCATCCTCTGTGGAGTAGAACATTTCCCGTCAGGAGACCTGAGGATCATGGTTACACTAGAAGTTACATCGGGATGATCTTCCCATTGAATCTGGACTCGGAGGTTCGGGTCTGACTCACCCTGTGCCCCTCCTAACTTAGTCATGTAATAACTAGATTTACCTTTACCAGACTCGACCGATACGATCTTAGAATCAACGGCCGACGTACTTCCACCGAATTGTCGGGCCGTACTTCCTCCGGTTCTAATGTTTTGCCCTGCGTCCGATATGCTTCTTCCGGCCTTGCTTAGTTTGCTGCTAAACCCATCTTCCTTGTCCATCTTTTCCGGATATACTTCAAGATCAAACGCGAATGAATATACAATGCCGTGGGTTAACGGATATTCAACTTTGTGAATTCCTTGGTCATCCCACTTTTCCTGCCCTAGATAATTCCAACTTTCTCTCAGCGTGAACCACCAGAACACGGAATACGCACCTGTAGTGAGCATAATCAAAACTAACACCAGGGCAGGTATATACCACCCTCGGATCCAGGCAACCGCGTCTAGCTCTGCGCGGAGCGATCGAAGGTCAGACGTTTTATCCGGAGTGACCATGACCGACAAGTTGTAGGTCCTAGGTTTTCCTCGTATCGGGCGTTTTCTAGTTCTTACAGAAACATTAGCTTCGGCTTCTTGGCCTGCGGTAACGGTCAGGGGGTCGGGAGTGAACGTGTACCTGCAAAACCCCTCGGGGTCAGAACCAGATCCAACGAAGCTTAGGGAGTCGTTACTCTGATTTCTTATCGAGAGGGTAAATGTACCGGTAGCACCCGTGATCTTTTCTGGGCTTAATGTAGCTTCGAATTCGTAGAAGGGGCTGACCTGTAATGACCCCTCCATACTGGTTTCACTGTCGGGGTTATTTCGTGAGCATACGGTAACGTTGAACGTGTATGATCCGGATAATACGTCGGACCTGGCGGGTGGATGGAATCGCAGGACTGCTGAAGTCTCGTCACCTGGGAATAATCTGAATTCCGTCGAATCTAATTCGTAGAATTCCTCATCCAACCCGATTACCGCAAGCGTCATTACGTCTACCAGAGTACCGGTGTTTTGCAACGTCACTAGAGTTTCGATACTTTCGCCACCAGCTACTTCGACAGATCTAGGATCGAGTTCTAACCTTATGTAATCTGGCATCGTCAAGCCTAAAGGACCAAGAATGACAAGATTACGACGGCGCAAGCAATCCCCATAAGTAGACACAACGTGACCCACAGGTGAAGGACTGGCGACGTCCTCAAATGTCCAGTTACTATTGCACTACTCCCATTCGCAGGGATGGGTTGTACCTTCAATTCACACTCACAGTTTTGCCTCAGGCCTAACTTAGGCCGATCGTTCAAAGTAGTGAAAACCGAAGCCTTTAATTGCTTGGCCGCTCCTGCAGCGATTTCAATCTGAGTTGGCGTAAATGCAAATTGCCACTTCCCCCTGGACGGAATGCCGGCAAATCCGAAAGTCACTGGAGCATTGCCGTGGTTTTGCACATCGATCAAGTAACTCGATCTTCCTGATCCCACTATTTCTTCCCGGACAGACGCTTCGACACAGTGGAATGGATCTACTTCTAAGACCAATTCAGCTTTTTGCGGACAGAAAGGAAAATTCCTGGACTTAGTCTCTACTGTGGCCAAATAGGATTTCGATAAGGATTCGGCTGTTCTTGGTACGGATATCTTCAGGACGCTAGTTCCTGAATCTCCTGGAAAAAGGGAGAAGCTGATAGTCGACAGTTGGACCCATGAGGGATCCAACCCGTGTATCGTCACAGACAATACATCCACTACATCACTCGTGTTTTGGACACGGATCGTCGCTTCGGCATAATTTCCTGGGAGTACCTTTAAAGAGTTTGGTTCAACCAATAGGCTGTCGGGTCCGGGCATAGCTACGCCTCGTCACAGTTGGGTTCGTTCTGCAGTCAACCTGTTATCCAGCGTCCGTTGATGGGAGTAGACAACGACATTAACCCCCATTTCCATGGCTGATCTGATTAATTCTCTAGGCCCTTCGTATCCACCGACGCCAACTTCCCAAAGACATCCGTAATCACAGTCGTTGTAGAATACCCCGTCACCAGCGACCATCATATCTGATCCATGGACACCCGCAGGAGGTGAAGAGAACTTATGTAAAGAACTTAAGACAGGATGTCCGTTCTCCACAGATACCAACTGTTGGCCTAAATGTACGGCAAGTTCGTTGAAAGAGGTCCGAAACCCTACCGCATCTTGGGTGTCGTCCGAGCCTTTCAGGCAAGATTCGCCGAATATCACACCGCCGTGGGACAGCAAGGTTTTCAAAGACCGAGCTATTTCCTCTGAAACGTCGAACCTCGAGGACCCCACTATCATCAAGAGCGTCAGATGTTCCGGGATGTCTGTGAGGTCTATGTATCCAAGAAAATCTACGCCGTAGTTGGTTGATCCCTTGACACCAGCAAGGAGGTCCATAAGCCCTTTGGTATGGATGGGATGACCGTCATGGTCTGATTCAATGGCAGCAATACCAACTCTTGCGTTCCCTAACGCCCTCGAGGTCACACATCTCCGGAATCTTAAATCTATTTCGTCTTGGCCGGGTGTCCTTCTGTCTGCAGCCGCAGTCACCGGGTGGCCCGATCCACTTAATTGGATTCGAGCGAGTTCCAAAAAAGGTTCCTTCGGTAACAAATTAGTAGCTAGACCTCGGTAGACCTCTAAGATATATGTAGGCTCTCTACCGAGGCCGGGAGTTGCATGATTTGAATCGGATTCTTCGATCTCTCGCGCTTGGACAATGATGTATATCGTCTCTGACCGATATGAGGTAATTGGAATCAATTGAGGTTCGTGGACCACTATACCGGTTCCATTTTCATCAACGGCCATCCCCGGATGGACCACTATCGAGTTGTTTTCCAACCCGGTAGCGGTGACCTCGAAGCCTCCAACGATTCCGGGGCCGTGGACCCACAGACTATGTGAGAGTTGCTGGTGACGATGGTAATCATGGGCAGCAGTCCAGGTTTGATCATCTATAGCCATGCCTCGATGCGGCATAAGGCGTTTAGCAGGTCTCTTCAGCAAATCGGGTAACGGCATCAATCATCTCCAATGTGAAACCTGATCCGTAACATCTGGATAAGAGATTTAACTCGATCCCCTATCAACCTTTATCTTTTATCGGATACAGATCCTGGGTTTGTTATGTATCGCGTCTAGGAAGTCTCGAATACTTCAAGACTGTACCGTGTGTGAACTGGTTTCTCGGACTCGATGATAGCGATAATTTGGTCTCGATTAATATCTGAGGAATCATTCAACTGAAGGCGTACTGTGAAGTGACTAGGATCGTTGCCGCCCAATACCGTGTTGATACCCAATAGGCTACTCCCAGTCAATACGAGAGGACTGAAGTCTTCTTCGATAATTGGAGTGACGCCAGTATGCAGACGTATGTATTCCGTAAGCCCTCGTTTGGTACCACGCCATTCGAATACATCTCCAATATGGGTGAGAAGTTCTCGTTGCCGTTGAGCAGATTCGGGTTTCATCAATGATATCTTCAACCAACTCGCCAACCACGGCAAGAATTCTTCGGGTGTCGTAGTTGGATCGAAGTAGTAGGAAATATTGTCGATCGTTCTTTCTAATGGCGATAGAACTGATTCCAAGATCATTAAGAAACGTGAAGTGAAGTCGTGTTCGGCGTAAACACCTGGAAGGTACTTCAGATAATTGCTTCTAGGAGCAATTGTCTCTTGAGGGACTTGTAACTCATATCCCGAAACAGTGTTCGATAGCAGCACTAGACTCAGCCTCACAAACAAGTGATAATGTGGGTCTCTGACCTCAAAGTGGCGGTAGCTCGCACTTCAACTTCCTGGAGTGGTCCCGTCTTATTCCCGGTCTGTTGGTCTATGGTGAATGCGTTGATTTCCATAGTGTATTCGACCTCTGACGTCTGTTGAATCTTACTAATTAACTCTGATACATATAAGTTTCTTCCGAATTCCCAGCCTGTTCCGTCACTCCCGCCTCTGGTAGGATGTATATAGGCGTACAATCCCTCTTGTATGGATTCGTTCGCAATTTCGAGGTCAGAACCGCCTCTTAATTTCACCACAGCCTCAATCGACACTGAAACATATTCTGCTTCCGAAACCTGGAATGATGTTCCTATCAACCGGCGTTCGTCTATAAAAGCCGTCACCTGTCTTATTGTGTGTTGAGAGACCGCGAGCTCAGACAACGCTGGCCTCAGTGATTCTGACGCCTCTTGTGCTACCAGGAGTAATTGGATGACGTTGCCTGTTGACGGTTCATCTCCTGCGGTAATGATTGCCTGGGTGCAATGAGCTTTAGCTATTGATGGCGAACTTTCAAGGGCTAAGTGCTCGAAATCTTCCTTGGTTACAGCCCTGCCTCGGGTTTTAAATTCCTGTGGAGCCCTTAATTTGGCCTGGTCTATGCTCTCCGGAACTCGCCCACCCCTGGCTGGTTGCCTGTTGATTACACTTGAAACATATGGGATGGAAGACTTGAGAACAGTTAACGTACCGTTCCCTACGTTCCCCGATGTACCTCCACCGAATCGATAGGACGTGAGGCGAATTTGGGCACCCTGATCAGGAGAAGCACCGTGGAAGTTTTCCAGACCCCCTGCGCCTCTTACGGAAGGTCCAAACTGGATCTCTGAAAAAACAGGATCGCAAGTAAAATGTTTGGAATTGGGAGAGGATTCAGAAAAGTCCTCTACCAGTTGCCATTCTTCCCAACCTTCTCCATCCTTGCCTTGAACCTCCACCGTTTCTCCAGGTTGGAGGGGAAGCATTGGAGAATGGAAGACTCTAAATGATTGTCCAGGTCTCCCGTTGCTGTTTCCTAACCTTTCGTTTCGAACGCGAGTGATATTGGTTGATGGAGACATCCCGCCGATACTTTGGGACAACACACTTTGTATTTGGGGAGAACTTACATATTGCCCTTGTCGATCCCCGCTCTTGGTTGCTTGGCATCGGATCCAAAATCCTTCGAGACCGTTCACCACGGTTTGTCCCGACGTCAGTGGGATATGTAATGTAACTCTCCCTGGTGTGTTAAGCCCTCTGGTGTAGTCACATTCAAGCCATGCAGGGTTTGTTGGTACTCGATCAAAGTCCATCCAACAACTATAGAATTTGTCCCAATATTGCCAGATGATAGGTGGGTTATTCGGATTAACTCCTGCCCCTTCCGCTTCTACACACCCAAAATCTATGGCCAACACCGTTCCAGTAAGGTCGTTCTGATACCCGATATAAAAAGCGTTACCTGATTCCGGAGTTTGACTGAAAACAGGAAAACTATCAGCGTCCCCTCGAAGCCCCGGATCCACTCCCAATGCCCGCATTTCCACCCATTCCCGCAGTGATTGAACCCGATCATGATACTCGTAGTCATCTCTGGTGATGAGGAAATTCCTCATTACTGGAGGAGCAATCTCGATTGACGTTTCAGTCGCGAATATTATCGCCGCCTCGGTTTCAGTCCTGACCGTTGCCACTTCTGTACCAGACGGAATAGAAATCGTCGAATCTTGAGGAGCGGTTAATATAAACGTTACATCGACTTGTGCTGGGACAGCAGGTTTTAATTTGATACCTACCAGGTCCAAGAATTTAAGGTGGTTTTTGTCAGGGACTTGATTTGCTCTATAAATCAAGACTTCCGTCATCCAGGCAAACAACTCGATCATCGCGATTCCTGGATCACTCACGTTGTGGTCAGTCCATTCCGGACAAATTTGAGGGATTCTTCCCCGAGCTTCGTTGACCAAATCTTGAAACGTACGGTCATCAAGGTTTGGGACTGGTAGCGGCATATAGCTATTCCTCTCCGGGGATTATGTAAAAGGGGAAAACTAGGTTCCTTTCATCGTTGGTGGTTTTGACCGTGTAACGAATATCTATCAGAATGCAGTGATCAACTTCTGCGTGTGGACCGACTAATACATCTGTTAAATCTATCCGCGGCTCCCACATTCGTAATGCGTCTCTTATTTCATACGCGATCAAGCCATGGGTACTCTTGTTGTTCGTTGCAAATACGAAATCATTCAAAGATGACCCAAACGTCGGGCGCATGACACGTTCGCCTTTAGATGTCAAGAGAATCATCTTGATCGCTGCCTCTATATCTTCTTCCTCATTAATTAGAGAAATGCCCCCTCTACGATTCACTGTCAAGGGAAACGCCCAGCCACGGCCCAAGAAAGATCTGTGACCCAAATCACCCATGTGATTACCCCCCTATTTGAACCGTTGGTAGACCCACTACAATGGAACCGCCGTGGGCGGTGGAATCACCCATTCTGGCGGCGGGCATATTACCGATCATAACGCTACTTGACCCTTTTGCTATCGAGTCCGGAGGGCCAACACATATACACATATTGCCCACCGTCGCAGCAGGCATACCCCCGATCAGCACTGTTGGCACACCTGGAGGAGCGATTGGTCCACCTACATGTGGTATTGGCGGGACTGCGGGCGATTGCATAGGACACGTGTGCATATCTCCGACTCTAGCTGCTGGTGGCACCAGTGACACCTCCAAAAAGAATTGAATGTTGCGTTAACTTTGATCTCTTAAACCTGGATTGGTCAGTTGATCTTAACCAATGGTGCCTTGATCTCCGCCATGGCACTTCCCTCGACAGTGGTCTGAGCCCCTTTAACCGAAGTTATTTGGCCCTCAAGATCCGCTTGCGCCCCACCTTTTAAGCTCAAATTTGCCCCTGCTTTGATATCCAAATTAGCTGATGCGTCAATTACCAGGTTCCCACTGGATTTAATCTCTAAATCTTGTCCTTCAACCGTTATCTTTCCTGAGCTTCCAGAAATTGTGATGTCTTTATTGGAGGAGACTTCGATCAATTCGCTATCATGGCTGATCGTAATCTTGCTTTCCCCACCAGGGCCAGATATTCCGATGCTCCTATCGTCCGGGTTATCGTTGATAGTCAAAGATTGCCCTTCCCGAGATTTGATCTCTACTAGATCAACTTTACCGTCGAGCCCAGTTACGTCACTATTAGTATTGGGAGGCAAATCGGTCTTGCTCCATAGCAATCCGATTACATATGGACGGTGAATGTCTCCATGCTCAAACGCGACCAACGCTTGGTCCCCTACGGCAGGCAGCCACTGCACTCCCATATTGTTGCCTGCACCCAGAGCTGCAATAGGTGCCCAGTCAGTCTCGACTTGATCACCAAGCCATGGGAATTCTATTTTTACCCGACAAAGACCATCAGGGTCGTCATTATTGGTTACCAGCCCGAGGACCACGCCCTGTACGTGAGCTAATCCCCCTGAGCAATTACTGCCGCTATTCCCCCCAGTTGGAAATACCTGTGGGCTGCGTCCTCCGACTCGGAACTTGGTTCTGTGTCCCTCCCTACGATTCAGAATATGAGCTGTAGATGTCACCAGGTACTTTCCGCTGTAGCTACCCATTCCGATTATATTGACTTGGACCCCCGGTAGGATTCCTCCCATTCCGTCGAATGTGGTTCCTTCGGCTTGTATGAATTCTCCTGCGATGCTGTCACTAACGGATTTAGCAAAGGCTGCCGCTTGGTCTTGAGTGTCCATGGGATAACTGACCATCACCAGGCTTGCGTCGCCGAAGGCACTAGAAGCCTGACTTGCACCAGGACAGGTGTCACTTACTTCGGGCATCCCTTCCCCTGCGTCAGCCTGGCCGATTATCACCGCCTTGGTGTCCCTATCCCACGCCCGAACTGTAACCTTTGGAATCTGGTGGGCCGTTGATCGCCTCGATCTAAATTGTATTAATTCCTGGCCCCAATGCAGGTCAATTGGTGGGCCAACGGTTTGGCGAGGCTCCTTGAAACAAACTTTGTTCCCCTCCACGTAAAGCTCATAACCAGTACGGTCTGCCAATTGCCACAAGAATTCCCAGTCTGTCTGATTCGCTTGGATAACGTATGCGAGCACGCCAGAGGTTGAGTCCACATCGGGGCTAAGCTGGGCGTCATTTATGACCTTCTCCGCGATATCGCTGATGCTCATTTGAAGGAACGTTTCCGTTTTACGGCCTCTATGGAGCCTATGCGCACGGTCGGAAGCTTGTAAGACTGCATATAGTCCACCTTTCGGTACAACCGCGTTAAATTCTATCCCGACCGATGTAATCTCGCCGTCGAAAATCTCTGATGGGCCGTCTTTTATGGTTAGCTGCGCACCTTGGCTCATGGAATCCTTGAGGTTAGTGTCCGGAATTCCGGTCAATGGCTCTTCCATTGCATCTAGAACAAACCGGATAGTAGCGACATCTGGGAGATACAAATTATTGTCAACTTCTATCGACATTAGCGCATCATCCAAGGCGTCGGAAATGGTACTCCCATCTATTTCGACGTCTAATGCGGGAACGTTTATTCCCGTTGGCGTAGTCACTTTTCTGCCTCCAGGCCTGCTATCAGTATTCCAATGGAACTATTTCGAGGTATTGGCCGGGCTGAATGTCTAGCGGATTCATGAGCCTGTTCGCATCTGCAAGAACTCGCCATTTAGTCGAAGAACCGTAATATATATGCGATATTAAGCTTATGCTTTCTCCAGGTTTTACTATGTGCGCTTTGTTGCCATAAGTCCCTTGAGTCGTTGGATTCTGACCGCCGTTGACATCCGGCACCTCTTTAAGTGTCAGCGTCGCCTCAGCCCTGACAGGTGTTCCGTCCATCAGAAACAGGGAGTACGTTACATCAACTTTTTCGACATATGCCAAGAAGTCAGAATTTTGCGCGGAATCATAACCCCAATGGAATCTACAGAACGGAGGCCGTGCTTTGTCACTGGGAGTTGTTTTCGTGCCGGGATCGACCTTCACGAGGCTGAAGAGTTTGTTGGTGTATTCACGGACATCGGTTCCGTATTCATATGTATCGAAAAAAAGTGAGAACGTTATTTCTGATGAATTCACAGTTCTGAAAGTAAAGCGTTGCGCGTCATCCCCTTCAGAACCATCGTTAGCCCCCCATGAGGTTGATTTTGTGACCTGATAGGACGACGGGTTAAACAAGAATTCGAGACTCTCCCCGCCCTCTATAAGAATCTCACCCTTCTCTAACATCAGCATCCGCGCAGCCGACGCGAGGCCAGATTGCGCTGTTACACCGGTGACCATATCTCTAATCTCCTAGCCATTACCATTTCAGTGAACCCACGGAGAAATATGCCATCCAGTTCGTTCGTTCTCGATAGTCAAGCGGTTCCTAAGATAATCGTATATTCTATCGGACAGGAACACGATCTCTTCTTCTTTGAATTTCTCTTCAGAATTTTCCGTTTCAAGGTCTAATGTTCTTAGGGCTTCATGGAGTGTCGGTAGCTGTTTTTCAAGCCATTCCCCTACATAATCGTATTTTGCCATCCCAGGAACTGACCGGAAAATACCGTTGGTCTGTCTTTGGACTACGTTCGGTGAACGTTGGATGCTGTCTTGGTTCTGCACATCAAAAGGTCCTGAACTTCCCGGTCCAACATTGATGGCTGGATGTGTTGATTGGAGGCCTCCAGGATCAGGTTGGTAGGACCGTTGGGCGGAGGTTGTATGACTAGCGTCGTTTTTTCCCAGATTTCTTTTATCACTGATCAGCCTCCGGTACTGTAGCGCTAAGCTGAGAGATGCTTCCCCGCCACCTACCGGCTGTGAACCATCAGAAGACCAACTATCGGTCTTGTCGGTTAATCTTTGCATATCACGGGCACGCCTGGAGATGTCCCGAAAAACTTTCTGTTCATGTCTGGGCACGCTGGTTTTAGCAGCGGAGAGTTCCATACGCATTCCCGGATCGGACATTTCTCTCCAAATGACTCGGGACACCGGAGACCCTGTTACCGCCGGGCCCGTGTCCTTGGCAGA
>CEPV01094354.1_pt1 | contig 10334 bp, 11 predicted proteins | sample 530451 | NCBI WGS metagenome assembly CEPV01 (sample SAMEA2620097, study PRJEB7988) | marine metagenome | isolation source: saline water (ENVO:00002010), including | reverse complement strand
GCTCCATGATCTGTCATTACGCTTTTTGGCTTTCCATATTCCGCTATGGCAGATTTCAGCAGAGCTATACTATTATTTGCTGTAGCTCTGCTGAACAAGCCAAAACTTGTTATTAGTCTTGTCCTATCATCTATGTAAACACTAAGCTGCTTGCCTGTAAAAGGACAATAAGTCCAGTCAGTATGAGTCATATCATTTGGATTAGGAAGCTCATACCTAACCCATTTTCTGCTTTTTTGCTTCTTAATGTTAGGCTTAACTAATCCATTCCTAAGAAGAAGCTTTTCTATTTGCCTATGACTTATACCCAATCCTCTTTTTTTGAGGATTTGCTCAATATGACAAGCACCATAACCATATCTTTTTCTTATATCAAAAATGATTATTTCTGCATTCTTGTTCAGCTTAGTTTCTGGACGTCCCGTTTTATGATCTTTAAGACCATCAAAACCATATTCTTTATGTTTATCAATTATTTGATAAACAGCACTTCTATGGATGTTTTGTGCTAAGGCTAATTTAGATATAGGAATACCTTTTTTATATTGCTTAACTAACCACACTCTTTTTTTGTAAGTTAGTTTATACATATTAATCACCCAATGTAACCAATATGTGTCTAGTTAAAACGTGATAGCACAGTGTTGATAAGAACTCAAAGAAGTTGCAACAAATCCCTCAACCTACTAATAACCAAATCACCATGAGTATTCAACCCAACAACAAAAGCACCGGCTGATTTTCCTGCTTTATAATCAATTTTAGTGTCACCAACATACATTATTTCATCAGGCATTACCTTTAGCTTTTCACATGCTTTTAAGATAGGATCGGGATATGGTTTTGCTTTTTCAACATCATCTGCAGTTATAACTACATCAAAATATTTGTCTATCTTATGGAAATTAAGAATCTTATTAACAATACTTCCAGGAGAATTTGTAACTAAACCTATCTTGAATTTTTTATGCTTTATGGCTTTTAGGACTTTTTCTGCATCTCCATTCAATTTGGTTTTCTTGGCATTTTTCCCCATCAGCTTTTCATATTCTTTTTTCAAAACTTTTGGGTCTAGATTGTTAAAAAATTCTTTTGCATCCCTTTCCACAGAACCGCCCCAAACTTTTTTCCTGAACTCTTCTTTGCTTATTTCCTTCAAATTATATTTTTTCCTCAATTGATTAAAAACACTAAACCAAGCCTCAAAAGAATCAATAATAACACCGTCAAGATCAAATAATATCGCTTTTAACTCAGTTTTCCTTTTAGGGTTCATCATTTCATTATGTTTCCTTTGGCCATAAAAAACCCAATACAATGCAAGAAAAGCAGTAACCACAATCATTGCTGTAAGAATCAGGCTCATTTTTATTGTTATAGTTTAATTATTTTTTATTTTATTGGATTACTGATTTATTTTTTAATTGAAATTTTTATTATTACCTATTTTTTAAATCAATGTTTTCTTTTATACCTCCCCCTTGATTCAACTACTTTTAACCTTTTTAAAACTTCCTTTCCATTAACAGCTTTTTTCTCATATACTTCCAAAACAGCTTTATAGCATTTTTCCCATATTTTGTAATGTTTAGATTCCAAAGCCTCTTTCAATAAATGCAAATCAACTGCCCTATCCTCAATTTTATGGGAGAAAAGACTCAAACCATAGTCGATAAAATATACTTTTTTGTTAAAAACCATATTGGATGTTGTCAAATCACCATGAATAATGTTGTTGTTATGCAATATAGCAATCTTTTCCCCTATTTCCTTGCTTAATTCAACATAATTATTTTTCTCAAGAATATCTTTCAATAATTTTCCTTTAATATATTCTATCTCTAAATTCTCTTTTTCATCATTTTCAATCAATTTTGGACTAGGAAAATTTATTGCTTCTAACTTTTGAAGCACTTTTGCTTCCCTTTTTGTCCTGAATTTCCTTAGCTTTTCATCTATCTCTTTTATTCTATAATTTTTTTTAAATCTGTTCTTAATTACATTATCTTTAACTAAGAATAATTTTGATTCTGCTCCTTGCGCTATTAGTTTTTTCATGAGATTATTTTATTTTTTCTCTGATTTGGTTTATTTGCCCTTTAGTGATATTATCCAATAAATTTCTTATATTGAGAAGCAAATCTGAAAGACTTTTTGATTCAATATTTACTGGCCTGTTTTTTAGATAATATTGGTTGTCTATTCTTAGTTCCTTATCCTCTTCCAATCTACAAGAAAAGTTGAAATTAATAATTTTTTCACTTTCTAATAGCTTAATAACTTCTATTGTGCAGCTATGAATTTCAGATTTTATTCCGATTTTCATTAAAAGAGAATACGCTGCAAAATACTCTGTGTAGTATTTTTGTGTAGCAAGCCACATATTAGAGCCAGTATCTTTGATTTTATTCATAACCCTTAAAGTTTCTTCAGCATTTTGGTAATATTCTTCTGCTAAGTTGTTATTAGAATCTATCAACTTCATACCTTTTTCTTTGCACCATTTAATTTTATCATCCATTTTTATAAAGCAAATTTACGAAATAATCATGGTTATTTAAGATTATATGGGATTTTATTAATTCTTTAATAAATGGTTTTGATATATCTTTTTCATTTGTTTGTATGATGTGTAATTTTATGGAATATGTTTGCTCAAATTTTCTTAATATTTTTTTTATTTCGTTATCTTTTGAAATTACAAATAAATCAATATCCTTAAAATTAGCTCCATTAACTGATGATCCAAATATTAAAATATTGTTTTTGTTGAAATGGGGAGAAACATGAGCATATAAGCTTTTGAATAAAGAATTTTTTAATAAGTTATCCAACCTCTGTTTTTCGCATATAGAAATATAATCGAAAACTAAAGGGTTGCCTTTATTTATCCAATATAACCTTAATCGCTCTTTTTTTTCTTCTATAAGTATATTAGCTTTAACTAAGATATCTAAGTATTTTCTTATTGTTTGGTGGGGTATTTTAAAGTATTTTTCAAATTCTCCTAAATTTATTCTTTTATCTAAATCATCAAGGAATATTTCTAAATAAGTATAATAATTTACCATAAGGTAAATTTATTTACCTTAGTTTATAAATGTTTTGGTATTTTCAAACAATCTTAAAGAAAACCTAATTCTTACTTTTTTTAACCAAATAATCAACAATAAGAAAGCTTTAAATAATTTACTTATATGTTGATTAATATAATAAAATGAAAATAAAATTAAAATATTATCCTCAGCATAAAGACTATTCCTGTGGTCCAAGTGCATTGAGAATGGTTTTTGAACATTTAGGTAAGCACTATTCTGAAGAAAAGATGATTCAATTATGCAAAGCAATGCCAAAAATAGGAACAAGCCATAATCATTTAATTGAAGAAGTAAAAAAAGAAGGATTTTACTGTCTGGAAAAAGATCATGGAAAAATTAAAGACATTATTGAATCGTTAGAGCAAGGATATCTTCCTCTTATTAATTATTATAACCCATTATCAAATTCAGGGCACTATTCAGTTATTTGTGGTTATGATTCAAATGAAGAACTACTCTTTTTAGCTGATCCTGCAAATGGTAATGATTATACTCTTTCATATGGTGAGTTCAAGAAACTTTGGCACAATTTTTTGAATAATTCTAAAGGATGGTTCTTATTAGTGGGCAGGTCAAAGTTTTTTTAGGATTTTGATTTTTTTATATAGAAATCAATAACATCTTTTGTTACATTTTTCCCATATAATACTTTTAATTGCACTAATCCTGTTGGGCAAGTAACATTAATCTCCAGCAATTTACCTTCCACAATATCAAATCCCACAAAATCAAGACCTTGTTTTTTTAAGTAAGGGTGGGCTGTTTTTATTATATTAAGATCGTTTTTCGTAATTTTAGTTTTGGTTGGAGTTCCTCCGATAGCCATATTTGCTCTAAAATCTCCTTTTTTAGGAATTCTTTTAATAACTCCAAGAGGCTTGCCATCAAGAACAAGAATTCTTCTATCACTTTCATAAACCGAATCAATAAACTCCTGAACTATGCCATAATCTTGTCCTTGGTTTATTACTGTATTGATTTTCCTGTACAGTTCTGGATCTTTTTGAGTTAAAAGGAATACATCTATCCCATCATACATATTGACTGGTTTTATTACAGCCTTCCTATGTTTTTTTATAAATGATTTTATATGTTCTTCATTTTTTGTAACAATAGTTTCTGGTATTATTGAAGGGAAGTTAAAAGCCATTAATTTTTCATTAGAATTTCTTAAACCAAATGGGCTATTGATTACTTTAGTCTTTGTTCTCTCTAATAACATGGTAACATGATGAAAATTCACATCATAAGGAGGTTCCTTACGCATCAATACTAAGTTAAAATCATCTAAAGATAAGTCTGTTGGTTTGGATGATGAAGGCTTTTTATTTTTCATACTGACTTTTGCAGCTAAAGAATGTGTAATTCCTTTTTTTAAAAATAAATCTCCAGCATCACAACAATATACTCCTATCTTACGCTTTATACATTCACCCATCATTTCTATTGTTGAATCTGTTTTCATATTCATTAATTTTTCAAAAGGGTCCATAATAAATAAAAATTTCATTGCACTTCCTCCATTTCTTTTCCAATGGCTATATTTGCAATATTGGCTAATAAAGCATATAATGACAGCTCCTTATTTTCATCCACAAAATCAATTATTGGCCTTGTTATATTGTCCTTAAGAAGCACATCAAATTTTGCGTCAGGAGCATTTAAGCTTGCTTTCTCATCCTTTGAATCATGCATTCTCATAAATCCTCCAACATTTCTGCCGCCAACAGAATAAAGGACAGGTTCTGCACTTCTTCCATTAACTTTGTATTTTGTAGATATACCATCTTGGACTATAACAGAATTTATTAGTGATTTTTTCTTTCCTGCTTTCATTTTTCTTCTTTGCTTGCTATTCAATTCCAAAATTTCTTTTCCAGAATGCACACTTATTATTCCCATACCATAAGTTCCGGAATTATCCTTGACAAAAACATAGGGTTTTTCATCTACACCATATTTCTCATATTTTTCTTTGCTCTCTGCAATAATTTTGTCCACTACTTCTGCAACTTTTTCTATGTTCTTTCCAGTTCCAAAATTAATATCATCCACTTCTTTTGTCCTGGGGCATAAAATCCAGTCATCAATCCCCACATTATCAGAAAACTCTTTTATCAGCTTGCAAAAATGCTTAAAGTGGTTGCTTTTTTTCCTGTGCATCCATCCAAGCTTTAAAGGAGGAGTAATACATTCCTTAACATCATTCAATAGCTCAGGAGCTTTAACAGAAAAATCATTATTCAGCAATATCAATCCTTTTTCAAAACTTTTTGTTTGTATATTACCATTAACATGCTTCATTTTTTCAAGTGTTAATTTCTGCTTATTACTATCAACCACTTCTAAAGTTTCTTCAATATCTCCCCTTATGCTTCCCAACACTACATTATAGCCAGCATTTATCAAAATTTCCCTTAACGAATTTAAATTCGATAAGTAAAATAAATTTCTTGTATGCGCTTCTGGAATCACAAGAATATTTTTTGTTTCGCATATTGATGGAATGAATTGCTTAAAATACTCTGAAGCAAGTTTTTTTGATTCCCATGAAAGATTATTGAAACCAGCAGGAAATAAATTAGAATCAACAATAGAGGCCTTTATACCATTATCCCTAATATCAAAAGAAGAATTGATTGGCAGAGTTACCTCTTTCCGTTTCTTATCAACCCATTGAATTACTTCTTCCCGCTTTTCATTCACAAGCCTCTGCAAACTTTCAATCATTTTACTCTCTAAAGAATATTTCTCTATTAATAAAACTATAGTTTATTCATTTAAACAAGAGTTTTAATAGTAATTCTTAGCCAGAAATCTCTGCGCTTTAACATGGGAAGATATCACAATATATAGAAAGATTTTTAATTAACTGACTACTTTATAGTAGTATGAGTTTAGAAAGATTAATGGTCGAAGGTGCACATCCTAGGCAAATAACTAGATATCTCAATGACCTAGTTGAAATGACTGGCCCATGTGGAGATCCTAATGTAGAGGCAGAGATAAACAGAGCCGTTACTGAATTTCCTGAAGACCTTTACTTCCAGGCTATATTTGCCAAATATTATATTAAAACAGCAAATTTCGAAAGAGCTTTAGAAGTAGCTCCAAACGATGCAGTTGGCAGAGGATTAAAAGCCCAAGCATATATAGGAATGGCAAAATATGAAGATGCTTTGAGAGTAGCTCCAGATAGTGCAGTTGGCTTAGGATTACAAGCCCAGGCCAATATTGGAAAAGGCGACTATGTTGCTGCATTAGCTATTTTGGATAGAAAAATAGCCTTAGCTCCAGATGATGCAGTTGGATATTATATGAAAGCTGCAATTTATTTTCATTTAGATAAAGTCCAATCTTCTATGTTAGAAATTAATAAAATATTTCAATTACCTAAAAAGGATGTAAGTCCAAAAACAATGTTCAATACAATTATTTTGCTCTACGCGATGGCAGCAGATGAGAATCCACTAATCGTTGCTCTTGAACATTCAACTGATTCAGGACTATTACTAAGAGCAAAAGAGCGTGCTTTTGTTTATAGAAAGGAAAGAAGCGAAGCCACAGACCCTCAATCGGCAATAATGGACCATTTTTGGAAAATCACATCAACAATGCCTTTAAGGCCAGTTGATAGGAAATCTGCTGGAATCGGATTTACCCCTTATTCTCATTAACAGGAATCAATAGTAATACTTACTAGAAATCTCTGCACTTTAACATGGGGAAGATATCATTAAAACTATAGTTTATCTGTTTAAGTCATATTTTATTACGCTAAAATTCCACCAATCCTATGATTGGTGGAAAAATAGTGGCGGATAATCTCACTACGTTCGTGAGTTTTGCTACGCAAAACCTTCGCTTAGTCAAAAACCACCTGAACAATACAGCTATAATAAAAACATGTTACCCATCTCTGATGGGTGGTTTTGACTTAGAAATAGCCCCGCCAGGACTTTCGTAACTGACTTAGTTGTTTCGAACCTGGGTCCCAAGGCCCAGAACCTCGGATGATTGTTCGCGCAGCGAACCCAGAAAATCTCTGGATTTTCGCTGGACCGCTACACTACGGGGCTATAGAAAATCAAGAATAAGTTTTGCTTTTAAATATTTTTATTAAACTTTAAGCAGTTTGCACTGGTTTCTTTTCTTCTACTTTCGCATCTTTATTTATTTCTTCTTTTACAATTTTACTTTCTTCTACTTTCTCTGCTTTTTTCTCTTCTACTTTAGTTTCCACTTTAATTTCCTGCTTCACTTCTTTCTTTTTCACAGTTTTCTCTTTTTCTTTTGCTTCAGGACTTTGCACTTTTACAATATGCATAGACCTTATCTCACAAATCCTTAATGGATGTATTTTGTTTAAATTAGCCTTTAAAGTGCTTTGCAGCTTGTGGCTTATTAAATCATTTATGAGATTATCATAAGTCATGCTTCCTATATGTTTTATCAAAAGCTCTTGCGCATTCTTCCTGATTTTTGTTGCTACAGAACCGCTAGCAGCAGACCTTGTAATAAGAATGGGTTTGATTCTAATTGTTTTCTTATCAGAAGTGTTGCATGTGAATGACAAATCCATCTTATTTATATTTCTCCTAACTAATCTTTTTACTGATGACTGCACCATTTCATATCCAGTAATATCCGCAAAAGCCTTTCCATTTTCAACTTTAACAATCTCAAAATTTATCTTTATGTTCTGCCTTTTAACATCATTTGTAAGTGTCATGAGGTTCTGGCTCAAACCCTTACCCACCATCTTTTCAGGCTCATAAACTACAGTTTCACCTAGAACAGCATTCCTGAAAATCTTTGGAGCAATAATAGGATACCACTCCTTCTTCAATGTTTTTGCTTTTGCCATGGTCTAAGAGGAAAAATGTTTGATTTATAAAGATTTTGATTGAAATTAGCATAATTTATCCATATTTTATTTTTAAAATCAAAATTATGAGGACTAAAATAAATGACAAAAGATTAGCAAAAATAAGTGGAAACGAAGCAATTAAAATTCCATATACCAACCATAAAACAATTCCTGCAGTTAATATTGAAATCCAGCCCAATGAAACGTCTTTTGTATGTTTTGTTTTCCACGATTTAACAGCTTGCGGTACAAATGCAGTAGTTGTTAATACAGCTGCCACAAAACCAATGATTTCAATATAACCCATTTTTCATTTAAATTAATAAATATAATTTTTAATATTGGAATTAATTATTGGGCATTTAGACATCCAGGTTAGCAACCTCTTTTGCATGCTCCTGTATAAAAGCTCTTCTTGGCTCTACTTGGTCTCCCATCAGGATTGTAAATATCTTATCTGCTTCTACAGCGTCTTCTAAGCTAACCTGCAGTAAAGTCCTGTTTTCAGAGTCCATTGTTGTTTCCCATAATTGTTGTGGATTCATCTCTCCAAGCCCTTTATATCTTTGAACAGATGCGCCATCTCTTCCTATTTCCTTAAATAACTTTTCCAACTCTTCATCAGAATAAGCATAACGCACTTTTTTATTCTTTGAAATCTTATACAACGGCGGCTGCGCAATATAAACATAGCCTGCTTCAATCAGAGATTTCAGGTGTCTGTAAAAGAATGTTAACAATAAAGTCCTTATATGCGCTCCATCAACATCCGCATCAGTCATAATTATTACTTTATGATATCTTGTTTTTTCTATATCGAATTCATCCCCTATTCCAGTTCCTAAAGCAGTTATCATGGTGGTTATCTCAACATTCTCAAATATCTTGTTTAATCTAGCTTTCTCAACATTAAGGATTTTGCCCCTTAAAGGCAATATTGCTTGCGTATTTCTGTTCCTTGCTTGTTTGCTTGATCCGCCCGCACTATCTCCTTCCACAATATAAATCTCAGATTTAGCAGGATCTTTTTCAGAACAATCTGCTAGTTTTCCAGGCAATGAATGGCTGTTTAATGCGCCTTTTCTTCTAGTTAGCTCGCGAGCTTTAGAAGCTGCTTCTCTTGCTTTAGAAGCATTTACACATTTCTCCACAATTAGTTTTGCAACATTGGGGTTTTCTTCCAAAAAATTTCCCAAGTTTTCATTAACAACACTTTCAACAATGCCTCTTACTTCAGAATTTCCAAGTTTAGTTTTTGTCTGGCCCTCAAACTGCGGTTCTTGCAGTTTAACAGAAATAACTGTTGTAAGGCCTTCTCTCACATCATCGCTTGAAAGCTTTGTATCATTATTTTTTAGCTTTTCTGCATAGCTGTTCATTGTCCTTGTTAACGCTGTCTTAAAGCCAACTAAATGAGTTCCACCTTCCTGTGTGTTTATATTATTTGCAAAGCTAAAAATATTTTCCTGGTAGCCATTATTATATTGCAGCGCAACCTCTATTTTTGTCCCATTTTTCTCTTTTTCAAAATAAACTGGCTTATGCAAGGGACTTTTATTTTTATTAAGAAACTCAACAAAAGAAATAATACCTCCCTCATACTGGAATTCCTGTTTTTTATTTGTTCTTTCATCAAATAAAGTTATTTGCAGCCCTTTGTTTAGAAAAGCTAATTCCCTTAATCTGCTTGATAGATTATCAAAATGAAATTTTGTTTCTGAAAAGATTTCATTATCAGGAATAAATGTTATCTTAGTTCCAGTATCATTACAATCTCCTGTTACTTTAAGCTCAGTTAATGGCTTTCCCTGGGCATATTTTTGCTGGTATATTTTTCCATTTCTTTTTACTTCTATACTTAGCTCTTTTGACAAAGCATTTACAACAGAGATACCAACACCATGCAAGCCACCAGAAACCTTGTAAGTTTTTGCATCAAATTTACCGCCTGCATGCAGCTTTGTCATTACAATTTCAACAGCTGGCTTGTTAAATTTAGGGTGCATATCAACTGGAATTCCTCTTCCATTATCTATGACAGTAACAGAATTATCTTTATGTATTATAACAACAATTTTATCACAAAATCCTGCCAAAGCCTCATCTATGCTGTTATCCACAACCTCAAAAACTAAGTGATGTAGGCCCCTTAGAGATGTGTCTCCTATATACATGCTAGGACGCTTTCGAACTGCACTCAAACCACCAAGAACTTGTATGTCTTTAGCCCCATATTCATTAGGATTTTGCTCCATTTTTAACTAGATTTTTAGCTATTTTTAAAAAAATACCGTCGAGATTTATCAACCTTACAATAGAAAATTAATCTAACTAAATATATAAATGTTTCGATTAAATTTTAGGGT
>CEPV01005190.1_pt1 | contig 10356 bp, 10 predicted proteins | sample 530451 | NCBI WGS metagenome assembly CEPV01 (sample SAMEA2620097, study PRJEB7988) | marine metagenome | isolation source: saline water (ENVO:00002010), including | reverse complement strand
GAGGTTTGTAAGCCTACTGACTCGGAGATCGAAGAGATGAAGTCTTGGCCCATCTGGGAGTGTGAGCCGTCGCAATTCCCGTGGCAATACTCCGGGACGGAAACGTGTTATTTGCTTGAAGGTAGAGTTAAGGTGTCCACCAATGACGGGGAAGTGGAATTCGGCGCCGGCGACAAGGTTGTGTTTCCTGACGGTCTATCATGTACATGGACTGTAATTGAGAAGGTCAGAAAACACTACAATATCGAATGAACTTCTCTGCGTCGAGGTCGGAAGACCTTGATGGATATGGCATCTGATTAACGGGACATATCGAACCCGGCGTGATCTTCTCTGACTACGCTGTAGTACCAGTCACAGAGGAGTGAATCAAATCTTCAGGACTGCCGCGCCGTTGAATCTACTTTCCTTCAGGTCCCTCAGAGCCATATTGGCGTCATCCAGCGGATAGACTTCAATCTCGGTCTCGATAGGGATTTCGGTCGCCAACTGTAGCAGTTCCGCGCCGTCATCGAAAGTAGCGTTGGCCGCGGTTGTGATTGTCCGTTCACCGTATAGCAGGTCATAGGGGAATTCGGGAATGGGCGTCATGTGAATACCGGCAGACGCGACTGTACCACCCTTCCTGACACGCTTCAGTGCTTCCACCATCAGCCATCCCGCGGGAGCAAAAACGAGGCTTGCATCCAGATCAACACCAGGATCATCTTCGGCCTTTCCTGTCCAGACTGCCCCTAATTTTTCGGCGTGACACTGATGCTCCTCACTGCGAGTGAAGACGTAGACGTCGCATCCCCAGTGCCTGGCGACTTGGATCGTCACATGGGCGGAAGCGCCGAATCCGTACAGCCCCAGCTTCTGTTCTGGTTCAACGCCGCTCTGCTTCAGAGTCCGGTAGCCGATGATGCCAGCACAGAGGAGCGGGGCGGACTGCTCTGTCGGGAGGTTTTCGGGAATCCCGTAGACGAACTGCTGCGGAACAACCGCGTACTCGGCATAGCCTCCATCAACATGGAGTCCCGTGAAACGGGCTTTATCGCACAGATTCTCGCGGCTAGACTTACAGTGATTACATACTCCACAAGTGGAACTCATCCACGGAACACCGACAGAATCTCCCACGGCGAATCCCGCAACGTCGGAACCGACAGCCTCGATGGTACCTACGATCTGATGGCCGGGAACGAGGGGTAGGCGGGGTGTGTTTAAATCGCCTTCAACAATATGAAGATCGGTTCGACAAACGCCGCATACATTTACTTTAATACTGACTTCCTTTTTGCCAGGGGTGCGCAGCGGGATATCATCATTATACAGTCGATCCGTGTTGATCGACCCGGACTCGCTGAGAAGCATTGCTCTCATCAGAATGTATTCCTTCGTTGCGTAGACAAGGGAAATGTAATAAAGGCTGATGGTACCGTTCCAGTTTTTATCTGGAAAGGTGTGGATCGTCAGAAGTGTTAAAGGATCTTAATGAGAGCCTGAGGCCTTTTTGAGAGGAGGTACAAGGTCATTCAGAAATAGTACTTTCGATTATCTTCAATGTCGGCTTCACTCTTGATCTTCTGAAGCCACGATGTGATGGCCTGATTTTCCCGTTCGGAAAGCATATCCTTCTGAAGGACTGTCTTCTTCACTTCCCAATCGATACTGTCAAACTCGTCCCTGTCTTCGTGTTTAACGATAGCGTAACCCCTGGCCAGCTCAACGGGTGTTAGAATATCTCCGGGTTCTGACGTGAGCAATGCCCCGACGAGAGCTGTGCTCCTGCCGATGCCCTGAAACGTGCCGTTAAGTTTAGCCGTTACAGGTCCTACGAATTCTACCTTCTCATTGTAGCGAGCCTCTGATTCAAGTGAGGTGCCCGCGCTGATACTGCCGTAGAGAGAGTCAGCAAGCTGTTTGGCGCCAGCCATCTGCTTCTCAACCTTAAGCTGATTTGTAATCTGGTTCTTCACTTCGCTATAAGGTTGTGTACCGGCTACAATAATAGAATCGAGTCTGAATATGGCAAATGAACGGTCTGACTCCAGGATTTCGCTGACGTCACCTATTTCGCTGTCAAACGAAAAGCGGACAGGAGATAGAAAGTAACCAAATCCCGGCAAAAATGTTGTATTCTCGTTTAACGGTTGGAGGGGAGTCGCTTCTAGTGTGTTCATCTCAAGCGCTCTATTATAACCGAAATCTTCGATGTCAAAGGAAAACTGTTCAGCTTGATTACGTATATTCTCACTGGTCGTTGGACCCATTTCAACTTTCAGCAAGATGTGACTGGCAAGAACCTCTTCCTTGCCATCGGTATCCCGCTTCTCACGTACCCAGATAATGTGGAAACCGAAACTCGATTCTACAGGACCGACAATATCGCTAGCTTCTGTATTGAATGCTGCTTCTTCGAACGGTTTGACCATCTGCCCACGGCTAAACCAGCCGAGATCACCACCGCGTCCCTGACCGTTCGACCCCAGGTTTCCCGGGTCAAGAGAGTAGTCGTTTGCCAAGGCAGCAAACTCGTCTCCCGATTCAATTCTTTCGAGAATATCGGCCGCCTCCTGCATGACGAGGGCAGTGTCCTCCGCAGACGGATTTTTCTCCCACTGAACATAGCTGAGAACTCGTGATTCGTCACGATTATATAGATCAGGATTCATGAAATAATAATTCTCAATATCATCAGCTGTTGGATTGACACTTTCATCATTGAAATTATGCGAGCGGATGACCACTCCCGAGATGGTATAGTTCAGATTTCTTTTGATGTATTCAGCTTTTACTTCTTCTTCAGTAATCCTTGCACTCTCCCGGATCTGATCGAAAAGCATCTGTCGCGGAAGATAACCTCTGACGAACTCTTCTATCGGTCTCCATTCGTCTGCCTGCGGATTTTGAAGCGCTTGAATATATTTCTGGCGATCAAACAGCCCGTCCGTTTGGAAGTCTTCGATAGCCTGAATCGTGGGCGGCGGACTGTTCAGGAGATGGTAGTAGACGTCGTCATCTGTGATGGTGATGTCGTATTCTTTGATCTGTTGATCAATGAGAGTGAACTCCACCAGTTCATCCAGCAGACCGTTGCGGATCTGATCCAGTTGCCTGTCGTCGATTACTTGACCCTGTGCGCGCATCTGTTCCAGGCGATGATTCAGCTGGTAATGAAATTCTTCAGGTGCAATAATCTGACCATTAACAACCGCAATCGCTTTGCGGACATCCGTCTTGCCCAGCAATTGATTAATGATATCTGCGCCGCCCACAAGTCCACCGACCGTCATGCTGCCGAGAAACATGATCAGCAGGAACCACAGAATGAAATGCATCCTGTCGCGCATAAGATTCATCATTCCCATATTCAGTCTTCCAATCGCATTAGATTGATAAAAAAATGCGGCGAAATATAGGGAGAATAGCTACTTTTTCAAACAGTCGAAGAAGGAAATTCAAGGTTAAGGTCAGAAAAACTGAAGTTGGAGGTCAATACTTGGGACATAAAGCGTGGAATATGATGCTGTTATGTAAGTATATCAATTATTCAAATAAGCTACGTTACCGTTTTGGATTCCACTAGACGGCATTAAGGAGGTGAGATGAGACAGGTATGGATACCAAAACACGGCCTGCCAGAAGTTCTGCAGGTGAGAGATGCACCCGATCCGGAGCCGGGTAAGGGGGAAGTCCGTATTGATGTCCATTTTTCAGGTATCAATTTCGCCGATATTCTCGCCCGGATGGGTCTGTATCCCGATTCGCCCAAGGTGCCGTGTGTCATCGGCTACGAAGTGAGCGGGCTGGTTGATAAGGCAGGGGAGGGTATTGATAGTTCGTGGATTGGTAAGCGGGTGGTCAGTTTCACACGGTTTGGCGGCTATTCAAATAAGGTTATTGTAACAACCGGCCAACTGGCTGAAGTGTCGCAGGACGTATCACTGGAATCAGCCGCCGCCTTGCCTGTCAATTATGTTACTGCTTACATCATGATGATGGAACAGGCACGACTGAGCGCGGGCGAAACTGTCTTAATCCACGGCATAGGAGGCGGCGTCGGCATCGCGGTCCTGCAGTTGGCAGCAATTCTGAAAGCTGATGTGATCGGTACTGCTTCTTCAGGCAAGCACGAACGGCTACGCAAGATGGGTGCAGAAAAGCTGATAGACTATCATGATGAAGATTTTGTGAAGAGAACGATGCAGCTGACTGACGGCTGTGGAGTTGATCTTGTCCTCGACCCCATCGGCGGAAAGAACTTCTGGCGCAGCTATCAGTGCCTGCGGCCGTTGGGCAATGTCATCTTCTTCGGCTTTTCCTCCTCCGCTCCGGGAAAGAGACGCAGCCTTGTGTCGGGCCTGAAGGCCCTTCTATCTACAAAACGCTACCACCCTGTCCGGCTCATGAACGCAAACAAGGGAGTGATGGGGTGCAATCTGGGTCACCTCTGGCGTGAGAGAGAACGGCTGAAGCGCGGAATGAATCAGCTTATGGAATGGCTGGCGGAAGGGAAGATTGCCCCGGTTGTAGATGAAATTTTCCCGTTCGATAAGGCGGCAGATGCCCATCGGTACATCCAGGACAGAAAGAACTTCGGCAAGGTTTTGCTCACTCCTCATGAAAGGTAAGCATAAGGATCTCAACAATGCCATTGTTAAATGCCGGCAATGCCCGCGGCTCGTGGAGTTTCGTGAATCGGTGGCGAAGGCGAAGCGGAAGCAGTTCATGGACTGGAACTACTGGGGCAAACCGGTTCCCGGTTATGGAGATCCCGCGGCGAAACTTATTATCATCGGACTCGCTCCAGCGGCCCACGGCGGCAATCGGACGGGAAGGGTATTCACCGGCGATAAGTCGGCGGACTTCCTTATGCGCTGTCTTTACGATGTGGGCCTGGCGAATCAGCCTAACTCAGATTCCCAGGATGATGGACTTGAACTGTTCAAAACTTACATGACGCCTGTCCTGAAGTGCGTGCCGCCGGGGGACAAGCCCAAATCTGATGAATTGAGCAACTGTTTTCCATTCTTTGAAAAGGAGTTGACTATTCTGGCGAATGCATCGTGCATGCTGGCATTGGGTAAGATTGGTTTTGACGGATGCCTGCATTACTTCAAAGAGCGATATATATTCAAGAAGAAGGATTATCCGTTTGGCCACGGCAACACATACTCGTTCGAATCCGGAATGGAGCTAGTGTCTGCTTACCATCCGAGTCCGCGGAATGTCAACACGGGCAGACTGACCTATGAGGCAATGATTGAACTGCTGGATAAGGTGAAGTTGCTCTCTAAGATTCGCTGATAGTTAGCGCTTCAAATCGCGGATGATTTCGCGACGGGCGTTCCAGCCAGGTGCGCCTGTAATTCCTCCCCCGGGATGCGTACCCGAACCGCACAGATAGAGATTCTTGACATGGGTGTGATACTGCGCCCATCCCGCCACGGGACGCATGAAGAAAATTGATCCAGCATCATTTCTCCGTGGTTGATATTGCCTTCCGTAAGTCCGATTGAAGGTTGTTCAGCTCCAAGATAAATAAATTGGATTACATTGGAACATATTTCTTGTTTTTCGTACATTAGTAAAATAAATGGGAGGTGTATAAATATGAGAGTTATTTACCGCGGTGATCTTGATGGCACTGTCTGTGCCACTATTTTGACTGATCTGGGCATGTGCGATGAGTTATTTCAGGCTCATCCAAAAGATATGCAGGATGCGAAAGTTGATGTAACGGATGAGGATATTATCTGCAATCTGCCATATCACCCAAATTGTCATATGTGGTTCGACCACCATTCAAGTGAAATATCTCGGCCTGATATGCCGTCTGATTTCAAAGGACTTGTGGATGTTGCGCCCAGTGCAGCTAATCTTGTCTATAAGTACTTTTTGCCGGAGCATCCCGAGCTGAAAAAGTACGAAGAACTTGTTCATGAGACAGATCTCTTTGACAGCGCTAATCTGACACTGGAACAGGTATCCGATCCTCAAGATACGATTCTGCTCGGTTTTCTCATCGATCCGCGAACCGGACTCGGATTACACAGGGACTTTTCTATAAGCAATTTCCAGTGGGTATCGCAAATGCCTGAACTTCTTACCGCGAAAAATGTCGATGAGATTCTTGCCATGACAGATACTAAAGAGCGGATTGAGCGTTACAACGAGATGCAAGAAGCAGCATCTGAATTCTACCTCGAAACATCTCATCTAAGTGACAATGTCATTGTTACTGACGTTCGCGGAAAGGATATTCCGGCTGCAAACCGCTTTCTCATTTATACGCTTTCCGGATTATCGCAGGGTAATATATCCGTCCGCATTGCCGATGGGAAGAAGGGTGAGTTCGACACCATTTCGGTAGCCCATTCCATCTTCGTACGCACGTCATCCATCGACAGCGGGGAGCTTTGCAAACAGTACGGCGGCGGCGGTCACAAGGGGGCTGCAACCTGCCAGCCTGTGCTGAAGGACAGCGAACGCGTCTTTCTAGAGATCATCGAGGCTTGTAAAGAGTAGACAACAAACCTGCAATAATACAATAAGCCCCTTCAGAGGGGCTTATTTGTGGAGCTGATCGGGCTCGAACCGACGACCTCTTGAATGCCATTCAAGCGCTCTCCCAACTGAGCTACAGCCCCAAATGAATCATATGCTTTTACTTCAAAGAGCGTACGCCATAGAAGAACAAAGTTAATAAACAGGCTAGGCTTGGTACAAAGCAAGTTGACTTCGTCTTGAGAGGGGGACTAAATTATATACTATGCAGGTGAAAACTAATTTGTCGATTCTTTTTTTGGTTGTAGCAGCATTGACTGTCAATTCGTGCAGTCAGTCTCAAGCCAAATCTGGTACGGCCGTGCTGGTAGTGACTGGAAACGTCCACAGTCAGCTCGACCCGTGCGGGTGAAAGAATAATCCTATCGGCGGTCTGCCGAGAAAAGCGACATACATTAATACCATAAGAAAGGACGGCAACGACCCCGTCATCCTAGATGCGGGTGATATTTTCTTCTCAGGCGAAGGTCAGTCCGAGATCGCCTTTGAGCAGTCTAAACTGAGAGCCGAGACTCTGGTCGAAGGGTATAATATAATTGGTTGCGATGCTCTGAATATCGGTTTAAAGGATTTGCTGGCTGGAGTTGATTTTGTACGCGGACTGGAGCAGTCTGCTAATTTTCCTTTCGTTTCGGCGAATATCGTGGATAAGGAGAGCGGAGAGTTGCTTTTCAAACAGCACATTGTAGTGGAACGGGGTGGTCTGATCGTGGGGATTACCGGGATCACCTCCAAGATTCCCGATATCATAGAAAATCTGACATTGAAGGATCCCGTGCAAGCGGCGAATGAAGCGTTGGCTTATCTGGAGAAAAAGAGTGATTATCAAATTGTTCTCTTTAACGGGTATCAGGATGAGGCGAAGACGGTCAGGCAACAGTTGATCTCGGCTGATTTCATGTTTCTCAGCGGAGACACTCGTAATCCGAAGCACCGTGCGAAGAATCCCGAGAGTGGTCCATGGCTCTACTCACTCGGCAAGCAAAGTAAATATCTGGCCATACTCAGGCTCGACATACGGAACAGCCAGGAAAGTGTTAACGATATCACCACGTTAAAGGCGAAGGAATCCTTTATTCTGCAACAGATCGATCGCATGCAGCAGAAAGATCCTTCCAAGACACTTGAGCAGATTTATGCTGATAATCCAAAAATTCTGGACCGACTGCATCAGATTCAGACCGAACTTGAATCCGTCAGCGATGAGCTGGCGCAGGTAGGCAATAGCGCTCAGTTTGATTTCGTCCCCATGAGTCGTATCCTACCTGACGAACCTTTGTTGCTGAATATGGTTACCGAGACACTATCCGCTTGCGATCGACTGGCTGTGTCCAACGATGATCACCGCGAACTGTTAAAGAATACCGAAATAGACCCAGCTATCAAGCGGCAAATCGAATCCAAATACCGGGCAAAGAAGTCGGGATAGTGAAAACTCCGCCGCTGAAGCAAGCCTTCATCATCGTCGCTGTTTCTGCTGTTTTCGCTTTCAGCTATAATGCTGTCCGAATTAACGGGTTGCCGTTAATCGCTGCAAAAACGATCGTGGAGGGAGGCGAGGGGACATCAGTCGTTGATTCGTTGCTAGCGAAATCGACCCTCATCGTAGAGCCAATGATGATCGATCTGACTTTGGCAGTTCAACTCTACGAGAGAGGTGTTACGTTCATTGATGCCCGTGACGAGGATGAGTTCAATCAAGGACATATCGCCGGTTCCCTCAATGCTCCCATCATACAGCTGGTCTCCCAGCTATCTCCCGATGATCCCCTTGTTACCTACTGCAGTGGTGAAGGGTGTGATCTCAGTATGGAGCTATCAGAAACACTGATGTTAGACTGGCAATTCACGAAGGTATTTATCTTTGACGGCGGCTGGCCCGAATGGAAAGCGGGTGGACATCCTGTCGAGGGTGGTGAGTGACTCTCCTGCAAAACAAGTGGCTTATTCTTGGATTCCGTTTTATCCTCGGTATCATGATGATGTACGCCAGTTTCTCCAAAATCGCCGATCCTAAAGAATTTGCCAGCCTGATAGACAACTATCAATTCCTACCGTATTCGCTCACTAATCTCATGGCGATATTCCTGCCGTGGGTTGAACTTTATGTAGGCGCATGTCTGATTCTCGGAATCTTTGTGGATGGTGCAGCGCTCCTAACCATGGGAATGATGCTGATGTTTATTATTGCCCTCTCTCAAGCTACCATAAGGGGGCTTGATATTGAATGTGGTTGTTTCACAGGAGCTTCGAAGGTAGGTGTCAGTAGAATTCTGGAAGATATCCTCTGGCTGGCGATGACATTCGTAGTGTGGCGCCGCAGAGAAAACTCGTTTGAAATCTACCCCAAATCCGTTTGAATCACGCCGGCGCTTGCCTTAAATTCGCCCGCGCTTTTTGAGAACAGAATTCTTTGCGAGAATAGCTTCCCGACAGATAGGTCGGGAGTAGATTTCCACGTTGCTCCCGATGTATCGGGATCGCGGATTTCTTACATAAGGTCGGTATTGAAGCTTTTCTCGGTCAAAGAAAAAGCTATTTGCGAGAGTAGCTCAGCTGGTAGAGCTCCACGTTGCCAACGTGGTTGTCGCGGGTTCGAGTCCCGTCTCTCGCTCTTTTAAGGTGTTCTTCACGTACATCATCTATTCTACCGCACGCGACCGATATTATGTTGGTCACTGCGAAGACATTAATCTGCGATTAGAAAGACACAATCTGGGTTTCACGAGATCCACGAAGTCCGGTGTACCGTGGAATATGATGTATTACGAGACATTCGAGACTCGTGTTGAAGCCATCAGGAGAGAAAGAGAGATCAAGCGTTGGAAAAGTCGAAGGATGATTGAGGATCTGATCAGAAGTGCGTGCGAATGATTCTGAACGTGGTTGTCGTCCCGATGGAATCGGGAAGTCCCGTCTCTCGCTCGAAGGGTGTTATTAACGTATATCTCTTAATCCGATCAGCTCCAGGCTTCGGAGCCGCTTGTCATTTCTGGGTCAAACGGCAAGTACGGTTTGATCTGATTCAGATACTTGTTCAGAAAGTCTACAGCCAGCGTGAAATCTTCTTCAGCCACCATCACGGAGTGGGTTGCATCTGAATCGTTCGTAATTTCTGCGGTATCAAACTTATCCAGTGCCAGGATTCTAAGGTATATCCGTTCCATAATGTCTCCTTATAGGATGGAAAGTACATAGCGAAAGTTATTGAATCAACCCGCCATCACTGATGCTGAACATCTTTGAATTGGCATTGCTTTCCGGTTAAATTTTCATGCTGATGGCGTCGTACCCAAGCGGTCTAAGGGAGCGGTCTGCAAAACCGCGATTCATCGGTTCGAATCCGATCGACGCCTCTTTCTCATCTCAGCCGGAGTGGCGGAATAGGTAGACGCAACGGACTTAAAATCCGTTGGCTTTCGGGCCGTCCCGGTTCAAGTCCGGGCTCCGGTACTCTCTATGTCCTCAGACCCGACGAACCCGTCTCACAAGCTCTTCCGGCTTTCTAACCGCGTTCGGCAAGCTGATGATGTTCAGGTCCTGTGTGTGGCACCACCGCATCAATAAAGTAATAATCATGCCTGAATTACCGGAAGTACAGACTGTCATTAACGATCTAAATGAGATTGGCCTGATCAGTACAGCGATCAAAAGGGCACATGTTTACTGGGAACGTACCATCGCAACACCCGGATGCAAAGAATTTAGAAAGAGAATTGAACGTCAGAGGATCACAGCGATCTCCCGGCGGGGCAAGTATATCATTCTGCAATTAAGCGAAGATTTTCTGTTGATCCACCTGCG
>CEPV01093170.1_pt1 | contig 10375 bp, 10 predicted proteins | sample 530451 | NCBI WGS metagenome assembly CEPV01 (sample SAMEA2620097, study PRJEB7988) | marine metagenome | isolation source: saline water (ENVO:00002010), including | reverse complement strand
TGTGCGGCATGGGCCGGACGGGCACGGCCTTCGCCTGCGAACAGGACGGCATCGCGCCTGACATCGTCTGCATCGCCAAGGGATTGGGCGCCGGCTATCAGCCCATCGGCGCGGCCCTGGTTTCGGCCAAGATTTTTCGGGCTTTCAGCGAAGGAAGCGGGTTTTTCCAACACGGCCATACCTACATGGGCCATCCGACGGCCTGCGCGGCGGCGCTGGCCGTGCAGCGGAAAATTCAGGCCCTCGACCTGCTGGCCAACGTCCGCAAGCAGGGAGAGGTTCTCGAAGGCCGTCTGTTGGACCGCCTGGGCAATCACGCCCATGTCGGCGATATCCGCGGCCGGGGGCTGTTCCGGGGCATCGAACTGGTCGCCGACCGCGCCACCAAGGAGCCCTTTGACCCGGCGCTCAAGCTTTATGCCGGGATCAAGGCCCAGGCCATGGAAAGGGGCCTGATCTGTTATCCGGGCGGCGGCACCGCCGACGGGGTCAAGGGCGACCATATCCTGCTGGCGCCGCCTTTCATCATCGAAGAGCCCGAGATCGACGAACTGGTGGATCGCCTCGGCCACGCCATCGACGCCGCCATCGAAGACGCATGTTAAAGGACTGGCTTTTAGGCAAGATCCGGACCCAGGCGCTCGGCGCCGGGGCCAAGGAAGTAGAAAAATTCATCGCCGGGCTCGAGGCCATGGAGGACGAGGAAATAGGCGCCATGATCGCCATCGCCACCGTCATCCGCGTCAATTTCGAGACCCACGGCGTCATCGCCGAGGGCGTGTTCACCGACGATCCCCTGCCCTCGGCGGAAGTGCTTGGCGGCTACCAATTGAAAATAAACAGGCTTTCCCGCCAGTTCAGGAAGATGGGTCTGGCCGCGGATTCCGCCGCCGCCATGGTCTGGTCCTATACGTTGAGATGCCTCAACGTTCCTGAACTGAGGCCCCAAGGGATTCGCATGTGGTCGGAGCTCAGACGCGGCTTTCCCTATGTGGAGGAAGCGTTGAAAAAGGGCGAAGCCGAGAAGAGAGAGGCGTTCCCGGACCGAGTTTGGGCCGAATGGGGCCTGACGCCGACGGGTTTCGAGGTCCGGCTAACACCCCGAAAGCCGTAATCAGCTATTGCGTCAGGCTGTTTTTGGGGGATAAGGTTCTCTCTGGGTTCCTTCGGTATCGTATCGGCAGACAGCGGCGCTTTATGCGGTTATTGCCGGTCCCATTGACAAGGAACAAGACGAAAACGAGAGCCGGTGAAAAATTCGGCCGAAAGGGAGAGCAGACATTCGCATATCGCAAGAAGAACGGCGCCGGGACGCGGGGCCCATTATTGGCCGTTTCCGTGCCGTTGTGCCGCTATAACCCGTTCTTTTCTTCAAACCTTCTCCAACCAAGTCAGGGAGGACAAACGACAATGAGAAAGCTAACCGTAACGACCTTGGCCCTGGCCTTTGCCGCCGGCACGTTGTTCGCCGCCGGCACCGCCGAAGCCAAGAAGAAGTTCATCTCCATCGGCACCGGCGGTCCGACGGGCGTCTATTTCGTCGTCGGCCAGTCGATCTGCCGTTTGGTTCACAAGGCGGCCGCCGAAGGCCGCAAGACGGGCCGTAAGCACGGCATCCGCTGCTCGGCGCCGTCGACCGGCGGCTCGACCTACAATATCGGCCAGATCCGCGAGGGCGAACTGGATTTCGGCGTCGCCCAGTCGGACTGGCAGTACCACGCCTATAACGGTTCGTCCAAGTTCAAGGGCAACGCCTTCAAGAAGCTGCGGGCCGTGTTCTCGGTTCATCCGGAGCCCTATCACATCATCGTCGGCGGCAATTCCGGCATCAAGTCGTGGGCCGACCTCAAGGGCAAGCGTTTCAACATCGGCAACCCCGGTTCCGGCCAGCGTGGCACGACCGAAGTCCTGATGGCCAAGTACGGGACCAAGAAGAGCGACTTCAAGATCGCCACCGAACTGACCTCGACCGAGCAGTCGAAAGCGCTGTGCGACGGCAAGATCGACGCCTACGGCTATACCGTCGGCGTGCCCAACGCCGGCGTCTCGGTGGCCACCGACGGCTGCGGCGCCAAGATCATCAACCTCCAAACGTCCGTCGAAAAGGGCCTGGTTGACGCCAATCCGTTCTACGCCTTCGCGACCATCCCGAAGGGCACCTACAAGACGACGAATGCCGACGTCACCACCTTCGGCGTGATGGCGACCTTCGTCACCAGCGCCGATGTCGATGCAAAAGTGGTCTACGAAGTCGTTCGCGCGGTGTTCGAGAACATCGCCGACTTCCGCAAACTGCACCCGGCGTTCAGGAACCTTGATCCTAAGCTGATGATCAAGAACGCCTTGTCGGCCCCGCTGCACCCCGGCGCCGTCAAGTACTACAAGGAAAAAGGCTGGATGTAATTTTTCCGACCTTATGAATTCCGGCGCTCCCTCCTGCCGACCGGGGCGGGGCGCCGGTTTTCTTTTTTTATTTATTCATAAGGGGGGAGCGTCATGGCCGAGTCGGCCATTCCTGAGATTTCACAGGAAGAAATAGAAAAACAGATCGAAGACGTAGAATACACCGGGCGCAAGCACGGTCCGCGTCTGGCCTTCGTCGTCGGCCTCATCGCGGCGCTGTGGTCGCTGTTCCAATTATGGATCGCGTCTCCGTTCCCGTTCATGGTCGGCTTTGGGATCATTACCAGTGTCCCCGCCCGTGGCATTCACCTGGCCTTCGCTTTTTTGCTTTGTTTTCTGATGTTTCCGGCGGCCCGCTCGTTGGCGACGGCGCGCATCCCGGTTTATGACATTGTCTTCGCGTTTCTGGGCACGGGGTGCGCCCTATACCTGTTCTTCGGCTGGGACGGGCTGGTGTCGCGGGAAGGCGTGCTGTGGGCGTGGGATGTCTTCGGTTTTACGTTCCCCTTCGAGGCCATCCTGGGGACCGTCGGTGTGCTGTTGCTTCTGGAGGCGACGCGGCGGGCCATCGGCAAGCCGCTGGTCATCGTCGCTACTGTTTTTCTTTTGTATTCGTATTTCGGCCAGTCGATGCCGGACATTATTTCGCACCGGGGGCTGTCCATCAACCGGCTGATCGGCTATCAGTGGCTGGGCCAGGAAGCCATTTTCGGCATTCCCATCGACGTTTCCGTCAGCTTCGTTTTCCTGTTCGTGTTGTTCGGCGCGTTGCTGGACAAGGCCGGCGCCGGCAAGTATTTCCTCGATTTGTCCTTCGCCCTGGTCGGCAAATACCGGGGCGGCCCGGCCAAGGCGGCGATCCTGGCGTCCGGCATGACCGGCGCCATTTCCGGATCGTCCATCGCCAATGTCGTCACCACCGGCGTTTTCACTATTCCCGTCATGCGCAAGATGGGCATGCCGGCGGTCAAGGCCGGCGCCATCGAGGTCGCGGCGTCGACCAACGGCCAGTTGATGCCGCCGATCATGGGGGCGGCCGCCTTCATCATCGCCGAGCTGATCGGCATTTCCTACTTCGACGTCGTCAAGGCGGCCTTTATCCCGGCGGTGTCCAGCTATATCGCGCTGATCTATATTTCGCACTTGGAGGCCATGAAACTGGGTCTCAGGGGCATGCCGAAAAGCGACATTCCGCCCCTCGGCAAGACCTTCAGGAGCGGCATCCATTACCTTATCCCGATCGCCGTTCTGGTCTACCTGCTGATGGTCGAACGGTGGACGGCGGGATCCGCGGTTTTCTATTCGATCCTGCTGCTGATGGTGATCATCATCCTCGAGCGGATCTGGCACGAAAAAATCACCGGCGAAGGGGATATCGCCGCCGCCGTCAAGGAAGGGTTCCGGGAAATCTATGACGGCCTGATCGCCGGCGCCCGCAACATGGTCTCCATCGCCATCGCCGTGGCGTCGGCCGGCATTATCGTCGGCGCCGTCGGCTCCACCGGACTGAACAACGCCCTGGTCGGCGTCATCGAGGCCATATCCGGCGGCAACGTCATTGTCCTTCTGGTGCTGACCGCGGTGCTCAGCCTGATCCTCGGCATGGGCCTGCCGACGACGGCCAATTACCTGGTCGTGGCGTCCCTGTTGGCCGGCGTGCTGGTGGAACTGGGCACGGCGGCCGGCCTGGTGCTGCCGCTGATCGCGGTGCATCTCTACGTGTTCTATTTCGGCATCCTCGCCGACGACACGCCGCCTGTCTGCCTGGCGGCGTTCGCCGCCGCCGCCATATCCCGGGCCGATCCCATCAAGACCGGGATTCAGGGCTTCACCTACGACATCCGGACGGCGATCCTGCCGTTCATCTTCATCTTCAATCCGGAACTGCTGCTGGTCGGGGTCGACAGCTTCTGGCAAGGGCTGATGATCTTCGCCATGACGCTGCTGGCGCTGTTCAGTTTCAGTTCGCTGACCCAGGGATGGATCATCGTCAAGACCACGATTGCCGAAAGTATCCTTCTGGCCGCCATTGTGGTGTGCCTGTTCAGGCCGGATTACGTCATGGACCAGATTATCCCGAAATTCGCCACTTTCGATATGGCGAAATTCGCTACGGGCGAGGCTTCGGCGACGCCGGGATATTCGGTCCGATTTCATCTGACGCGGTCCACCGATTACGGCGACCGGTTCAAGCTCTACCGGGTGGCGACCCCCGATATGAACATCCCCGAACCGGAATACCGCTACGGGATCAAGATGGCGCCCGCCGATGACGGCCGCTACGAAGTCACCGACCTGACGCCCAGGGGTCTGGCCGAGCAGGCCGGCATCGAGGTCGGCGATTACGTGACCGAGGTCGACGAGGAACGGGTCGGCCAGCCGCCCAAGGAACTGATCTATCCCGTCGGCCTGGCATTGATCGGGGTCGTTCTTGGCCTGCAACTGATGCGCCGCCGCCGGCAACAGCCCGTTTCCGCCGCCGCCGGTGATTAAGGAGGCGAGAGAATGTATAAAAAAATCCTCCTCACGGTGGACCTGAACGAAGACGTCTCGTGGAAAAAGGCGCTGCCGACGGCGGTCGAATTCGCCAAGATTTTCGGGGCCGGCCTTCATGTGGTGACGGTGTTGCCGGACTTCGGGATGCCCGTGGTTCGGGGGTTTTTCCCTGACGATTTTCAGGAAAAGGCGCAAACGGACGTCGAGGACAAGCTCGCGGCCTTTTGCGACGAACACATCGCTTCCGAAACCGGAGCCCATTCCGTGGTCCGGTTCGGCAATGTGTACGAGGAAATCCTCAAACTCGCCGATGAAATTGCCTGCGACCTTATCGTCATCGGGGCACCTCGCCCGGAGTTGAAGGATTACCTGCTGGGCCCCAATGCCGCCCGGGTTGTCCGCCACGCCAGTTGTTCGGTGCTGGTGGTCCGGGAATAAGAGCCGCCGACCGGGGCTCCCCCCCCGTCGACCGATCCGTCTCCCGGCGCTCGGCCTTGGTCGGGCGGCCCTGGTCGCGTTCGCGTCGCCCTGCCGCGTCTTCCGCTACCACGGGGGTTTGCTCATGTTTCCGTAAAGGCCGGAAACATGAGAAGGGCGCCGTCGCCGGTTTTCAGGAATTCGAAGACGCTTTCGGCGGCGTCATGGATGCAGGCGGAAAACCAAAGAAAGAACGACCAGCGCCGCGACAAGCTGGCCGAGTTCGGCCTTCCCGACAACGGGGAAAACCGCATGCGGCTCAGTTGTCCTTGTGGATCACGAGATAAATCTGGTCGCCCCAATCGCCGGTGCCGGCGTGGAAACGGGATGCACGTTTGATCTCCACCGTCAGGCCGGCCTTGACCGCTTCGGTGATGGCCTCGTTCAGCCGGTGCAGGCTGTTGGTGACGACGCGGATCTTGCTGTCCTCCTCGGCGGTAAACCCATCCGGTCTTTCCACGGGCTCGGTTCGTGAGGGAAAGGGTTCCGCCTTCGGCGGCCGTTCCCGAATGGTCATGGATTCCATGGTCATGCTCCTCTTGTCCCGGAGTGATCGCCCGGGACCGATTGCGTGTCGGTGTGCGTCATTGGGCAGCCGCCGTCGTTTGCGCGTGGTCGTGGAACTGGTCGGTCTCGGTGGAATCGCCCATTGCCGTGGTTGAGGTCGCGCCCCCCGAAAGCGCCATGGCCACGGCGTCGAAATAGCCGGTGCCGACCTCGCGCTGGTGGCGGGTGGCGGTGTAGCCGTTGGCCTCGCTGGCAAATTCGGCCCGTTGCAGGTCCACGTAACCCGACATGCCCTGCTGGACGTAACGTCGGGAAAGCTCGAACATACCGTGGTTGAGCTGGTGGAATCCGGCCAGCGTCACGAACTGAAACCCGTAGCCCATGGCCGCTAATTCGGTCTGGAAATCGGCGATGGCTTGGGGGTCCAGGTTGGCTTCCCAGTTGAACGAAGGTGAGCAGTTGTAGGCCAGAAGCTTGCCAGGGAACTCTTCGTGGATGGCGTCCGCGAACGTGCGGGCGTCGTCCAGGTTCGGCTTCGACGTTTCCCACCATATCAGGTCCACGTAGGGCGCATAGCTGAGGCCGCGGGCGATACAGCTCTCGAGGCCCGCGCGCAGCCGGTAAAAGCCCTCGGGCGTGCGTTCGTCGCCGGCGATGAACCGGCGGTCGCGCTCGTCGATGTCGCTGGTGATGAGTTGGGCGCTGTCGGCGTCGGTGCGGGCGATGATAAGCGTCGGCACGCCCATAACGTCGGCGGCGAGGCGCGCCGCGTTCAGGGTCCGGATGTGCTGCTGCGTCGGGATCAGCACCTTGCCGCCGAGATGCCCACACTTCTTTTCGGACGCCAACTGGTCCTCGAAATGCACCGCCGCAGCACCGGCCTCAATGAACGCCTTGGTGATCTCGAAGGCATTTAACGGTCCGCCGAATCCCGCTTCGGCGTCGGCGACGATGGGCGCGAACCAATCGATGGTGGCGCCGTCCTCGCAATGCTCGATCTGGTCCGCCCGCAGGAGCGCGTTGTTGATCCGCTGGCAAAGCTGGGGTCCCGAATTGGCGGGGTAAAGACTCTGGTCGGGATATATGGCGTTGGCGGCATTGGCGTCGGCCGCGACCTGCCACCCGGACAGGTAGATCGCTTTCAGTCCGGCCCGAACCATTTGAACCGCCTGATTGCCGGTCATGGCGCCGAGCGCGCACACGCGGTCATCGGTTCGCAGGGATTCCCACAGCCGGTTGGCGCCCCGTTCGGCGAGGGTGTGGGCTATTGGCACCGACCCGCGAAGCCGTTCGACATCGGCCGGGGCGTAATCCCTGGCGATGCCCTGGAAGCGGGAGACTAGCGCGCCGGGAACGAGATCTTCGAATTTCTGGGCTTGTCCGGGCATGGTCGTGGGCCTCCTATGTAGTGAAGTTGGATAAAAAACTATTACAATCTTTATCCTTTACATCACGTCGTCAATAACATATTGCAAATAAAAGGTTATTATGTTTAGTCTTTGATATCATTTTTGTTCAAATTGTAAAGATTGTAAGGTTTCGACAAGCGGGATGGCGACGGGCCAGAAAAAGATCTTCCCCGGCAGGCGCATCCGAAGGCTGCGCCGTGAGTTGGGCTTGACCCAGAAGGCGATGGCCGACGACCTGAGCATTTCATCCAGTTATCTCAACCTTATCGAACGCAACCAACGCCCGCTCACGGTGCAGTTGTTGTTGCGCCTTGACGACATCTACGACGTCGACTTGAAGGAGCTGAGCGGCGAGGACGATGCCCGGATTGCCGCGTCCCTTAAGGAGGTGTTCAGCGACCCGCTGTTCCAAAACCTCGAAATCACCAACAACGAACTGACCGATATCGTGGGCGCCAGCCCGGATGCCGCCCAGGCTATGTTCAAGCTCTATCGGGCCTATCGCGAGACCATCACCAACGCCGCCGCCGTTACCGAGCAAATGGCCGATGGAGAGGTCGCCATCGACATCGACGCCAACCAGTTTCCCGTCGACCAGGCACGGGATTTCTTCCACGACCACAACAATCATTTCCCCCAACTGGAGACGGCGGCGGAGACGCTGTGGGCGGACGCTTTGGAGGACGCCGACGATCTCAATTACGCGCTACGCCAGCACCTCAAGCGGGCCCATGGCTTCACGGTCAAGGTCATGCCCATCGACTTCATGCCCGATCTGCTGTGGCGCTACGACCGGCACTCAAGCCGCCTATTCCTCTCGGAGATGCTGGGCCACCCGGGCCGGACCTTCCAGTTGGCGTTCCAGGCCGGGATCCGAAGCCACCGCGAACTCATCGACGGCATCATCTCGGAGGCCGAAGTAACCGGCGACGAGGCAGTGCAGCTTTGCCGGCTGGGGCTGGCCAACTATTTTGCCGGCGCCGTCATGATGCCCTATGAACGGTTTCTCAATGCTGCCGAAAAACAGCGCTACGACATTGAGATCCTGGCGCGGCGGTTCGGCGCCAGCTTCGAACAGATCTGCCACCGGTTAACCACCCTGCAACGGCCCGGTTCCCGGGGCATCCCGTTTTTTTTCCTGCGGATCGACCGGGCCAGCAACGTCTCCAAGCGGTTCAGTTCCGGCGGCTTCCACTTCGCGCGTTTCGGCGGAACCTGTCCCAAGTGGAACGTCCATGAGGCCTTCCGCACGCCCGGCAAGATCGTAACCCAGGTCGTGGAGATGGAGGACGGCACCGCCTATTTCTCCATTTCCCGCACCGGGGCCGGATCGGGCGGCGGCTTTCATCTTCCGGAGCAACAATTAGCCATCGGCATGGGGTGCGAGATCAAGCACGCGCGCCGTCTGGTCTATGCCGACGGCCTGGACCTCGGCGATCGGGCAAACGTGACACCGATCGGTGTCAATTGCCGGCTTTGCGAGCGTGTGGATTGCCACCAGCGAGCCTACCCGCCTTTGAACCGCCGCATCTCCGTTAACGACACCTACCGCGGATTCGTTCCGTTTTCCTTCGCCGAGTTGTAGGTAAATCGAAGGTTGTGACGGGAACCGGGATTCGTCCCCACCCCCCTACCCGCCGCCTTTCTGGAACATGCGCTCGAAGAGATCGAGCTGGGCCGCCCGTTCGGAGTCGGTGTAACCCGAGAACTCCAGCCTCACGTCGGTGGCCGGGACCCTGAGGTTGGCGATGCGGCGTTCCCGTTCGGGCCCGAGCGTGATCTCCAGGCGCTTTTCGCCGTCTTCCAGGATCACGCCGTCCGGTTTTTTCTCGAAATTATCGGTGCCCAGCACACGGGGAATAATGCGGAAGAAATCCGCGTGGGTCAGCGCCATTTTCTTCTCGACGGCAACCGGGTCCGGGGTCGCGGCCACGACCCCTATCCCCCTGCGACGGGCGGCCAAACGGCCAAATGGTCGCCGTCCTCCAGGACGTTGGCCGCCCTTTCGCTCGGGGCCAGGAAGACGCCGTTGACCAGCACCAGGTGGCAGACCTCGGGCGGCAGGCCGAGCCGCGCCAGGGCGGCGGCCGCCGTCGTACCGTCGGCGAAGTCCATGTCGGCCTGGTTGCGGGAACTGCCGTCCGGAAGGTATTCGTCCAGATTGGCGTAAAGCTTGACGCGGACGATCATCGACTAGGCGACAGCGGGATAAAGGGCGGTGGCCACGTAGGCCTCGGCGATGCGGTGCGGGTCGGCGATCAGCTTTTCCTTCCACGCGCCCAGCCGCACCGGCGTCTGGATCAGCCCGCGCAGGACGCCGACGTAGTCCGTGCGTCCCAAGGTCAGCGAGCCGACGATGCGGTCGTCTTCGAACGCCAGGCGAATGTAGCGGAATTTTTTCTCGTCGAGGGCCTCGGCGAAATCGCTGCCGTCCACGCCCTGCCAACGGCCGAAGGACGCCGAGATCAGCCCCGCCGTATCGAGCACGTTCATGGCCAGGCTGCCCCGGAAGCGGACGTCCCGCCCGGCCATGTTGAGCGCCGCCACGCGCCCGTGATCCACCGCCGTCGGCTGCACCGCGTGAATCGACCAGCCACCGCAAAAATCCGGCCCTTCGGCAACGTCGCCGGCGGCATAGATGCCGTCCACGGACGTTTTCATGCGGTCGTCAACGACGATCCCGTCCTTGATTTCGACGCCGGAGGAATCCAGGAACCCGGCGTTGGCCCTGACCCCCGTCGCCACCACCACCAACACCGCCGGCACCGCGTCGCCGTTGGAGAGGTGGACGCTCAGGCCCTTCTCGCCCGCTTTTTCCACCTTCACCGCCTGGGTTCCGGTCAAGACGGCGACGCCCTTGGACTCGCACCAGCGTTTGAGCATGGCGCCCCCGGTATCGTTCATCATCCTGGGCACCATGTGGTCTTCCATTTCGACCACGGTCAGCTTGACGCCTCGTGAAATCAGGCTTTCCAGGATGATGCAGCCGATGAAGCCTGCCCCCATCAGCACCACGTCGGCGCCGTCGTTCGCCAGGGCGGAGATGTTGCGGGCGTCTTCCAGGGTCCAGCAATGATGCACGC
>CEPV01047746.1_pt1 | contig 10385 bp, 8 predicted proteins | sample 530451 | NCBI WGS metagenome assembly CEPV01 (sample SAMEA2620097, study PRJEB7988) | marine metagenome | isolation source: saline water (ENVO:00002010), including | reverse complement strand
TTAGTAGTTCTAATTGTTTTAATTACAATTTTTACAAGACAAACAGGTTCAGGTGTTGATGCTCTGAATGATTGTGAAAATAAAGGTTATGAATGCCTAACTCCTGAAGAATGTCAACAAGGACAAGGAACATTAATGCCTTTCTTAGAATGTAAAACAGATAATACAAAACATCAATGTTGTAATCTTATAGGTGCTAATGAAAAATGAGAAAACTAAACAAAAACAAAAAAGCAATATCACAGGTGGTTTTCATACTTGGCACTCTTATGATTGTATTAATATTAGCATTTCTTTTGATTAGATTTAATACTGACAAATTTAAAGAAGCAGGAACAGTAATTGACACAAAATTAAGAGAAAGTGCACACCAAGCATGTGAATTATCTGGTAAAACAAAAGAACCAGGGACTTTCCTTGATACAGATGAAGATGGTTTCCCAGATCCATGCGACAATTGTGTTGGTCCAAAAAGAAAAGGATTTGATAGCCGTTTTGCAATAGCTGGTGGTGATGATACAAACATGGACTTTATTGCCAAAGCATGTCAACCAGATGGTGGAGATGAAATAAATAGTCCAAATACTGGTCAGTTCAGTAAAAAGTGTAAAGAAGTTATGACAGATGATGGTAGGTGTATTTTGAGTTTATCAGATGTAAGTGGTATGAAACCAAGAGATAAAGATAATAGACCAAGTACTGGAACTGTTGCTGGTATAATTAAAACAGACACTGAAGAAGATGAAGAAATAGTAAAAGCAGAAGAAAAGATATTAGAGGAAGAAAAGAATAAATGTGATACAATAAATAAGTGTGAAGATTACACAAATGAACAACTTTGTACTGAAAATTTATGTGAAAAAGAATGTGTGCCCAAATATAGTCGTGGTATTTATGAAAAATGTATAGCATGTCCTTCAGGTATTACTTATTTGGAAAGTTGTAGAGATTATTCAAAAGAAAAAACTTGTTTGAAAGATTCATGTGGTTATGGGCCTTGTAAATGGAATCCTGTTTGGTGGTCACCTCTTAAATGTGAACCAGCATAATAGATATAATAAAATGAAATTAATAAAAAACAAAAAAGAATTCGAACTACTTATTCATATTTAAAAACAATATCATCACTTGTTCCTTTTATCCTATCAGGACCATTACTTCCAACCAATTCTTTACCTTTTTCTAAATAAGAATTATTCTTTTCTCTTACTTTTAAATAATAATTATTATTCCATGGGTCTTTAGGAAGTTTTATTAAGTATTTACCAACTAAATCATTTAAAGTTCTTAAATTTTTACGTTCCATACAAGCAAATCTTATCACTGCACCACCAATCATCCTAATTTTCTCTTCTGCTTCTTTTATCTTTGTTAACTCTGTCATTGTTGAAAATCTTTCTTCATCTAATGATTTTTCAATTATTGATCTATACCAGTGATTTCCATTTTTTTTAAAAAAAATACTATTCAAGTTTTTAAATTTAAACTCAGCTATGGTTCTGTCTTTATTTATATAGGGCTCCATTAGAAATAAGTCATTTAAACCTTTTACCATATGATTAGAATTCTTTCTTGTTTTTACAATTAATTCAAGTTTAATATAATGTTCATCAAATTCTTTTCCTTCTTTTTTCATTTCTTTTTTTATTTCAGACATTAAATAATAATTATCTACAAATTTTTCATATTTTTCAGATTCAAGATAAGTAATATATTCATTTAATCTTGATTTTATTTCTTCAGTAGGATTTACTTCAGTATGTGCTTGTTCTGTTTTTAAAATAAAGTTAAGCTGAGCATAACTTGGAGAACCTAATGCAAAACTACATAACAAAGATATAGAACTAACACCTATTACTATTGTATTTTTCCAATTATTAGTTAAATCATCTAACATATTTAAAGAGTAAACATATAATACATATAAGCTTTTTGTTGTTTTAATATATATAATATTTGCAATATTGAATCATTTTGTAGATACTTTTAAAAACTCAAACATCTTAAATTAATATAACATAAAAATGAAACTTAAAACAAACAAACAAACTCACTCAAGCGTTCGTAGCTTATTTCTTTTTAAAAGAAATAAAAAAGCATTTAAATTAGTATTAACAAACCTAATTGGCATACTTTTAGCAGTAATAATACTTGTAGCAACATCTTATTTCTTTGTAAAAGTTGGCAAACTATATTTTGGAGAAGAAGGGCAAAAGAGTGAAGCTACATTAAGAAGGTTGAGTGTTGATATAAGTGAAATGGAAGATAATGAAGCTAAAATATTTTCCGGGTTTTACTTAGAAAATAATTATTATTTTAATGATTATCAACAAGGAACAGGTATAATAAAAGCAACTGGTGAAAAAGTATTACCACCTAATAAATGTCTTGATAATTCATGTATGTGTATTTGTGAAAAAGAAGATTGTTGTGATACAGAAGAATGTACTGGAAAAGTTTCTTGCATTTTATTAGGTCAAGGAACAGATATTACAATACCACGTAGTGAAATACATGACAATAGAGATAAAATTGTTCAACTTCACATATGTAAAAAGAATAAAAATTATATAGAAATTGAAATGGTTACTAAAGATAAAACTTTCGAACAATTTAAAGATGAGTGTAAAGGTAAGAAAGTAAGTGGTGAATACACTTTGGAAATTAAAGATTCACCTTTATCTTAACTTAATCTAACATATTGTCAAGAGTTCTAATTCTGTCTTGGGATGAATCTTTCATTCCTTTTTCCCTTAGATATTTTGGATTCTGAATTTCTAAATAAATTGATTCATATAATGGCTTAGCTTTTAAAATCAATTCTTTATTTTTAGTATCTCTTATTTTTTCAAAGTATATTTCTGCTAATTGATATTTAAATGTTATATTTGTAGGGAATTTTCTAAATATATCTTCTGCTAAACGAATAGCCATTTCATAATTACCATCAGATGAAATAAAAGTTGCACACACCATTCTTGATTCAGGAGATAAAAATTTTTGAAAACAATCTATTTGAAATCCCATTGTCATATAAACTAAGTAAGGTTCAATAAACTTAAATTCAACTCCTAACTTTTCTTCATTTAAACTTAAAGCTTTATTATTGCTATCCATATAAATAAATCTCAATATATGATTATTTGTTATATCATACTCTACTGCTACTCTTTTTCCTTTATGATCTTCATCAAATATTTTATTTAATTTTTTTAAATGGTTAGTATATCTTTTTTCAGAAATAACATAAATACATTTTTCTTCATTTACATCTACAAATGCATTCATATCACAATATTCAAAACTAATATCTTTTGTATCAGGTTCAAAATTAATTAAATAATTTTTATATTCATCAACAAATTTTCTAAATCTTTGAATTTCATGGGGACCATAATCTCTTAAATCTCCTTTAATATCCAATCTTCTTTGAAAATTATCTATCATTACTCCTTTTTCTAAAACTAATAGTTTTGATTCAAAAGTTGTAGCAATCATTCTTTTATTATGTAATTGAGGAGCTCCACAAAAAAGAATATAACAACCTTTAACTTTCATTTCCTTTAAATTAAACCTATCGGCAAAATAAGGAATTGAATAAATATGATAAGAATATTCTTCTCCAGTTACTGGACACACAATATTACTTATTTCTTCTGAAAGTGTTCTTGGGACCCATTTTTGAGAGTATTTTTCTAATTTTCTATCCAATTTTAGTTTTATTTCATAAATTTTATCAATACATTCTTCTGTTTTTATTTCCCAATCTTCTGTCAACTCATCATCATTCAATAAATCCTCAATATATATTCCCCTCTTATCTTTTGCAGATGTAAACATACCTGATAAAAATCCTTTTTTCTTTTCTTTCTTAACTCCCTTTTTCTTTTTTTCTTTTTTGGACTTTTCCTTTTCTTCTTTCCTTTTTTCTTTATAATCTTCCCACTTATCAGTTAATGCACCACTTAATTTTGAAAAGAAACCAGGCTCATCTTTTTCTACTTTTTTCTTTATTTTTTCTTTCTCAGCAACTTTCACAGTTTCTTTTTCAACTTTGTCAATTAAACTTTCAACATCAACTTCTGCCATTGTAAACTGTCCAGGCTTAATAATTATTTTTTTAGAACTAGGATTGATTATAATTGATTCTTCATCAGACCAAAACTTTAATCTATCAACTAAATTTTGTTTTTGTTCAAAAGTATGCAAAGTATATTCTCCTGCAGGCAAACCAAAATTAGGTTTAGGGCCAGACAATTTCAAAAGTTCTGAAAAATACTTTTTAAAACGTGCCCTATTATTAAAAAAAAAGTTAGGATCTTTAGAATTAGAATCAATTGCAACTGGAACTTCAGAATAAATATCAGGATTTGTATTAACTGTATATTCACTTAATTTAATTTTTTCACCAATATCTTCAACAAAAAAATAATTATTATTCTTTCCACACATAACTAAATTTTCAATTCCATTTGTTTTTAATAATATTCCACCATTAAATTCTTGATAATTACTTGTTGCATATCTTACTTTTCTACCAGTTACAACATTTGTAAACTCAATATTTGGTTTTGTTTCATCATATACAAATTCAGAAGAATCAGATAAAAAACTTATAATAGGTTCAAACACCCATTTATACTCTTCTAATGTTAATGGTTCACCAAGAACATTTGTTCCTTTTATTGTTGCATGTGTTTCAGGAACAATTATTGTTGGAACACCAGGTAAGGAAGCACTACTTACAGACACAAAACCATCTCCTTGTTCTGCTTTTGTTTCAGGTATAAATATTTTTGAACCAGGAGCAAGATTAGCATCATTGCCTGCTATTATTAACATTGGAATTTTACTATATTCTTCAAAATTTTTAATAAAGTCTTGATTCAATTCCCATAAAAATTCACTCCCAATTGCTAATTGTTTATATGCAGGTGCAATAGGATTAAATCCTCTTATAAATTCTTCCAACCATGCCCAAATACCTTCAAATACTATTTTATAAGCTTGATTGCTACCATCATTTGGAGGACTTAATGCAATAAAATTATCAATATTATCTTTATATGGTACATTTATTTTTTTATATAGATTATTTTCTTTTTTTATTTCAGTAGCCATTCCTTGTATATAAGCTCTTGTTACAAGATTTCCCATACTGTGCCCAATTATACTTACTTGAGATATTTTATTTATTTTTTCAAGACAATCTAAAGCATCATTTAACAACCATGCACTTAATCTTATATCTTGATCATTTGGATAATTAAATTCAAATCCTATATAATTATATTTTAATAAAAAATCTTGTAAATTTCCAAATTCTTTTTTTGTATTATGAAACCCTCCAACTAAAACACAATATTTTAATCTTTTATAGTCTATACTATGCATGACTTTTTCATCTATACATGCTGTTAAACTAGACCAAAGATTTCCTTGATTCCAATGATTTTGGTGATATAAGAAAAATAATGAAGACGAAAATATATTATTTTCAAAGTCATCTATAGTATATTTTATTTCAAATCTGAATGTTTCACCACTAAACTTTATTTCAATATAACCAGGATTATAACATTCCATTTGTGTTATATTACTTACTAAATCTACTGAAGAAACAATATCATCTAAAGAATTAAATCTTATTCCATATACATGTTTTCTATGTTTTTTGGGAATTAGGTCCACATCTTGTTTTAATTTTTTTCCATTATAATTTTTAGAAATTAATTTCACACTATCTATTTTTACTTCTTCATCTAATTCATTAAATCCACTTATACCTTGTTTAGTTACTTGTTTTAATAGTTCTATTTTTAAATCTTGACCACTAACAACACCACTTCCAAAACTCATCAAACCTAAACACAAAGCTAAACTTCTAAAAATATTATTATTAAATAATCCCATTATAAACATAAACAATTAAATTATTTTTATAAATATTTACATACTATAACATATATATAGAAAACCACCAAATTCACAATTAACTTTAAATACTTCTATAACAAAAACTATATATAAATAATATTATATTAAGAATATGAAAAAAAGAGGACTTTTTACTAAAAAAGCGACTACTTACTTAGTGTATTTTGTCATGTTTGAAATATTCCTAATTGGGGTTGTTGCTTTAGGTTTAGGTTCGTTTCTTGTTTCAGTAAAAGAAAATACAGCTCTTGAAAGAAATTATTTATCCAGAGATCTTGCTTTAACAACAACTGTGATTGGTTTTTCTCCATCAGAAATAGATTATATTTACGAAACTCCTAAATTTCCTTTGACTCAATTTAATTATGAATGGAATAATAATGAAGTTTTGATTTATAAAACCGATTCATACAAAACTAATTTTCAATATATGTCAAAAAATATAATAAAAGATCCTAAATTAATTTATCCTGAAAAAATTATAATACAAAAACAAATAATAGAAAATGATAAAACAAAAGAAATAGAAGAAAAATTAATTATAAAAAAATGAAAAACAAAAAGTCACAAATAACACAACTTGTAATGTATTATATTCCTAGAATTTTCTTCACCATTATAGTCTTATTTTCAGTTATAACTTTAATTAGAGGATATATTGTAACACAAGTAGATATTCAACAAGCTGAAGCAGAAATTTATGCACAATCAGTACTTTTTTCAAAACATGGAATCTCATATTACAATCCAAATCTTAACAAAGTAAATCTTGGAATCTTTGATATATCAGATTTAAAACAGCTTGAAACAAACATGAATGAAAACCTCTTTTTTGGAGAAAAATATGATAAAAAGATTAACAGATTTGCTGCAAAGATTACTTATTATTTTGATGATTTGGAAGATATAGGAAAAGACAAGAATACGCCAGACAAAGATAAAACAACAAAAGAAAAAACAAAAAAACAGGAAATCCATAAAAAATCAATTTATTATAGAGAACAATTTTATAATTTATTAAAACCAACATCAGGAATTAGTGGTTCTGGCGGATCTTATTTAATAACAAAAAACATTAATGCTCCATTAAAATATAATAATAATTTATATTCAGGAAAAATTAAACTAGAGGTATTAGTACCAAATGAATAAAATTAATAATAAGAATAAAATCTTTAAAAAAATAAGAAAAAGTAAAAAAGCAACATTAGGAGATCCTTTAGTAGATTTTTATTCATATTTAGCATTTATTATAATAATTATCATCTTTTTTCTTTTATTTAATTTTAGAGGTGAAAGAAGAATTGATAAAATTTCTAGTGAAGTACAAAATCTTAATACTAACCATTTAACATTAGGATATCTAAGAACCTCTATTGTTTTTGAAGAAAAAGAGATGACAATAGCTGATTTTATTGTTAATTTAGAAAAAGAAATAATTGAAATTGAAAAAACTAAAGGTAAAAAATATGTTTGTACTGATTTAGATGATACTAAATCTGAAATGATAAAAGATAATAAAAAATGTGACTTTTTAAAGGAAATAACACACAAAATCTCTAAAAAAAATAATATTCCAACATCAGTAAGAATTGCTCATTTATCAGAAGAAGAAATAAAAGAAATATATAAAAAAAAATATGATCCCCATTATATTTCATTTGTTGGATTGGACAATTTTAACTCAAAATTTGATATTATGATCAATAAATTTTTTGTAATGGGTAAATGTTATGAACAAAGAATTCCTTTATATAACGAATTTGATAAAAATCAGATAATCATATGGATGTGTCAACATGTTTGGGCATAAAAAAAATAAGAAAGCATTGATTTACAACATTGTACTAGTTTTAATTGCATTCGCAGCACTAACTTCTGCATTGATTATTATAAGTAACAAAGGAGCAAATTTAGGAGCACAAATTGGTTCAAGACAAGCAAAAATAATACAAACATATCAGGAAGCTGAAAAAACTTTGTATTTTGTTGAAAAACTAACAGAATACTCTTTATATACTTCATTTATTGAAATTAATAAAAAAGCAGGATATATAGAAAATTCAGATTGTAAAACCTTTAACAAAGTTAGTCTTTGGACAGAAAAGAAATCGGAAAAAGAATATCATGATTTAATAAAATGTTTTCCTATAAACGAAGAAGGTAATCCTGAAATCTTTTTCCAACAATTTAATAAATTATTTAAAGAAAATCTAAACAAATATTTAGAAAATAATAAATTTGAATTAAATAACCATAAAATAGAAATTAAAGAAATAAAATCAGAAGATATAAACAAAAACAAAAATATAAAATTACAAATAATAGGTAAAGCCATTCTTCCTATAACTTTAGATTTTGATACAAACATTATAAAACAAGAAAAAGAAATAGGCTCTGTAGAAGAAATAAAATATGTTTTTGAAAAATGGCCAGTAAACAATCCTCATCAAGCACTTTTATCATGTCATGGTTCTTATGATACAGAAAGAGGTTTTAATCATGGGATTATAATAAAAGAAGATTTTGGAGAACCAACATATCCAGTTGAAAAAGGTAAAGTTTATTCTTTTTATAATAAATGTAAACAAGAAGAACCTTGTCCAGGATCAAAATTAGGAAATTATGTTGTGGTTGAGCATGATAAAAAATTGTTTACAATTTATGGAAATCTTTTTGAAGTTGACAATTCAGTTAAAAAAGACAAAGTTATTGAAAAAACCCAAAGACTTGGATTAACTGGTCAAAATGGATTAAGTTTTATGGTAATTACAAATACAAATGATTTAAGAACAATGACAAATTCAAAAAGTCCTTTATGTTATTTTGCAAATTCAAGAATTGAAAGTCTAAAATCTTTTGGTGATAGTTGTAAAGTAAAATATCCTGAAGGATTAATTTCAAAAGAAAAATCTTTAAATCTTGCAAAAGAGTGTGAGGATTTAGGTTATGTTAGAATTACTGATAAAGTAAAAATAAATACAAAAGATGAATCTAAAAATTATTATTCATTTAAACCATCATTCGATATAATTCTTAATTATAGTCTTGATGATTATAGAACATCTATAGATTTTTCTAATAAAATACTTGAAAACTGCCCAAAAGAACAAGATGTTGAAAAATGTATAAAAAAAATAAATAAAAATGATTTTAATGAAATGTTTGAATTAGGAACATGTGACACTGAAGATGAAATTGATAATATTCCAGAAGATTTTTACAAACAAAGAAAGATAAACCTTTGTTATAGGACAAATACAAGATTTCCATTCCAAGAACAACCAGATATTGATTTTGCCCTTTATATTCCTGACAAAGTGCCTCCTCCTTGGATAGAAGATCAAGAGCCTGTTGTACAATACAATCCATTGCTTAAAGCTGTTGAAATTGTATGGAATGGTTTAGATATGGATACAAAAGATCCAATCAAAGATGTTAAATATTACCACCTTCATAGGTCTGTGGCTCCATTTTATGATACAAGGTTTGCAGAAATAGTTACAACTATTGAATCAAAGCCAAAACAAACTTATAATTACAAAGATTATGCTATTAGTCCTGGTATATACCATTATGCAGTTATTGCTGAAGATTTATTTGGTAATAAAAAGGAAATAGTGCCTGTTTTAGCTATAAAACGAGTTATTGTATCAAATACAATATCTTAAAATAACAGATAACCAAGACTATACTTCTATACATCTAATCCACTACAGAAAACTATATAAATGCTCTAAAATTACAAAAAAATATCAACTAAACTAAACTAAACTAAAACAGGTAGTTAAAATCGGAGATTTTAAATAGCTCCAAAATTTCAAAAAATTTTGATAGGTGAAATAAATGATAAAAATGCCAATAAACCAAATTATTGATAAAATTCAAAAAAGTACAAATCTTTCTGTAGAAGATATTAATAAAAAGATTGATGAAAAAATGCAGGCTTTAGCAGGTTATATTTCTAAAGAAGGTGCTGCACACATTGTTGCAAACCAATTAGGTATTAAATTATTTGAACAAGTGTCAGGTAAGTTACAAATTAAAAATGTATTGGCTGGTATGAGAAATGTCGAAACTATTGGAAAAGTCCAAAGAGTATTTAATATAACAGAATTTGATACAGGAGACCATAAAGGAAAAGTTGGTTCATTTATAATTGCAGATGAATCTGGTTCTATACGTGTCACAGCATGGCACAATATGACTGACCATTTAAAAAACATGAAAGAAGGAGACATTATTAAAATTAAGTCTGCATATGCAAGGGAAAATAATAATAAAATAGAAGTACATTTAAATGACAATTCTAGTGTTATTGTTAATCCAGAAGGTGAAACTATTGGCGAAGTTAAAACATTCACATCACATAAAAAGAAAATAATTGATCTTAAGCAAGGAGATGAAAATGTTGAATTATTAGGTACTATTGTTCAGGTTTATGATCC
>CEPV01090398.1_pt1 | contig 10394 bp, 8 predicted proteins | sample 530451 | NCBI WGS metagenome assembly CEPV01 (sample SAMEA2620097, study PRJEB7988) | marine metagenome | isolation source: saline water (ENVO:00002010), including | reverse complement strand
GGAAAACCTTGAAATGGGTGCTTACCTGAGAAGGGACGACATAACAGGAACCATGAATCAGGTCTTTGAACTGTTTCCGGTACTAAAGGAGAAACGAGGACAATTAGCAGGCGAGCTTTCCGGAGGACAGAGGCAGCAGGTAGCGGTAGGGCGTGCCTTGATGACCAGGCCATCTGTTCTGATGCTGGACGAACCTACGGCTGGAGTTTCACCGATAGTTATGGATGAGCTGTTTGAACGCATTATTGAAGTGAAAAGGACAGGGATAGCGATCCTGATGGTTGAGCAAAATGCACGTCAGGCCTTGAATATTGCTGACCAGGGATTTGTTCTTGTTACTGGAGAGAACCGTTTTACCGATACCGGGGAAGCTCTTTTGGCGAATGAGGAAGTCCGTAAATCTTTTTTAGGAGGATAACAATTGGAAAATTCGATTGACCTGCTGAACGCACTGGTACTGATTTCAAACTATGTTCTGATTCCATCACTGTCCTATGGTTCTCAGCTGGCACTTGGTGCAGTAGGAGTAACACTGGTTTTTGGCATTTTGCGTTTCGCCAATTTTGCGCATGGAGAATTGATGGGATTAGGCTGCACAGTCACAATCTTTTTCACCTGGTGGTTTCAGTCAATGGGTATTTCTCACAGTTTTTTCCCTACGGCACTATTTGCGATGCCTTTCGCGATGCTGATTACAATTCTGCTTGTGCTGGCTATTGACAGATCAGTTTTCCGATTTTATCGTCTTAACAAGAGTCGGCCTGTGACTTTTGTAGTAGCATCTGTCGGTGTTATGTTTATGCTTAACGGCCTGGTGCGTATGCTCATAGGAACAAACGAAATAATATTTCGTGATGGACAGAAGTTTTTAATCAAGGCAGGTCTGTTTAAGAATATTACAGGGCTTAATGAAGGACTTGCTCTGAAGCAGACACAGGTATTGACAGTTGTTCTTGCTGTGGTCGCAGTGTTTCTGCTTTTCTGGTTTCTACAGCGTACACGTACCGGGAAAGCAATGCGCGCATATTCAGATAATGAGGACCTTGCACTTCTTTCAGGAATCAGCACCGAGCGCATAGTGATGGTTACATGGATTATTGCAGCAAGTCTGGCAACTTTAGCAGGGGTATTGTACGGACTGGATAAAAGTTTTAAGCCGATAGTATATTTTCATTTACTGCTTCCAATTTTTGCCTCTGCAATTGTGGGTGGAATCGGACAGCCGGTTGGTGCAATTTTAGGAGGATACATAGTGGCATTTTCTGAAATCATAGCGACATATGCCTTCAAAAAATTCATCACATACATTGTTCCAGCCAACTTTGCACCGGAAGGCCTTGGGCAGCTATTGTCTACAGAATACAAGTTTGCTGTGTCGTTTTTAATACTTGTTTTAGTATTGCTTGTGCGTCCGACAGGAATTTTTCGTGGGAGGGTTCTATGAGCAATAAAAACAGAGCTTTTCTCAGTTTTTCCATCATGGGCATGATGCTGATGATTGTAGGTTTTGGACAGTCATGGAATGTGGCTCTGGCAATATTCAACATGTGTTTGATTTCTGCTGTAATGTCAATGGGGCTCAACATACAGTGGGGCTATGCAGGACTGTTTAATGCAGGAGTTATGGCGTCGACTGCAATAGGCGGTCTGACTGCAGTACTTGTTTCCTACTCGCCTGTCATGAAGGCCTGGTCAGAAGGAGTAACATCATTAAGTGCAGTTTTTGTATCTCTGCTGATCACAATTGTAATGGGACTGCTGGTCTGGAAAAAAATCAAGAAAGGGCCAATTCGAACATGGAGCATGACTGTTGTTGTACTTACAGGTTATGTGTTCATGCGAATCTACTATGATGAGGCTACAGTTGCAATAGAGGCTGTAGAGCCGGCCAAAACAGGTTTTCTTGGAGGACTTGGCCTACCGATTATATTTTCATGGATTGCTGGTGGATTTGCAGCGGCCGGTTTGGCCTGGCTGGTGGGAAGAATTTCACTGGGCCTGCGTTCAGATTATTTTGCGATTGCTACATTAGGAATTTCAGAAATAATGATCTCAATTCTTAAAAATGAGGACTGGCTGTCACGCGGAGTAAAAAACGTTACAGGACTTGATAGACCTGTGCCATATGAAGTTGATCTGCAGAAGCAGGAATGGTTCATTAACCTGGTTAACTGGTTTTACAATACAGCAGAAGACGGTAGTTCTATTAGCTCGGACATGCTTCGTGAAGCAGTAATGCTGAGCGCAGGAGTTTATGTAAAGATTTGTTATTCAGGCCTGTTTTTGGCAGTCCTGCTGATAGTATTATTTTTTGCTACACGTGCCCTTAATTCTCCCTGGGGACGAATGATGAGAGCGATTCGCGACAACGAAACCGCTGCTTCAGCAATGGGAAAAAATGTTACAAGCCGTCATCGTCAGGTTTTTATCATTGGTTCGGCAGTTATAGGCATTGCAGGAGCGATGCTTACTACCCTGGATGGTCAGTTTACTCCTGGAAGCTACATACCATTGCGATTTACTTTCCTGATCTGGGTAATGGTAATAATCGGCGGAAGCGGTAATAATCTGGGCGCAATCATTGGAGCCTTTATCACCTGGTTTGTCTGGATTGAAGCAGAACCCGTAGCACTTTGGCTCGTAGGCTATGTAAATCTGCTGCTGGATGAAACAAATCCCCTTAGGTCTCATTTGCAGGAAGTTGCACCTCACATGAGAATGGTGCTGATGGGCTTAATACTGGTCCTGGTACTTAGATTCAGACCGAAGGGTATCCTGCCTGAGAAGGTACCTGATCATTATTGATTCTCGATTTACCATTTCTGGTAACAAAAAAATATTTTTTTATATATTAATTATGTCATCATTTTCTTATTTGTTGGGGGGATATTGAGTTCTGGTAATTTTGTGCCAGTACGGGTAAAACACCAGACATATAAAATTCGTTATGTTTCACAAGTTAAAAGATTCAAAATCTTTTAAAAAAACTTTTGAGCTGAATTAAACTATAAATACAAAGCATTAGGCAAATTAAATTAGATTTCAATTAACATGGCTATTCAAGTAAACACAATTCGTGAACAATTTCCGGCCCTTTCACTGGCAGACGAAGGAAAGCCGAGGATTTACCTTGATAACCCCGGAGGCACACAGGTTCCCAGGCAGGTACTGAATCGCATGGAAAATTATTTGATTCAAACAAACGCAAACCATGCAGGAGTTTTCAGGACTTCTGTTGAATCCGATAAAGTGCTTCAGGAAGCACATCAGGGGATGGCGGAGTTGCTGAACGCGAGGAATGCAGATGAAATTGTATTTGGAGCAAACATGACAACCCTGACATTTGCTGTTTCCCGTTCAATCGGCAGACTTCTTAATCGTGGAGACACAATCCTTCTCACACACATGGACCATGAAGGCAACGTGGGACCATGGATACATCTGGCAAGGGATTTAGGACTCAATGTCAAGTGGCTTAAATTCAACCTGAAAACTTATGAATATGATCTAAATGAACTCGCAGAATTACTCAGTGAAGGCAATGTAAGGCTAGCAGCAATCAACTATGCCAGTAATTGCCTGGGTACAGTAAATGATGTTAAGACAATCACTGAAATGGCACATCAGACAGACACAATTGTTTTTGTGGATGCTGTGCAGTATGTGCCTCATGGACCTGCTGATGTACAGAATTTAGGATGTGATTTCCTTGTTTGCTCGCCATACAAGTTTTTTGGGCCGCACCAGGGAGTTTTATGGGGCAAATATGAATTATTACAAAAACTTGAGTCATATAAGGTGCGTCCCGCAGATAATGCACCTCCGGGAAAATATGAAACCGGAACGCAGTCACATGAAGGACAGGCAGGGACATTGGGTGTAATTGAATACCTGGAATGGATTGGCGAATCAATGGGCAAGGAATACCAGAAAAATTTCAAGGAATTCAGTGGACGAAGAAAGAATCTGCATGTAGCAATGCAGGCTATACAGGAATATGAACAGATTCTCAGTGAAAGGCTGATTAGTGGTTTGCAGATGTTTCCTGATTTACAAATAGCAGGAATCAGCAATAAAAAAGATTTTTCTCGTCGTGTTCCTACGGTTTCATTTACTGTAAAAAATAAAAATCCGCAATTAATTGCACAAAAACTTGCGGATGAAAACATTTTTGTATGGCACGGACACAATTATGCACTTGAGGCAATACGCCTGATGGGTATTGAAGATTCTGGAGGTGTTATCCGGATTGGTCCGGTACATTACAATACTATTCAAGAAATTGATCGCACCCTTGAAGTGCTGGGAACCTGTCTATGAAATTCTGCAGTCAGATTCGAACCGCACTAATTTAATCTAATAATAATTCCCCAATATCCACACTGAATCATGTATTGTCGACCATGCTCATCTGGTGTTTCTATACATATTTAAGTCAGATACAGAGTATTTGTACCTAATTACAACTAAAGCGTACTAACAATACATGTCTCAAACAATTCCTGAATATTTTCAGTACTCAAAACCGATGAGGAAACTCTTCAGCTACATGCTGCCTCACTGGAAATTTTTCTCCTTGTCCTGTTTTTCCAGCATAATAAATAAAATTCTGGACCTGATGCCTCCTGTCATGGTGGGATGGGTGATAGATTCAGTGAGACGGGAGCCTCCTGAATGGATTTCAATTTTTCTTGGAACAGATGAACCATGGAATCTTGCCGTTTTTCTGGCAGTTCTCGGAGTTGTGATTTTTGTTTTCGAAAGTCTTTTCCAATGGGCATTTCAGCATGGATTTATGAGCCTGGCGCAAAGCGTACAGCATAAATTGCGCACTGATACCTATAATCAACTGCAGACCCGTGAAATTGAGTTTTTTGAAAATCATCGTATGGGGGAGACAATGGCAATGCTTAACGATGATGTAAACCAGATTGAGCGGTTTCTCAATATTGGATTTAACGAAATCCTTCAGTTGTTTGTACTTTTTATTTTTGCCGGCGGCATGATGTTTGGAATTTCATGGGAACTTGCACTTGTGGGACTGTTGCCTCTCCCTGTAGTTCTTTGGGGGAGTCTGCTTTACCAGAATCTTATTTCTCCACGCTACAAAAAAGTTCGTGAAGCAGTGGGTGCTTTGAGCAGTCGCCTAGAAAACAATATTGCAGGAATATTCGTAATAAAAAGTTTTACCGCGGAGAAATTTGAGTCAGAACGCGTTGCAGAAGCTTCAAGGGAATATCAACAGGCAAATTTCCAGGCAATAAAGCTCAGTGCGGTTTATGTTCCTTTGATTCGCATGGCCATTGCTTTGGGGTTTGGGGGAGTTCTTCTGCTGGGTAGTTACTGGGTACTTGAAGACAGAGGCATTATAACTGTGGGAGAACTTGTCTTTTTTTCAATGATGATTCAGCGTCTTCTCTGGCCTTTAACCAGAATGGGTGTCACCCTGGATGAATATGAACGTGCAAAGGCCAGTGCCAGCCGAACATTCGGACTTCTGGAAGCTCCCAGCAAAATAGTCAGTCCTGCAGAACCTAAATCACTCCCAAGGCCAGTTCAAGGCAGAATTGAAATGATAAATGTTAGTTTTAACTATCGGCGTGGTGGAGAAGTTCTTAAGGGTCTTAATTTGAGTGTAGTACAGGGGGAAATGATTGGAATAGCCGGTGTAACAGGTGCAGGCAAATCAACTTTGATTAAGCTGCTACTAAGATTTTATGATCCCACGTCGGGACAGGTAATGCTGGATGGGATTGATTTAAGAGAACTGAGGTTAAGTGAGCTTCGTAAACAAATTTCACTGGTAAGCCAGGATGTTTATCTTTTTCATGGTACGATCGGGGAAAATATCGCTTACGGAACTGATGATTTGGATATCCGGAAAATAGAAGAAGCATCACTCTCAGCTCAACTGCATGAATTTGTAAAGACTCTTCCGGATGGCTATCAGACTGTTGTAGGAGAAAGGGGGATTAGACTGTCAGGTGGTCAGCGTCAGAGACTAAGTATCGCACGAGCAATACTCAAGAATTCACCTGTTATGATATTTGATGAAGCCACAAGTTCAGTGGATACTGAAACAGAACGCGAAATTCAGGCCAATCTTGCCAGCATTACTAAAGGTAAAACTGCGCTGGTTATTGCACACAGACTTTCTACTATCAGGCATGCGGACCGCATTCTTGTGATACGTGACGGAAAGGTCGCTGAAGAAGGGCATCACGATGATCTTGTGCTGCTTAATGGTACATATGCGGATTTATGGCATATACAGTCAGGAAACTTCGGAATGCATTCTGAAACTTACAGAATTTCCGCAAAATATTCGATTCGCCATTAAGTATAATCGAAATAGTATTTACACAACAGTTTTAAAGCTCTTTAAAAATTGCTTGTACAAATATTTGTGTTATGTTACCGTTCACCTTTTATGGCTGCAAACAACAATTTAATGTGTGTTGCGCCACTTGAACAATTTATTGAAAAGTTCAGTTTTAATATTATCATTATTTTCAGGAGCTGATTATGAGTTACAGGATTACAGATGTCAGTTTTGATCCAAGCAAAATTGATGAGTTTTATGCTTATGCTGACACTCTAAGAGATCAACTTAAGGCTGTAAATGGCCTTCAATTTGTGCATGTAATAGATGTAGATGAAGGGCAATCTGTAATAATTGCACGTTATGACAGCGAGGAAAGCGCAGTTGCTGCAAATGAAACAATTCAGGGTATTTTAGCAGGGATGGGCCAGTTCATGACTGCACCGCCGAATCGAAGAGGCGGACCAATAACCTGGGAAACGTGAACTGGAATTTAGGGGATTAAGTTTTTCAGTGAGAGTGACGCGGAATTGTTTGCCGTATCTTTTTGTATTTTTCTGCAAGTTCAATGATGCCGCCACCAGATAACTGCCCCACTGTGTTTCGATAGATTTCCTGCCATGGGGTCTGGTTTTCAGTTTCATCCAATTGTAATAATTCGCGGCGTTTCTGCAGTTCTGTTTCACTAAGCAGGACATCAATTGTACATTGATTGAGGTCAATTTTCAGCATGTCGCCAGTCTGCAGCAAAGCTAGGCCGCCCCCTATTGCAGATTCCGGAGAAACATTAAGTATGGATGGGCTTCCAGAGGTTCCGCTTTGGCGACCGTCTCCAAGGGTCGGCAATTCTAGAATTCCTTTGCGGATCAGGATGTCAGGAGGTTGCATATTAACCACCTCTGCAGATCCAGGGTAGCCCACTGGTCCGCATCCGCGTATCACGAGTATACAGTCCACGTCGATATTCAGTCCCGAATTGTTAATACGTTCATGATAGTCTTCCGGACCTTCAAAAACTATTGCCCTTACTTCAAAAACATTATTGTTGCCTGGCCTGGAAAGGTACTGGGTACGAAAGTTTTCGCTGATTACGGATGTTTTCATTACCGCTGCCTCACAGATATTTCCCTTGAGAATGATAAAGCCGGCGTTTTCGAGAATAGGATCATCACAGGTACGAATTACATCTTTATCCAGAATAGGTGTCTGGTCATAATTTTCAGCTATTGTTTTTCCATTAGCAGTAATAGCGTTATCATTTAGTTTACCTGCAGCAAGCAGTGAGTTCATCACAGCCGGTACTCCCCCAGCGCGGTAAAAATCTTCACCAAGATACTTACCGCTTGGCTGCATGTTTACCAGTAGAGGTATTTCAAAACCAATCTTCTGCCAGTCCTCAATCCTGAGATCGATTCCAACATGTCTTGCAATGGCATTGATATGAATGGGTGCGTTTGTTGAACCTCCAAGTGCTGAATTCAGAACTACGGCATTTTCAAAAGATTTTCGGGTCATTATCTTGGTCGGAGTCTGGTCTTCCTTCACCATCTCCACTACACGCAGTCCGGTCAGGTAAGCCATTTCTGCCCTTTCACTTAGCGTTGCCGGAATGGACGCGCAGCCGGGCAGTGACATGCCAAGACCCTCGGTAAGGGAATTCATGGTTGTGGCAGTCCCCATTGTGTTGCAGTAGCCGGGAGAAGTAGTGGCATCAACAACAAGCTTAATGAATTCTTCCTCGTCAATGTCACCTGCTGCTAGCAGTTTTCTTGCTTTCCATTTAATGGTGCCTGATCCAGCTCTTTCACCTTTCCAGTATCCGTTCATCATCGGACCAGATGAAAGACAGATCGCGGGGATATCAACTGTTGCTGCTGCCATCAGCAGTGCCGGTGTTGTCTTGTCACAGCCTATGGTCAGTACCACCCCATCCAGCGGATAGCCAAAGAGTACCTCAACAAGGCTGAGGTACTGAAGATTCCTATCAAGCGCAGCTGTTGGACGTTTGCCAGTTTCCTGGATAGGATGTACAGGGAACTCCATGGGTATGCCACCTTTTTCTCTTATACCGTCACGAACACGGTGAACGAGGTTCATGTGGATCCTGTTGCACGGCACTAGGTCACTGCCGGTTTGTGCAATACCGATAATTGGTTTTCCTGAGCGGAGTTCTGTCGCACTGATTCCATAATTTGTATAGCGTTCGACATATCCAGCTGTTTCGCTCGGATCACCTTTAATGTCAAACCATTCACGGCTTCTCAATCTTGATGTTTTTTTGGCTACCATGGTCTATAAAATTGTTAAATGAAACTTACCTGAGGAATTAGCTATAGTTTTGTAATGAAGGGATTAATAATTAGAAAAATATTAACAGTAAAATTAGTATGTAGACCTTCCGCCGCTGAGGTCGAAGACACCACCTGTAGTGAAAGAATTCTCTTCAGAACATAGCCAGGCTACCATTGAAGCTGCTTCCTCCACCTTCAAAAATCTGTTGCGCGGGATTTTGCTGAGCATATACTGAATATGATCTTCGCTTATCTGGTCAAAAATTCTTGTTTTGGCAGCAGCTGGTGTAATGCAGTTGACTGCAATATCATAACCGGCAAGCTCCTTACCTAGTGATTTTGTAAGAGCAATAACACCTGCTTTGGCTGCACTGTATGGAGCTGCATTAGGATTACCGTCCTTTCCTGCCACAGAAGCCACATTTACAATTCGACCATAATTTTGGTCAATCATCATTGGGGAAACTATATGCAGACAGTTGAAAACACCCGTTAAGTCAATATCAATCACCTGCTGCCATTCCTCTGGAGGATATTCCCAAATTTTTGCAGTCGGGCCTGCAATTCCTGCATTGCAAACCAGAATTTCGATTGCTCCAAGCAATTCTTTAGTTGTTTTTGCGGCATTACTGACTGATTCTAAGTCAGTAACATCCATTGCAACAGGCTGAACAGCTCCCTTTGAGGAAAGAGAATCTGAAGTTTCTTTAAGTAAGGATTCATCACGGTCCCAAAGAGAAACTGAGGCACCTGAGTCGAGTACTCTCTCCGCAATTGCCAGGCCTATCCCCTGTGCCCCGCCAGTTATGACAGCTTTGCGATTTTTTAAATCAATTTGATTCATTTCTATGCCCCTATACCTGCGTCAATGAAGTAATTTCTGCGGGTACACATGCGTCCTGCATCTGATCCAAGGAAAAGGGCTAGCTGGGCTACGTCTTCAGGAAGAATCCTGCCAGGAATGCACTGCTTTTCGTTCATGAATTGTTCATATTCCGGAGTCAGGATATCCCTGATTTGTCTCGGGGTCCAGACCTGTCCAGGAATTATGCAGTTCACCCTAATTTGATGCTTTCCATAAGCCCTGGCAAGACTTTGTGTAAGTCCTTCAATAGCAGCCTTGGCAGAAGTATAAGCAGGCATGAATTCCAGTGCCATGTGCCAGCTGATTGATCCCATGTTGATGATTGCCCCTCCTCCAGCATTTGCCATTTCAGGTTGCACAGCCTGTGAGGCAAAAAACTGGTGGTTAAAATTTAATTTTAGCCTTTCCTCCCAGTATTCTGGAGTTACATCTTCCGGTTCGTGTCGCTGGTCATTTGCCGCATTATTTACTAGCACTCTGACAGCGCCAAGATCCTGCTCTACCTGTTTGACTGATTTTTTTAGGGCAGATATGTCAGTCAGATCACAATTAATGAATACAGGGGGAGAACTGGCAGATGCAAACTTGCCTACAAGTTCCTGAGAAGCATCTTCCTGGATATCAAAGAACACTACCTTGCATTCCTGTCTGACAAACGCTTCCACAAAAGATGCCCCAATTCCTGAACCTCCTCCAGTAATTAGAACTGTTTTATCTTTTAAATCCGGATAAATCGGAAAGTTGAATTCAGACATACTTTAATGTTTAAGCGGTTAAATTTGTTTTGTTTAACTACTCATAGAGAGCTTACCCTCGCAGTATTTAGGCACGGTTGATCACTTTACTGAGAAATACTTATATTATGCTCAGTTCCAAGTAGAAAACCCCATTTGTCTCATGCCCAGTTCGTTCAAAT
>CEPV01094366.1_pt1 | contig 10408 bp, 10 predicted proteins | sample 530451 | NCBI WGS metagenome assembly CEPV01 (sample SAMEA2620097, study PRJEB7988) | marine metagenome | isolation source: saline water (ENVO:00002010), including | reverse complement strand
GCGGAAGCCAGTCCGCGAGCAGCCGTTGCCACGGCGTGCCGCAACGCGAGCTGTGGCCCGCGGGGTAATGCGGCGAGCATCTCGCCCACTACGCTGGCCTCGATATGCCCGGAAGACGTCAATTCCTGCACCAGCGTCTCGGCTACAGAGAGATCGAATCCTCCTTCGACGTAGAGGTGAGGCACCGGTCCGTCATCGGTATCGTCTTGTACTGATTTGCCTCGCCGTCCGCTGGACATCTTCGGCAGATAGATCGGTAGTGTGGACATCCCTTTACGCTTGGGGTTCGCTGCCATTGCTATGCTCCTTTTGTTGCTTGTATGGGGGTGCTGCTGCGTCTTGGATTCGTGAGATCCGCGATTCGCTTATTGGGTAGGTCCTCCGAGGCCCAGTCGCCGCCATGGCAACGACCCGACTTGATTGCGGCCACCAGGTCTTCTTCATCACGTATGTCGTCTTCAAAGACAGTGAAGGAGGTCGCGACGTCCATGAAGCGGTGCGTATCACTGCCGCCCGTGGTCGGTTTTTCCAGAAGCCGGGCCATCTCGGTCGCCTTCACCCGTTGCTCAGCTCCCGCCAGACCGTTGTGGACCTCAACCGCATCGACGATGCCTAATCGCTCCAGTTCCGGCTGACCTTTGCAGAAGCCTCGATCGAGGCCGTTGATTCTCGGGTCGCGAAACGGATGAGCAACAACCAGCGCGCCACCCACCTCATCGACGAGGACCCGCAACTCCTCCAACGTGGGCAACTGCGACCAGCGGAACGGTCCTTCGAGACCGAAGGCAAGAACGTGTCCCACGTCAGTGTCCACCTCGACACCTGCGAGCACGGCAAGATCCGTGCGTCGACGCAGCATGTTGATCTTGCCCGGGTCCCAAATCTGGTTGTGCTCCGTGATTGCGACCCCGTCCAGCCCCCAGCACTTGGCGCGCTCGACCAGAACAGTCGGCTCGAGGTGGCTGCAGCCCGAACCCCAGCCCGTGTGGTTGTGCAGATCAATGAGCATGTAAAGGTCTCAAGACACTTGGTGCGCGTCAGGCCCTTCGGATGTTGAACTGGCAAACGCCATCATCGGTCATGTTCGTGTCCATTCCGATCTTGACGTCGTGGCCGAAGTGCTCGAAAGCCTTATCACAGGCGGCAAGGCACGTGCTCTTGCAGTGGAGTTGGTTGGCGAAGTCCTCACCCTGTGCGTCCTGAATAGTCTTGAAGTAGTCACAGAACACCATCTTGAAGACCAGACCCGGCGTGCCGTTCTCGACAATCGGAACGGTGTAGATAGGCTGCGTGCTCAGATAGGCGATCTCGATGTAGCGCTGGGAGATAAACGGGAACTGCAGTTCCGGTACCTCCTTCGCAGTCTCCTTCAGCACCTGGTAAGTCCGGTCCTGATTCTGCTCACCCAGCTCGATCGAACGTTCCATCCAGCGACGGCCGAAGTCTTCGAAAAAGCTCTCCGCGGCCTTGGCATCGGGCTCGCTATCGAACGACTTCGCCATCTCCTTCCCAAGGGCTTCCGGCCCGTATTCCTGCTCGATTTGGTTAACCATGTCCTCAGCCAAATCGAAAACGTACCCATTCGGTTCTCTCATGCCGAGGCCTCCTTTGGCATCTCCACCGTCAACGCGTCGACCGGACAGACCTCGACGCACTTCATACAGGCCGTGCATTGATCCCGGTATGAGACGCCCAGCCCGTAGGTGCCGGCTTCGGTCTTATCCGTCAACAGGCCACGCTCGTTCTTGATCGCGTGGACCGAGAAGACTGCCGTGGGGCAGATCTGAAGACAACGCTTACAGTCAAACGGCGTCGTGCACTTCTCGCGGTCGATTTTTATTTTCGGGTTGATTACGACGTACATCTATATTCCTCCTCCGTCCTACCAGACATTCTTAAGGACCGGGGACTCGTTCCGCGGTACCAGGTCAATTGCATTGCGCGTACAGGACGTCATACAGAGCGCACAGCCGTAACACTCCATCGGATCGATATTCGGCTTGTCGATGGTGGGTTCGTACTTGAGCGCGTTGAATTGACAACGGCCGAGGCACTGCCCGCAACCGTTGCACTTATCGTATACGACGTCGCAGATATACTCACCTTTAGTGAGTGCGGATTGCAGTCCGTAGTCGATGCGATTGCGTATCGGGCCACAATCGGGGTAATCGCAGTTACAAAGGCCGCCGATGAAGTCGCCACCCTCCTGCATCAACATGTGCACCATGCCGCGCTCGTCCCAATACTCGAGCCACTCGGCTGCTTCTTTCGGACTCAAGAACTTGACGCCGCCACGATAGCGCTCCGGCCAGCGCTCCCACTTGAACATGCCGGTGCCGAGGCCCATGCAACTGTATTGGTTGAGGTCATTCTCCTCCTCGCCGCGCGTGTTCTTCCTGCAGATGCAGTGCATCGCGCCAACGGGCATGCCGATCTCTTCGATGATCTCGATGCACTCGGACAGCGGTACCACCTGGGCGCCCGGTCGGGTCATTCCGGACTCGTCCATCTTCTTGATGATCTCCTTGTGAGTCTCCATGTCGCCATTCGCCCTGGCCTCGATGGCTTCGGCAAAGCTACCCCCGCCGCCACCTACACCGGATATGCTGGTGGCCATGTTCCTGCCCGGCTCGCGCAGCTTGTACATCCGGTTAGCATAATTCTTTGGATTCTTGTACCAGATCTCTCCGTCACCTAACCATTCACACATTCGACACATTTCGTCGTGCCCTCCTACGTTTGCGAGCCATCCAGGGTGCGGTCCGGCTCGCGATTACATTGCGTCCGACTCGAGGTCGGCCCCGTTGTTGCTTGCAGTTTACACCGGTCAGCGGGACGGCTGCAAGGATTCAGCCAGGCACCGGTGGAGCGCGGCTTTACTAAATAACAGCAGTTCTTTCAGCTCTTCCAGAGGAGGGTTGCATCCGCGCCTACTTTCACGTGGCTTTACCAAATCTCTCGGCTCTTCACGGTGGGACGTTCAGGTCGCCTCGGATCCCAATCCCTGGCTAGAACGCCACTCGCAACGACAGAACGGGACAAGGTGCGTGTCGCACGACCTGCTCCGCAGTCGAGCCGATGAGCAGATGGGCGACACCGGTGCGGCCATGGGTTGCCAGAGCGATCAGCTCGCACTTTTGCTCGCGGGCATATTCGCAGATGGCGATCGCCGGATGTCCGGTGAGCAGCTCCATTCGTACTGCATACTCGCCCGTGTGTTCGAACTCTCCCACGAACTCTTCAAGCGTTTCCTTAATCTCGGGCGCGGGATCGGAGTACCAGTTGACGTAATCCGAGGGCAAACGCCAGACGTGGACGAAGTGGAACTCTAACGTGTCGTCACTGGCAAAGATGGTGGAGCAGGTTGATATGGCTTCCCTGGAGAAGTCGGAGAAGTCTATCGGAATCAGAATCCGTTTGAAATCTAGCATCGTGGCATCCTTCCTTCAACGCAACGGTTGCATCGATCAACCCGATGCCCCCGTCGTTCATCGGTTCATCCTCTAACTGCGTCAATTAGCCACTTTGCACTTCAGAGTATCCACTATTCAGAACCATGCTGCAACTTGATATTCATGCGTGACGTCACCACGGATCCAAACAGTTAGACGAACTGAAGACTGGCGCATCTGCTGTCCACCGGGATGCGCGTATCTCTTACAATTACTATGGAGTCATCCCATGGACCGGTGCAGATAACGGTCACACTAAGGCCCTTGCTCAAACCAAGTCAGGGATTATCCACCACAATTACCCGCAATCCGGCAACTCTCTGATATCATCCGGTCGCCGTCACCTATAAACCGGACTGTCTCACGTACAAATAGGCTGCAATGACCAATGATGAAACGGGCTCTTCGAGCCTAGCGGTCCTGCGTAAGAAGTTTGAGCTGCTGAGCAATCGCAATTTCAGGATGCTCTGGATCAGTTCGCTCATCGTCATGCTGGGCGATTACTTCATGTTTGTAGCCATGCCGTTTCTGGTCATGATCCTGACTGAAGATCGTGCTGCGATTGGTGGCATCATGGCTGTGGGCGGCATTCCACGGGCTATATTCATCCTATTCGGTGGTGTCTTCAGCGATCGCTTCTCACCCCTTGTGATGATGAAATACTCGCGACTTCTGTTCGGCGTCATCATGATCGGCATGTCGGCACTGATCATGAATGAACAGGTCACCCTCTGGATGCTATACATCTTCTCCGCCGTTATGGGGACCATTGGCGCGTTCGGCATGCCTGCTCAGATGGCGATCCTGCCACGCCTGGTAGGGCGCGAAGATCTGGCGCCAGCGAACGCGCTGACCGGTGGGACCAGCCAGTTGATCTCCGCCGTCGCACCTGCAATTGCAGGGGTAGCGGTACTGTATCTCTCCAGGGCGCCTATGCAGTCGATCCTGAACGGCGTTTGGCCTGCAATCGGTGATCTGCCCGCAAGAGCGGACTTGCACGGGATCGGACTCGCATACGCGATCGACTCGGCAACCATTTTCCTGTCTATGTACGCCTTGTGGGCGATTCGCCTGGAGGATGAGCAACAGGCCGGAGCGCCGGTGGAGGCGGGAATTCTGACCTCGATCAGGGAAGGGTTCGCGTTTGTCTGGTCCGATTCGGCCTTGCGCGCATTTATCGTCTACATGGCGGTCACCATGTTCGTTTCCATGGGCCCACAGTCGGTTGGCATGCCGGTCCTTGCGGATGATCGACTCGAGGGGATGCGTGCCTACGGTGCCATGATGTCGGCGAGCGGCGTTGGGGCGGTACTTGGCTCCCTCATCGCTGGTTTCGTGTCACCGAGCGCCCGTGCCCTCGGCACCCTAATGATGTTGTTTGCTGCTGTTCGTGGTTTGGCAACTGTGATGATCGCTTTCATCGATTCCTCCCTCCAGGGGATGGTGCTCATGGGTATCACTGGCCTACTGATGGGCTATAGCAGCATCATCTTTATGACCTGGATACAAAGTCGTGTCGAGGTGGAATATCTCGGCAGGGTGATGAGTCTGGTCATGCTCTCCGTTATGGGCTTGCAGCCACTTTCCCTGGCATTCTCCGGTTGGTTCATCGACGTCGTCGGATTGACTGAACTGTTCGTCGGTGTCGGCGCCTTCATGGGCATCGCCGCCATGGTCGCGCTGCTGAGCGGGGACATTCGCAGGATGGGAGAACCACCACTCAGATGACCTGGCCTACAATGACCTGTCCACTGGACTTTCCGGGGCGACTGAGATATGTTTTCCCGCAAAATATAACCACACTACATCACGACTGTACGAAGGAGTCTGATTAATGGACTTAGAGGAATTTCGAACCGAAACACGGACCTGGTTGGAAGAGAACTGTCCGGAAAGCATGCGCCGACCCTTGTCCGCAGACTGGATGAATGAAACGGCTGATGACAGCGTCCAGGAGGATGCCAAGGTCTGGTTGGAACGCATGGCGGCAAAGGGCTGGACTGTTCCAAGCTGGCCAAAAGAATACGGCGGCGGCGGGCTTGCTGCGCAGGAGCATATGGTCCTCGTACAGGAGATGGCGCGCATATCTGCTCGACCTGCAACCATGGGTATGGGGATCAGCATGTTCGGGCCGACGCTGCTTGAGTTTGGCACGGAGGAGCAAAAGCATCGACATATACCCAACATAGTCGACGGTTCAATCCAGTGGTGCCAGGGATACAGCGAACCCGGCGCCGGTTCTGACCTCGCTAACGTGCAAAGCAAAGCAGTCCCCGACGGCGACAATTACATCATCAACGGATCGAAGATATGGACCTCCGGCGCACAGCGGGCGGATTGGATGTTCGCTCTGGTGCGTACCGATCCGGATGCAGCGAAACACGATGGCATCAGCTTTATTCTGCTCGATATGCATCAACCGGGCGTCTCCATCAAACCGATCAGACTCATCGCAGGGAGTTCACCTTTTTGTGAGACATTCTTCGACGATGCAGTTGCCAGCAAGGATGACATCATAGGAGGACTCAACAAGGGGTGGACCGTGGGCAAGCGTCTTCTGCAGCATGAACGCTCGGGCCAGGGCGGCCTCGGCGCCGGTGGTGGTGGTCGCAGACGCAGGGGCAGTACTCCTCAGCGGGGTAGACGTGGTCCTTCAGCAGACCTGATCGACACGGCGATTAAATACGTCGGCGAAGAGGAAGGTCGCATTGCCGACCCGGTTGTCCGCGATCAGGTCATTCGACATGCCCAGGTCCAGCACGCCATGCAGTTGACGCAAAGACGGGCCGGTGAGGAGAATCGCTCCGGCAAGACCCAGGGCGACACCACCTCTATCTTCAAGCTGGTGGGTTCAACACTGGCGAGAGATAGTGCCAACATGAAGGTGGCGTTGATGGGGTCACAAGGATATGGTTGGGAAGGGGAGCAGTTCTCGGCCAACGAACTGCAGTCCACCCGAAGTTGGCTGAGCAGCCGTGCTATCACAATCTATGGCGGCACCAACGAAATTCAGATGAACATCATATCCAAAAGGGTGTTGGGACTTCCGGATTAACGGTCTGGGGCCACCCAATCCCTGACCAAAACTGAGATTTGAAATCTGCAAGCACTAGGTCGGGCCAACACGCAGGCAGCATCAGCAACTGCGTGTCGGCTCGCCCTCTTACAGTTTGCAGATCGTCACTGTTACCAAGCGCCGGCAGTTCTGACTGGAAAGCGGGCGTTCGCCGGCCCCGTTTTGTACTCAGGCTAAGGTGCCCACCGGTGGCAGGAATCTGTACAATCGCCTTGGCCGCTTGCTAAATTCACTGAGCAGATCTACAAAGTGGGCAATCAGACACAGGCGATACACTCCCCACAAAAGCAGAGACCGATAACATGTCAATAATCGCCGACTATGGTCAGATCCTGCTGATACTCACCTGTGTCTTCGGTTTCTTTATGGCCTGGGGTGTTGGTGCTAACGATGTAGCTAACGCTATGGGAACATCGGTTGGCTCCAAAGCCATCACCATACGCCAAGCCATTGCTATCGCAATGGTCTTTGAGTTTGCCGGTGCCTACCTAGCTGGCGGCGAAGTTACTTCCACCATAAGAAAGGGAATCATAGATGCGTCTGAGTTAGAGGGCACGCCTGAACTGCTCGTATTCGGCATGATGTCATCGCTTTTGGCGGCGGGGGTTTGGTTGTTGATAGCCTCGGTTAACGGGTGGCCCGTATCCACAACGCATAGCATTGTCGGTTCTATCATCGGCTTTACGGCTGTTGGGATTTCTGTTGATGCCGTTAACTGGGGTAAGGTCGCAGAAATCGTCGTCAGTTGGGTCGTATCTCCTCTGCTCTCAGGCACCATCGCTTTCTTTATCTTTGGCAGTGCCCAGAGACTGATCCTGGACACGGATGATCCATTCGCCAATGCGAAGAAATACGTGCCCATATACATGTTCTTCGTTGGTTTTCTGATCTCCATGGTCACGTTCGTTAAGGGACTCAAACACGTAGGTCTTGATCTCGGCGCCGGTGAAAGTATCGTCTATGCAACTATAATCGGCATCATCGTTACCACTTTGGGCAAGTTCCTGCTGAACAAGATCCAGGTGGATCCGGAAGCAGAGCAGAGCCGTTACGCCAACACTGAACGCGTATTCGCCGTATTGATGGTGTTTACCGCTTGCTCGATGGCATTTGCCCATGGCTCCAACGATGTTGCTAACGCGATTGGACCTCTGGCAGCAGTGGTAGGCATTATCGGAAGTGGCGGGGAGGTGTTGCAGAAGTCCGCTATGCCTCCCTGGATTCTGCTGCTCGGAGGAGCCGGAATCGTGGCTGGTCTGGTTACTCTGGGCTACCGGGTAATCGCAACGATCGGCACCAAGATCACTCAACTGACGCCAACGCGGGGATTTGCCGCAGAATTGGCAGCCGCAGCCACGGTAGTGCTGGCATCCGGAACGGGGATTCCCATCTCCACAACGCACACCCTGGTGGGGGCAGTGCTCGGCGTCGGTATGGCGCGTGGTCTGAGTGCAATCAATCTGCGGGTTGTGGGCGGCATTTTCCTTTCTTGGATTGTGACACTTCCCGCTGGCGCAGTGCTGGCAATCATGTTCTTCTTTATGTTCAAGGGAATGTTCCTTTAGTCTGCTTTCCCCAGCATCGTCATTGCTTCCTTGAACGGATCGCTACGCCCATCCAACCAGTGAATAGAGGCGCCGTTACGTTCCATTTTGCGGAACCAGGTCTCCTGGCGCTTAGCAAACTGGTGAATGGCGGAATTGAGCTTCTGGAACATGTCGTTACGATTCAGCGCGCCTCTAATAAACTGTGCAACATATCGATACTCAAGACCATAGAATTCCAAAGCTTCAGATGGCAGGCCGCTCCGTAGCAGTTCCTGCACTTCCTCAATCATCCCATCTTCAAGACGTGCCTTTAGCCGCCGAGTAATGCGCTGGCGCAGTTCATCACGATCAAAGCGGAGACCGAACAGTATTGGGTACAGCGGTGGCGGAGAAGGCAGAGTGGCGCCAGCAGTGGCTTCCCCCTCAGCAATCTCAATAGCTCGGACCAAGCGAGAGCGATCTTCAAGATCAGTACGGTTGTGCAGACGGGGACGGCTGTTCTGCAGTCGCCGTACCAGTTGTCGATGACTCAATCGCATCAACTGCTGCCGCAGTTCCGGATTCTCGGCAACCTTCACCAGTCGGTAGCCTTTCAGCACAGCATCGAGATAAAGTCCGCTACCACCAACCAGCAACGGCAGTCTTTGGCGAGATCGGACAACAGCAAATGCCTCGAAGAAAGCCTGTTGGTATTCAAACAGGTTGAACTCATGACCAGGATCGACGATGTCGATCAGATGATAGGGGACTTCACCGTACTCCTGCAGGTCTTTACCACTGCCGATGTCGAGCCCCCGGTATACCTGACGTGAATCCGCCGAGATGATCTCGCCGTCCAGTCGCGTCGCCAGCCGAACTGAAAGCCGCGTCTTGCCGGATGCGGTCGGCCCCAGCACCACCAGGAGGTTAGTATCGTCGATGAGCCCCGCGAATTCGTCGGCCGCGGTCAAGCGTGCATCGCTCTATCTAGGAGGAGCAGGTCTTCAGTGTTTCTGCGGCACAAATGTCTGATCCGTAATGGGCGGGCGGACATAGCCGCCTGCTTTCGGTCGCTCCGGCAGATCAAACGGTTCCGGAATGACATCTTCGTACGGTATTGTGCTGAGCAGATGGGAGATGCAATTAAGGCGCGCGCGTTTCTTGTTGTCTGCGTTGACGACGTACCACGGAGACTGCTTGGTGTCGGTGTAGGAAAACATGTCGTCCTTCGCCTTGGAGTACTCCACCCAGCGCGCTCTCGACTCCAGATCCATCGGGCTTATCTTCCATCTCTTTAGCGGATTGCCAATACGCTCCGTAAACCTCTTATCCTGTTCCCTATCGTCCACGGAGAACCAGTATTTGATCAGTATGATCCCAGACCGAATGAGCATGCGTTCGAACTCGGGACAAGAACGCAGGAACTCCCAGTATTCATCTTCGCTGCAGAAGCCCATCACTTTTTCAACGCCCGCGCGGTTATACCAGCTTCTGTCAAACAGCACCATTTCCCCGGCTGCCGGCAACTGTTCCACGTACCGCTGAAAATACCATTGGGTCTTCTGCCTCTCGGTGGCGGTACCAAGCGCTACCACGCGGCAGACACGAGGATTCAGTTTTTCTATGATGCGTATGATGGCGCCGCCCTTGCCCGCCGCATCGCGACCTTCGAAGACCACCACCACTTTCAGTCCTTGACCCTTGATCCACTCCTGCAGTTTTACCAGTTCAATCTGCAGCCTTGCCAGGGTCTCCTCGTAAACCCCCTTCTTCATCTTCTGTGGCTTCGATACCAACCCTTCCGAATCGACCTTATCGCCATTCAGCACCACATTGCCGATGTGATGTTCAACGCGCGGCTTGCTCTTGGACGTCTTCTTTGTAGTTTTGTCTGCCATGGATCCAATTCACCTTTCTGTTTACACGTCAGCAGGCGTCTACTCCGCCCAGCCAACGCAACACAGCTCGTGCAGTGGGACCGCTAACGGTAATACAACTGTATAATAAAGTATAGGCTTGATGCCCCGGCTTGGGCCGCGCCGGAGCGCCGCGCCACCAGTCGGGACCGGTAAGAAGATCCCCTGCTGCTGATGCGCCAGACCGATTGCATTTCAGTACCAGGATTCTCTTATAGTCCGTAGCATTATTAATATCGTATGTCTTTATGCGAGAATAGTATAATAGATGCGGGCTGAGAACCGGGCCAGGAGTATTTAGTAACGGAAATTAAACCCTGGTTCCGTATACTTGTAGGGCTCTGACTCCGATACCGGGCTCCAGTCAACGAACGGGCAGCATATTGACCGTTTTCTGGTATGAAGGGATCGCGAGTTTAAGCCGAGGAGGGCAAAGTG
>CEPV01011734.1_pt1 | contig 10408 bp, 11 predicted proteins | sample 530451 | NCBI WGS metagenome assembly CEPV01 (sample SAMEA2620097, study PRJEB7988) | marine metagenome | isolation source: saline water (ENVO:00002010), including | reverse complement strand
GGAATTTTCGAACAAAGTGAGAAAATGGAATAGGATTTTTGGATGGATCTTATTAAGATTTAGTTTCTTGTTTATCAATAGTTTCTATATTTTCTGTTTCTCTCTCTTCTTTCAACTTTTTCTTCACACCATTAGCAAACTTATGCGCAACGTGTAAAGGCTCAGGTGTCTTATGCCCTTTTAACCAATCCTTAACAAATTTAACAGAAGTCTTCATACTAACCATGTGTCCAGGACTAACAAAAACAGGTTTTGCATGTTCTTTTGTTTCAACTTCCATACCTAAAACTTGATCTTCATGCATAATCTTATTATTTCCATCTACGATTCCTATTAACTTTCTTTTAGCAATACCAATTGTTGGTATTTCTAATATTAAACCAACGTGTGAAGCCATTCCTATTTTTCTAGGATGCAATATTCCATTACAATCACACATAAGAATATCTGGTTTATTTTCAAGTTTATTAAAAGCTTCAAGTATAGCAGGCATTTCTCTGTATGCTAAAAATCCAGGAATAAAAGGAATAGAAGCATCTATAACAGCATGTTTTTTTTCAATTATTTTACCATCCATATCAAAAACTACAACCATAGAAATAATCTTATTATCAATAAAAGCTTGATCACAGCCTCCTACGAGCTTAATATCTTCAAAACTATCTTTAACAATAATCTTTTTTGCAAGCCTAAGCTGTTCTTTTTTAAGTTTATTTACGTCAAACTTCATACTAAACTTCACCGGGTTTTTTATATAAATAGAAACACAAAACTAATATATAAATCTTTCTATAAATGACTACTAAGAAGTTACACTAACAAATGAAACAATTGCACTAAACAGAATCAAACCTACAAACACAAACTCTAATCTTTTTCACAGGCTTTCTATGAAACTTCATTGTTTTTTTCAAAGGAAAATCCATTTCCCAAAAATGTGTTAACTTATATCCATTATCAGCAGAAAACTTTTCTAAAAATTTACGTGATTCAACTTTATGTATTGAATAAACTGGTTTTCTCGTCGAGAAACCAACTTTTAAAAACTCTTTATCAGCATGTTCATTCTGAACTCCAAAAGGTGGATTCATGATAACAATATCAATTTTCACCTTATTAACATCTTTTTTATTTAATTTTTCCACATCTTTATTAATTATTTTATACTTTTTCTTAGGTATTTTCATCAATTCCTCGTCTATAAATTTAATATTTTCTTTTAAAACATTTAAAGCATCCTTATCTTTGTCGACGAAGAAAACTTTCTCAGCGTCGATAAACAATGCACCTAACCCTAAGATTCCAGTTCCACAACCTAAGTCTAAAACAGTTTTATCGTCGATAAAATCAATTAACGCAGCGTTCCAAAGAAGAAACGCAGCTATGTTAGAATCAGTAGAATACTGCTCTAAACTCACTTTACTAGTTTCAAAGCCTTTTAGCCTACTTAAAACAACAGATAATTGCTTCTGAGACCTTATACTTACCATATTATGTATAAAATCCTCATTTCATATATTAACCTTGTCATTAAACAAAGCAACAAAACCTCAAAATATGCTTAAGTCTCACTTTCCTACTTATATCCTATATACTCCCCACGCATACAAAGCACTTATCATCTAAAATAAGCTTGTTTCTTCATATTTTCTATATAATCCTATATAATATGTCTAATTTTCTCACTTTTCAATATAAATCATATATGGAAGTCTTATTTTACTATACAAATCACTCACTTTCCTATAGGAAAATCACTATATATCTCTAAATATAGCTCAAAATCTCACCAAATCACCAAAATCAACAAAAAACACCTCAAAACAGTCATTTTCAACACTCACTTTAAGCTCATATTTGGCCTTATTTTAGCATATTTGGGCATTATTTTAACCAAAATATGCGACATTTATGTCATATTTGCCTCACATATCAAGATCACATATTTTTATTATTTTTGTAAATTTTATTTTTTTATTTTTTATAATTTATGATTTTTTAACTTTATTTATTTTAAATCCTTTATCATAAAGAAACATTATAATCCCTTGCATAGTCCTATTTCATTCCTAAGATAGTCCCATTTCATTCCCAGCTGGGACTCTAATATCTCTTAAAACTCGAGAATTTAACCACCTTAGCCGAAATCCCAGTCCCACTTTTGTCCCACTTTTGTCCTGGGACTGTCCTAAAAAACAAAAGATTTATTAAGTTCCTGTGTTTTATTGTAAAATATGGCTTGGTTTTCAAAGAAAAAAACTCCTGAAAATAAAGAAAATGGTTTGACTAAAATTGATAGTTTTATGACGACATCTTTTGCACATGTAAAAAATGATATGCAAATCGTCGTCGAGTGGCTTAATTTTTTTAATAAAAAGAATGATGAAAATGATCTAAAATTTGCCAAAACTGAGCAAAGATTAGCTCAAATTGAGCAACATTTATCTTTTTTACCGTCTATACATGCTCAATTACAGAATCTTCAGAATCAGGATGATAAACAGCACATTTTGCTTCAAAAAGTAAGAAATTTACACAATAAAGTAAGCATGATGGACCATGATCATTCACCAATTTTAATGCGTTTAAGAGAAATTGAACAATCACTTTTATCACCAAAAACTGATCATATTCCTGTTATTAACAAAATGAATGAAATGGCTTCTAGGCTTCAAATTCTTGAGAATCAGCCTATTTCAAAGCCAAAAGTAACAGTAAAAGATAAGCTTTATGCAACCATTACAAGGAACTCAAAAGACTATGTAAAAAAAATAATTTTAAATTTAATTTCAAAATATGAATCAATATCTGCAACTCAATTAAAACAAATCGTCGTCGACGAACAAGGATTATGTTCAAAAAGTTCATTCTATAGATTACTAAAAGAAGCAGAAGAAAGTGATTTTATCGACGTGGTTACACAAGGAAAAGAAAAAAGATTCATTGCAAAACAGCTTAGTTCAGTATGAAAATAAATACCTTTAAATACCTGCTATTTAAGTTGGTTTTTAGATGTCAGAGAAACAAGAAAAACTAAGCAATGAAAAATATGGGTTTAAACAAGCAGTAAGGAGGCTTATTTCTAGGTTAAAAGGAGAGTTAAACGAACATTTAGACTCAATTAATGAAAATACTAATGAAATACAGGCTAATTACGAATATATCCAGGAAATGGACCGAAAAGTAGAGAAATTAAAATTAAGATTAGATAATGTTGAATTATTCTTAAATGAACAAGTAGATTTTACACAAACAAAAAAAGAAACAATCAAAATTCAACAACTATCTGTTAATGAAAAACTGGCTTTTATGGCCTTGTACACATCGAATTCGCCTGTTTCATACTTTGAGATTTCTGAGAAAATAGGTATTTCAGAGTCACTAGTTCGAAGCTATATCATAAATCTTATTGAAAAGGGTGTTCCAATAGTAAAAAAATATATTAATGGAAAACCATTTATTGAGCTTGAACCAAAATTTAAAGAATTACAAACAAAACAAAACATTGTAAAAATCCAACAAAAGCAAATCTCAAGCTTTTAAGCAGTGCTAAAAAGTTTCATTATTACAAAAAACACAAAAAATTCTCCTAAAATTACATTTTTAACATAAAATTCAAATCAATATTTTACAAAAATACAAAAACTAACCATTAAAAAACTATATATGAAAATAAATAATAACAAACAAAAACCTCTCAAATTATATATGAAAATAAATGTCTTGTTTGATTCTAGTATTTCATAAAAATTCATTAAAAAACTAGCAACTTAAATACATTATTTTGATCAAAATATTTGATGAAAACTAGGGATCAATCAACAACAAAATACAACAGAATATCTTTGTTTTGGCATGATTTTTTTAATGTTTTTAACACATCTGAGATAATCATTAAAACAAAAAAAACTATCAAAAAACAGCTTAATTTTAGCTCCCGAACATAACAAAAAAATACTTGAATATGAAAATAAAAAAATTTAAATATAAGTTCGTATTTTTAACAAAATAAGAACTTTTGTTTAAATACTGTCTAAAGAGTTTAAGCAAATTAACAAAAAGCGAACTTTTTCAATAGAAATTGGGTATTCAACAATCAAAAGTTTTAAGCAGCAAAATCCCAAATAAAGGGGGCCAAATAAAGGTGTTCAAAATCGAAAAAACAACTGAAACAACTGCAGAAACAACTAGTGAAGCAACTAAAAAGTATAGGCACAAACTACCAAAATATTTAACAAAACAAGAGATGAGACAACTACTTTCAGTTATCAAGAACCACAGAGATAAGATCATGATTTTGTTTCTTTACAATACAGGATTAAGGAACTCAGAGCTTATACACCTTGAAATCAAGCATTTGAACTTTGAGAACAATACAGTCAAAGTAGTGCAAGGTAAAGGTGGAAAAGACAGAATTGTAAACATTGTTGATGAAGATTTGATTTTAGCTTTAAAAGCATACATCGGAAATAGGAAAAAAGGAACATTATTTTTAAGTAATTGGGGAAAACCATTTACATCCAGGGGAATCCAGAAAATTATTAAGAAATATGCAACCAAAGCTGGGCTTGAAGAAATCTCGAGAATTACGCCTCATACCTTGAGGCACACATTTGCAGTGCATGCATTGGACTCTGGAGTCAACATTGTGACCATCAATAAACAGCTTGGGCACAAGTCATTGCAGACTACACTGATATATATGGAAATATCTAACAAAATGGCTCGGGAAGACCTTGAAAAACATACTCCATTTAAGCTTTAAAATTAGAAAAATTATTAAATATTTTGATAAAAAATAATAAATAAAACTTATAACTTTTAATTCAGGGGGGGATAAAAGTAATTAATAATAATTAATACTTTTAATCAAAAAACAAAGAAATCTTAATCGAAAGTTGTAAATAATAATTGCTATTATTTAGCAGAAACTAAAACTTATATTCTATACTTTAATGTGACTAATAAAACATAGAGAACATAACCTAAAGGTTCATCTATATATTTTACTATATTGAAAAAAAACCGCATGGGTACTCTAAGTGAGTTATACACTAGAGAAATGACAAAAATGAGACAAAAACCATTAAAACATATATAAAAAACAAGTTAGAAAATAGCAACAGAACAACACAAAAACAACACAAAAACAATAACAAAATAATCAAAAACTAATACTTAATCCATATATGAAGTCTCACTTTTATATATGAAAATATTGGGTTGAAAATGTGCTGATTCTTAAGAATTCTCGAGAATTAGGGTATGTATTCACTGAATCTCATTTCGACAATGTCCTTAAAACAAGCATTAAAACCATATTAAATTGATCTTCAAATGTACTTCTATCTCTTACTTTCCTATATAAATTACTTAAAATTAAGCTGATTTTTGCTCTATATGTCCCTAGTATGAAAATAATACTAACAAATACTCATCCATACTTGATTTGTCTAGAAGTGAGTGTTAAATATAGAATTCCTATATGATGTATTGCTATATAGTGCAATATGGCTTAAAATGGGACTTATTCTATATTATAACATAGTATAACTAGTAATTAATATAAAAAATTATAAACAATCACAAAAAAGTGAGACTTGGAGTTAGGCACTATAAGTTTAGTATACTTTTTAGTACACTGGTTGTGTTTTTATCGTCGACAAACCTTTTTTATACTTACATTGCAAATATAATCAAAAATCACGTTTTTGACATGTCGGAATTACATTTTTTTCATGTAATTCTGATCATGATCAAAAACCTATGGTTTTTGACATGTTTTATTTGAATTTTGAATACATATTTCCTCGACTATAAATCTTTATAAAGTTTTATTATTCACAAATTTATATGACTTTAGAAAGAAGAACAAAAAAAGCATTGGGAATTGGTGGAACTATTGTATTGGTTTCAGTTGGATTTGGTTTATATTTTAATCATATGACTTCCAATTATGATTTAGAAATTGCATCTTATCGTCGACAACAAGTGCAAAAACAGTATGAAAAAAAGTTAGAAGATTTTGCAATGGATTATTCATATTCAGAAGATAATTATGAACTTATACAAAATAAAATACCAAAATTCAAAGCAATACAAGAATCAAATATTCCACTACCTCAAGATCTTGAACAAAAACGAGATGATTCAAATATTTATAGACTTATTTCTTGGTGTGCAACAGTAATTGGTTTATCTATTATGGCAGCTCCTTCTTTAAGCTCATTTCATGAAGAATAAAAAAAATAAAAAGTTTAGTTTATAGTCGACAAATCAACCAAAATAATCTAATTGTTTCTTATCAACTTGTTTCTGAGCTTGCTGTGTTCCTTTCATCAAAGCTTTCAATTTAACTTCAAACTCTTTTGCTTGTTTAATCAAAGGTTTTGAATCGATATTAAATCCAAAGATTTTGTCTAAAGCTTCAATCACTTTAGCAGCAGCACGAGAATCAGGCAGATTTGAAGCAGTTTCTGCAAATATGCAAGACATTGGTAACTTTTCTCTTTTTAATAATAATGCTCCTGTTACACCGACTATAATACCTTCTTTTAACAACTTCATACCATGCTTATCCATTTGCTTCTTAAGCTTTGGATCAGATGAATAATAATAAAGGTTTGTTGATTTTTTACCAGGTGAACCTATTCCTTCTAAACTAATAATCATTTTTGCACTAAGCATTTTAGCTATTTGTGCAATTCCATCTGCAATCTTCCACTCCATCCTCTTTGCACCAGTAATTCCATGTATTAACACTAAATTATATTTTTTATTATAATGGATACCTAATGGTTCAATAATTTTGCTTTGATGAATTGTTGCAATTGGTGGCAAATCTTCTAACCACATGTTACCAATGAACTCTGTTTTTAAATGATCTATTAAGAATTCTGTTGCAATTGTTCCTATTAATCCAAATCCTGGGAACCCCTCAATGATTATTACTCCTTTTGGTTTTTTATTAAGTTTTATTATCATATCTATTCACCTCAGTTTATTATAATATGTAAAATATGTAAATAGTATATAAAATCTTCTGTAATTAACAAACTTTAAATACAACTTAGTCATAAATATTATCATGATCGACAACTACACATTTGGAAAATTCATCATCGATGGAAAAACATTTAACACAAATGTTAAACTAATAAATGACAAAGCAAAATCATGCAGACACTTTGACAATCATATAATTATGAAAGAAGATTTCACAGACTTAATCAAAGCAAAGCCAGACATCATTATCATTGGCACAGGTGCATCAGGTGTTGTTGACGTTTCTAAGGATATAATTGATTTAATTAAAGAAAACAAAATAAAATTAATCATAAAAAAAACAGCAGAAGCATGTGATGAGTATAATAAATTAATCAAACAAAAAAAGAATGTTGTTGCGTTATTGCATAATACTTGTTAAGAATTATTCTTCCCCTTAATCTCTTGCAACATGTCCCTAACCCTTTCCAAACCAGAAGGATTAGCATGTTCACCAAGAGCATAATAAGTTTTCTCAACAGTAGAACCCCAAGAAAACTCACCTTCTTCTTTAACAATCTTATTTACTTTGATTTCACCTAAAGAAACACCTTTTTTAAGATGATAATAAACACTACGCATTGTTACAGAAGGAAATATTTGTTTATAGATTTTATAAATATCATAAGCATAACCTTCTTCTAAAAAATATAATATTTCTATAATATTTTTCCTAATTTGAGAACCTATTGGTCTACCCCTCTGTGCCATATTTATATAAAAAGCAAAGCTTATATTTATATGTTACTATATTGAAAGTAAATCAAGCTATATTCTGAATTATAATAATGCTTTTAAACAAGTTATAAATAATTCTAATTATGACAGTTGAATATATAACAACAACAATGTTAGCAAATTATGCTCATAATTTTAAGAATGCCGTTCATAAAACTACAAGAATATGTCTGGCTTACGTAACTGTTGATAAAGAAAAATCTCCAATGCCTATTTTTGACTATGTTAATGCTTGTGTTTATTTAGGTGTTGAACCAGAAGATCATGGTCCTAAAAAAAGATTATTAGAATTAGGAGAATTTATTGATGAAGTAAAAAAATATACTAATGATCAAGTTCTTGAAACTATGTATCATAAAATTGTTGAAAAATTATCTCAAATTGAAGGAATAATTACAACTGAATTCACATTAGATGATTTAGAACAAAAAAGTATTCCAATTGGTAGAATTAAAAAAGAAATTTCTAGTGAATCAATGAAAAGTGATTTTGGTCCAGGTTTAACTGTTTTAGAAGCTCTTGCTCATTTGTATGAGTAAACTTTATAAACACATTATCTTTTTCATAAACTAATGCAGCAGTAGTCTAATGTCTAATAAGGGTTTCACCCTTATCAACCTGAAGTGCGGCATTCCGCTTCGCTTCAGCCACACATTAAACTCATGCGTCGGTAGTCTAATGGCTAGGATAGAGGCCTTCCATTCTTTGGAGAAGTAAGCCTTTGATTCGGGTTCAAAATCCATACTATTAATTTAGTGGCATGATAGTCCCGGCCGACGCATATTTTTATTTTTCTAAGAATTATTCTAACACAGCCTTTATCCGTCTAACACCAGCTGCTATACTTTGCTCTTTCTTGATTTTGAAATGACCTAACTCAGAAGTATTGTCAACATGAGGCCCCATGCAAATCTCTGTTGAAAAACCAACAATATGATAAACAGAAACCTTGTCTCCATAAATATGTTCAAACTCTGCTTGTGCACCTCGTTTCTTTGCTTCTTCAACACTCATTTCTTCTCTAACAACATCTAAACCTGCAGAAATCTTTTCATTAACTAAATCTTCAACTTTCTGAAGTTCTTCTTTAGTAACTTTTCTATCAAAATTAAAATCAAAACGCAAACGCTCAGGTGTAATATTAGAACCTTTTTGAACAATATCTTTTTTACCTAACACATGACGCAATGCTTCATTCAATAAATGTGTAGCAGTATGCAATTTCTTAGTTTGCTCAGAAGAATCAGCTAATCCTCCTTTAAATCTTTTTTCACCACCAGCTCTACTTGTTTGTTGATGTTTTTCAAATTCTTTATGAAAACCTTTAACATCTACTTCAACACCTTTTTCAGCAGCTAGTTCTTCAATCATTTCAATTGGAAAACCAAAACTTTGAAACAATAAGAATGCATTAACACCACTTATATTTTTATCACAAATTTTATTAAATTTATTCAAACCTTTTTCTAAAGTTATGCTAAATCTTTCTTCTTCTTTTTTAATTTCATCTAATATAAACTGTTTTTTAGATAATAATAAAGGATATCTTTGATTATAAATTTTAATTACAATTTCTGCTATTGGTAATAAGAAATTCTCCATACCTAATAATCTACCATGCCTTATACTTCGTCTAATAAATCTACGCAAAATATATCCTTGATCAAGATTAGATGGTACTACAGAGTTTTCATCACCTAATATGAAAACAGAAGTACGAATATGGTCAGCAATAATTCTTGCAGATTTATTTTCATGAGAAACTTTTTCAACACTTAATTCTTTTATTTTATTCATTATCGGTAAAAAGAGTTCTGTTTCATAAACTGTTTTCTTACCTTGCAACATTGCAATTGTTCTTTCAACACCCATTCCAGTGTCAACATTTGATATTTCCATTTTTACAAATTTGCCATCTTTAGTTTTATTGTAATTCATAAAAACATCATTCCAGATCTCAAAATACTTGCCACAACCACAACCAGGTTTACAATCAGAACCACAAGCATTAATTCCAGTATCAATAAACATTTCTGAATTAGGACCGCACGGACCAGTTTCACCAGGAGGTCCCCACCAATTATCTTCTTTAGGTAAAAAATATATTTTTTCTTCAGGTATTACTAATGATCTCCAAATATTTGCAGCTTCTTCATCTCTTGGAGCAACTTCATCTCCAGCAAATACAGTTACAGACATTATTTTAGGATCAAAACCTAATACTTTTGTCAAAAACTCAAAACTCCATTCAATAGCTTTTTTTTTCCAATAATCATTAAATGACCAATTGCCTAACATCTCAAAAAATGTTAAATGAGAAGCATCACCAACATCATCAATATCACCAGTTCTAATACATTTTTGAACATTAACAACTTTTTTACCTGATGGATGTTTTTGTCCCAATAAAAATGGCATTAATGGATGCATACCTGCAGTTGTAAATAATACTGTAGGATCATTCTCAGGTATTAATGAAGCACCTTTTATCTCAAAATGACCTTTGCCTTTAAAAAATTCAATATATTTGGATATCAGCTCTTTTGCTTGCATTAGATATGATTAAATTAGTTCTATTTATATATTTTACTAACATTTATAAACAATAATCTCATTAAAATCCATA
>CEPV01078734.1_pt1 | contig 10418 bp, 12 predicted proteins | sample 530451 | NCBI WGS metagenome assembly CEPV01 (sample SAMEA2620097, study PRJEB7988) | marine metagenome | isolation source: saline water (ENVO:00002010), including | reverse complement strand
GGCTCGACTCAGTTCGTGCTCGGCACGACTGTGCCGGCCGGTAGCCCTGCACACGCGAACAGCGGCAACTTCACCGTTACCGTTACATCCAGTGATGGCACCACTGCAGTGAGCACTGACGTGAGTGTGGATACTGCGCAGGTGTTCGGACTGGCGTGGAGTTATCGCACTGACGACGATGGCGCCAACATTGATTCAATATCAGTTGATCAGGGTTCCAGTGGTCAGATAGGCCTCGTTTTGACCAACACCGGTAACGGAGCCGACACCGCCACCATGGCATTGTCCAATTCTCCCTCTTACGCCGACCTCGCGGACGCCGACCCCAAGGTCCTCGTCGCTGGCGGTGAAATCACAGTCTGGGTCGATCTGACTCCGGCCGGTGATGAGGCAACAGGATCTGAAGCCTTCCAAGTGCAGGCGACTGGTGGCGGCGGCGCTGTGACCAGTGATGACCTAACCGCAACCGTGGTTGAGAAATCGACCGGTGGTGGCGACGGTGGCACTATCACTGTCGAAGATGAAGATGATGGGCTGCCCGGCTTCGGGCTGTTGGCAGCGCTGAGTGCACTCGGCGCAGCGCTCCTGCTGCGACGTCGCAGCTAGACCACTCGTCGGACTGTTCGTAACCGCTTTCCAAGCGAGCTGAGGCCTTCATAACCAGCAGTAGCCTCGCGCATAATGGAGCTGGCGAAGGCCTTGGAGCAGTGGCTGGCTGAGGATATCGGTTCGGGCGACGTGACCTCATTAGCGGTCGTTGAGGAACGTGACTGCCGGGCGAGCATCCGTGGTGGTCCAGGCATACTCTCTGGCGCCGAGGCCATGGCGCTGCTTTTCACGCAAGGTGGAATTCGCTGCGAACTGAGATTTACCGATGGTGATGTTCTCTCTGCCGATATCGAGGTGGCGCAGCTAGAGGGCAGCGCTCGTGAGATTTTGGCGCGTGAACGGCTGGCACTGAACCTGCTGGCGCACCTATCGGGAATTGCAACACTCACATCTGCGATCGTTGAGCGCGTCCGAAGGGCTAATCCCACTGTGAAAATCTTGGCGACACGCAAGACTACGCCTGGGTTGCGCGAGCTCGAAAAGCAGGCTGTCGTTGACGGCGGCGGCGGCACACACCGGATGCGGCTCGACGACGCCTTCCTAGTCAAGGATAACCATTTGCGGCTCTGTGATTCAGTTGCAGCGGCGGTGCGGAGCGCGCGCGCAACCCGGCCGGAGCTGGAGCTAGTTGTCGAGGCCGACAGATTGGAACAGGCGCTGGAAGCGGCACAGGCAGGCGCCGACCGGATTCTGCTCGACAATTTCACAGTCGATGAGGCGCTCGCAGCTGCTAAGGTATTACGACCGCTTGGCGTGGCTATCGAGCTTTCAGGTGGTCTCACACCGGAAAACGTTGCAGACTACGCCCCGCACGGTGACTGTCTTTCACTGGGAGTGCTGACGCTAGGTGCACCCCCTGTTAATTTTGGATTACATGTCGATTGAACTGCGGGTGCTTGAGCTAGGGCAGGATGATCCGCGCAAGTGTACAGCCAGGCGGCTCGCTCGTATGAGACTGGCGTACAGCTATGACTCGCCAACACGACTGCCGCCGCGAGGTATCGCTCTGGATCCATTTGCCGAGCGGGAGCTGACGGAAGCTGACTCGGAGCTGGCACAGGTTGGAGGCATTATTGGAGTGGACTGCTCTTGGAATCATGCCTCGGAAACCTTTGCCAAGCTGCGACTACACGGTCTCGAGCCACGCCGGCTTCCGCCGTTGGTACCGGTTAACCCTGTGAACGCAGGCAAGGTGGGAAAGCTGACAACAGCGGAGGCGCTGGCGGGCGCGCTGGCCACTATTGGTGAAGACGAACATGCAGCACAGCTGATGGGTGCGTTCAAGTGGGGGCCGGCCTTCCTAGAACTCAATTTCGGCACAGAAGTCCTTTAAGTCAGTAGTGCCTTGACGCGAACTGTGCAGAAGCACCAAGATCCATTGCCAGAGGAGACGCGCACCTTTTCGGGTGAGGGCCACCGCCTCTTCATTGAGGGGCGTGGTTTCAACTTCCAATTGCTGGAGGTTCACCCGAATGGGACGATGAAGCTAGATTTGCAAAACCCTGACCCGGAGCTGACGCGATTGCTTGGCGAGGGCGAACCGCGCGTCATATACGTCGTGAACCGCGAGGGTGTACGAAATCTGGTGTTGCAAGGATGCCAGCTCGAGTCACGCACCATCGCTTGCCACCTGAAGTACCGCCGCTGACTTTTTTAGCAGGCGCAGGTCGCCCTGTTGTGGAAATTGTCGACCTGGCCGTAATCGGTGGTGGACCGGCCGGTTCTTCGGCGGCACGAGAGTCGTCCGAGCGCGGACTCAGCACATTACTCTTTGACCATGCATACCCACGACGCAAGGCGTGCGGCGGTGGCCTACCTGTCAAGGGCATTGAATGGATGGATGCTCCTGAGGACGCAATCGAGTGCACGATGACCTCGATTAGCTTCGCCTATGGTGGTACCAAACTGAAAGTACCTGTCAAGAATGGCAAAATGGTGCGGCGTGATGACTGGGATTATTACCTGCTTCGCCGAGCGATAGAAGCGGGCGCGACACACGTCAAGGAGAAGGTCAAACAACTCGAGCGTGATGGCGACACGTGGCTTATCAACGGCAAGTACCGCTCTCGCTACTTGATTGGCGCCGACGGAGTCAATGGCTTCACGCGCCGGCACTTCCTGGGTCCAATTCCACGTGAGCACCTCTTCGCCGCCTCCGGCTACTATCTAGGGTTGAAACCGGCTGAGAACGAGGTAGAGTTTATTCTTGGTGCGATTCCGGGCGAAGAAGGTTACCTCTGGATTTTCCCGAAAGCAGACCACTACAACATAGGCTATTGCTACAATGCAGGTACGCCCGGCATGAAGGAAGCACTCGAGAAGTTGCTACATGAGCGCTGGCCGGGCGAATTCACCAATCCGGGACGCTACAAACTCGCTTCGGGTGATGAAGTAGATTGCATACGCTTTGGCTCGGCAATCCCATCCTATAATGACCCAAAGTTGTTCGACGAGCCTGTTTCGGGGGATGGATGGATCCTAGCCGGTGATGCAGCTGGCCATGTCAACCCCATCCACGGTGAAGGATTGAACCATGCTGTACTTGGAGGGCGGCTGGCGGCGCAGGCAGTCTATGAAGAAGACCCGACTCTATTCGAGAAATACTGGCGTGAGCACTATGCACACGATATGTATCGCGCCGCAAAAACTAAACATCGCATCTATCGCCCGTTCTTCATGCGTATTGGTTTCGCACTCGGTAGAACTCCCGCTGTTTTCGGACTGCTTTCAACATTGACTCAAGGCGAGTATGAGGGCAAGGCGACCCGCGCCTTCTACCTGCGGGCACCACTAGCGGCACTGCAAGTGCTGTTTGGCATGCGTCATCGTGATGTGCGAACGCTAGCGTAGATTAATTTTATAAAAGCGGCTGGCTCGACCGGTCCTCTAACATGAAAATCCCTCGTCGGATAAGTACCTACTGCCCTGCGTGCAAAACGCATCACCAGCACGAGGTCGAGCAGGTCAAGAAGAAGCGCGCTTCCGAGCGCGCGCGCGGACAGCGTCTTTTCCGTCGTGTCACCTCAGGTTATGGTGGATTTCCACGTCCCAAGCCTGAAGGGAGGGAGAAACCGACCAAGCGCGTCTACCTGCGCTACCGCTGTTCCAGCTGCAGCAAGGCTTGGCACCGCCCCAGCCTGCGCGCCAAGAAATTCGAGTTGACGGAGTGAGTATGGTACGAAGCAAGTTCCTGAAGGTCACCTGCCCCGGCTGCGAGAATGAGTCAGTCCTTTTTAGTAACAGTGCTACAACTGTGAACTGCGAGCTGTGCGGTGCCACTCTCGCCACATCCGCTGGCGGTCGCGCCAGCGTCACAGCAAAGATAGTAGAGGAACTGGAGTGAGCCCGGCGGAACTGCCGGAAGAGGGTGAGTTCGTGATTGGCCGAGTTTCCGAGGTGAGGAACCACGGCGCCGACGTGGAGCTGCTTGAATATCCAGGTCAGAAAGGTTTTGTCCATATCTCTGAAGTTGCTTCGGGGTGGGTCAAATACATTCGCGACTTTATCCGCGAAGGGCAGATGGTGGTTGCAAAGGTAACGCGCGTCAAGCCCAAACGCCACATAGTCGACATGTCTGTGCGGCAGGTCTCAGGCCACCGCAAGCAGGCGCGCATCCGTGAGTGGAAGAACGAGCAGCGTGCGACCAAGCTGATTGAGCTTGTAGCAAGCAATGCGAAGCTAGAGCCGAAGGTGCTGCTAGAAGAGGTCAGTGGACCCTTCCGTGAGAATTACGGAACGCTCTACGGGGCATTCGAGGCGGCCGTGGTTGATACTGCGATATTTACGAAAGCGCACAAGGGCAAGTGGCTTCAGCCATTTCTGGCGGTGGCAGAGGCAAACATCACACCCCCCTTCGTCACTATCGAGGGGCGACTCACGCTTACCAGCTGGGCGCCTGACGGGGTCAAGCAGCTTGCGCAGGCGCTCACTGCACCACAGGTACAGGAGGAGGAGACGACGCTCGAGATTACCTCTGATGGTGCGCCTGACTATCGCATTCGCGTCCGCGCACCCGATTTCAAGCAAGCGGAGCGCGAGCTGAAGCAGGCGACTGACGCAGTGCTGAATGGCTTCAGGACTGCCGACGGTGAAGCGAGCTTCGAGAGACTCTGATGCACACGCTGTTGTTTCGCTGCCGTGACTGCGCGCGCTACACGCTTCAGAAAGAGTGCCCAGAATGCGGCACTGCGACCACGAGTCCACTGCCTCCGCGTTACTCACCCGAGGATCGCTACGGCAAGTACCGCAGGATGTTGACACAGAAATGAGTTTCACCGAAATTGTTGTCAGCAAAAAGGTGCAGCTCAAGAACGCCATCCTGCTGGAAGGTCTTCCTGGCGTCGGCAATGTTGGCAAATTGGCGACGGCACACCTAATAGCAGAGTTAGGCGCCACCAAGTGCACAGAAATCTATTCATCGCACTTCCCGCCGCAGGTCCTTATCGAGGAGAGCGGCGAGGTACGCTTGGTCAACAATGAACTCTTTTACTGGCGCGGCAAGAAAGACGCGCGCGACCTATTGTTCTTGACAGGTGAGTATCAGGGCATGGAGGCATCGGGACAGTACGAGCTAACTCTGAAACTGTTGGAGCTGGCGAAGGAGATGGGCGTCACGACAATCTACACCCTTGGTGGCTATGGACAGGGCAAGCTAATTCCCGAGCCTCGTGTATTAGGTGCCGCGACCAGTCCTGAAATGGTCGAGCGGCTCCGTAAAGCAGGAGTTGAGTTCATTGAGGGCGAACCAGGCGCTGGCATTGTCGGTGCCTCGGGACTGTTACTCGGCCTCGGCAAACTGCGTGGCATCGAAGGGGGCTGCCTGATGGGTGAGACCAGCGGCTATATGGTCGACCCAAGATCGGCGCAGGCTCTGCTCGTCACGCTGCAGAAGCTGCTCAAAATCAAGATAGATCTGTCCGAATTGGAAAAACGAGCCGAACAGGTCGATGAAATCACGACCCAGCTGCGCGAGATGGAGTCCGAGTCACCTGATGAGAAGCAGGACTTCAACTACATCGGCTGAGCGTTGGCGCTAGCGACGCTCGAGACAGCGTTAGCCTGAGTTAGTCTGCTGAAGTGTGAAGAGCACCAGTCCGTCTTCAGCCTGTACCGCTGCGCTGCGCTGCGCCTGTGGTTGCTCCTGCGCTATGAAGTATCCGTAGCCACCGCTGGCATCGACCTGCCCAGTCAGCGCTGAGAAGTCTAACTCACCATCCAGCAGGCTAGAGATAACGGCCTGCTCTAGCTGCCCTAGTTCCAGCACCCCTAGTGGAGAGTCAAGGTTTTCGCGTGACGCCAGATTCTGTCCCATGCTCAGGTTGACTGTAGTGTGGTCGATAAGTCCATTTACACCGCCCCACGCTGCGATTTCGGGGCGCGCCATCAGCAGTGCCTCGGCCGATGAGAGTGTCAGTGGTTGTGGCAAGTCCGCCGGCTCCAGCAATGGATTGTCCAGTTGTAGTTCTTCGCCACTGGCATTGGTTGCGTTGACCACTAGTTCCCACCCCGTCACTTTGGTGGAGTCGGTTTGGTGCGCCAGCGTCAGGTTCCAGGCACCAGGGCGGTACATTGCTTGTGTGACGAACGCATCTTCGTGCAATCGCAGGTAGTTTTCGACCTCCGGCAGCTGGTCGCGCGCCAGCTGGATGGCGTCCTGCAAACTGTAGTCCAGACTGCTACTGACATTGCCGAACGCAGGCGCGCCCGACTGCCATGGTTCGTACTCGCCCGTTGCCGCCGGTCCCGAGATAGAGCCACTCGACGGGTAGGGCACGACTTGGAAGCCGGTGCTGAGTTGGTTCAGGTCGCCGTCGTATCGCATTTCGATACTGAACAGCGTGTTCTGCGGGCTTTTCAGGTCGGAGTTGAAGTCGAAGTTGAAGCGCAGTGGGAACGCCGATTGTTCCGAGAGCCAGAGGTCTAGCCTGTAGCTATACTGGTACTGGAAGTGCTGGATGAAGGTTATTTCCGACTTTTTGGAGGTAGTAACGCTAAGCTTCACCGTATCATGACCATCGATGGTGCCGCCTTCCTTCACTTTCCAGCTGAATATCACGCCCTGACCGACGAAGCTGCCGCTGTCACCGACAGCCAAGTTGTGGTCGACATAGAGCGATGCGTGAGGCAGCAGCCCCTGCCCTCCGCTACGCGGCACCCAGCTCACCATTTCCTGCCGCAGCCAGTGCAGGCCAGTAGCGGACTCATCCACCTGTCCGTAGGTCTCTATCTCCTCGCGGATAATTTCCAGCGTCTCCTCGTCGACGTACTGTTGCTGGTCACTGCTCAGGCTGGCGCTGGATATCTGTGATGGAGGGCTTCCTTCACTGGCGTAACTGCCTGTAACTTCGTTCAGGTCCTGCTTTAGGTAGCGCTGGAAGACCGCGTGCTCCGCACCGTAGCCGTCTTCGAAAAGCGTTGCTTCCTCCCGAATACCAGCCTCCACGTCTCCGCTCCATTCGAGCGAGAGCTGGTTGATTTCCAGCTCGAGCCCCATCAGCGACACCGGGACTGGTTCTAGGCTGTAGAGATCCAGATCGCCAGTGACATCGTAGAGGACGTGGTCGCCGTATCGCTCCGGCGGAATCCGCAACTCTGATTGAGCGCCCAGAATCATTACTGCCAGTGCAGTTAGCAGCAATAGGATGACGACGCCAACCGCCCCTCCGACACGCATATTCATGTTCTCGGCGCGCGCCAGCAAAGGTGGGAGCTCTGCACGCTCTTCATCCGGTAGTGGAGACGCTAGATCGAGCCCTTCCCCGAGCGGTGCCCCTTCACCGATAGTGGCCCCGAGGTCCAGCGCGTCTGCTTCGCTTTCGAGCAGTTCAGCTTCTGGAGGCTCTTCCATCTCCTCATCAGGCGCAGCCCCGATAGCTGCATCATCACTGCCTTCATCTTCGGTGGCCGTTGCCTCGGCGTTATCATCAGCCTCCTCGTCGGTGCCTCGCTTTCCGGAACTCCAGAGCGTTCCCACGGGCGGCACGGCGAACTGCCGTACTTTAAGGTTTCAGGACTTGATAATTGCGATTAGGAAGATTATTACTCCTACAATCGCACCGGTAAAGCCGCCTGCGACTGCTAGCAGCGAGTCCAGCATTGCCACCTCGGCCCAAGCTCCGCCCGTAACAGATTGCGTGTTCCAGTACCAGGTTGCGACTGCACCAATAAGGATGAATACGAAACCAGCATTCCGTGTCTTCTTGCTGCCGTAATAGGCGACTAGGGCGCCCATCCCGAACATTACGATTGCGAAGCCCACTGTAAACATTGTCAGTGCCAGTGTCATGTCATCACTCATTCCTCATCACCTCCCTCGTCTGCGTCTTCAGAGGCGGAGTCATCGCCTCCATCATCCTCGGCTGCCAGCTCCTCTTCTAGTTTCTTCAACTCTTCGTCCAAGTCCAAATCCTCGAGATCCTCTAGATCGAGGTCCTCCAAGTCGTCAACCGTATCAACTTTCATCAGGATGAACAGCACCACGAACATGCCCGCCACCATCCCGACCATCGCCGCGGTTGCGGCAATAAGCCCGTAGCGGAAGTTGGTTGCATCGAGGGTTGCCGGGTCGGCGATGTAGGTCTGGTGGTATTGACCTCCCAGCACTAGTATTGCCATTACGATTAGACCGAAGCCAATCTGCTGCGATTTGCCGGCGCCGAAGTAAGCGGTGAAAAGACCCGAGCCGAGCGTAGCCAGTCCGAGGCCAAACAGGAATGCGGCCACAAAGAACTCAAAGTTCCATGCGTGGCCCAGCAGGTTGTCTATCGTTAAGTCCATAGGTCCTCGGCGGCGGATTTGGATACGCTTTATTAGCTTGCCGTTCGCTTTTACTATAGGTGCCATGCCAGTTTCTGGTGGTTTCAGGTTGTTTTTTCTCGACGATAGGTTCGTCGAGAGAAGAGGCAAGCTTAAATAGGGCAGATTACCCCTACTTCCTTGGTGACTCCCAAGTGGCTCAAGTAGTCAAATCAACTGGAGTACGCAAAGAAGCTGGGTATCTGTATTACCTGGGCAAGGATGGGCACGTCTGGCGAACCAAGATGGCCCGTGGTGGCAAGAAAACCGGAGGCGGCCCTGAGCGGGTTGCCCTGGCAGGCGTCAGCAGGGAAGACGGCTGGCTTTATTACATCGACAAGAGCGGTGATGTAAGCCGGTCCCCCATGGCGCGCGGTCGCCGTTGAGCTGTCGTCGAGAAGCCGACATGTCAGTCCTTTTGCCCACCCGGCTAGCTTGGGCTATCACGTTCTGTTGTTGCAGAGGTCGCCTAGCCCGGTATGGCGCCGGCCTTGAAAGCCGGTGAGCACTGCTCACGGGGGTTCAAATCCCTCCCTCTGCGCCATTGTGTAATCAGAGGCTGAACTGGGTGTGTTTACGGTAGGAATCTAGACCTAATGTCTCTAGACTTACTTATCCATAGAACTTGGGCCGTAGGCTGAGCCTCACTGGCAGAGGCAGCGGCCTATGAGGTTCCTCACCTTGCCGCTCTTCCAGCAGCGTCTGTAGCGCTTCGGGCGAGAGCTCGCTCTGTCCGTCAGCGCGATCACGCAGCGCCAGCTTACCAGAGGTAGCTTCCTTCTCGCCGTAGATGGCAAGCAGCGGTATCCACTCTTTCTCGCCGTCACGCACCTTGCGGCCGATGCCAGCGTCACGGTCGTCAACGTCGACGCGGAAGCCCGCTGCGGCGAACTTCTGTGCCAGCTTGAGGCAGTGGTCAGTGTGGGTGCTGGAAACAGGCAGCAGTCGCAGTTGTGTTGGTGCCAACCAGAATGGCAGTTGTGGTTTGGCGCCGCGCGCCATCTCGGCGGCAGCGTGCTCGAGCAGCGCGTAGAGGTTGCGGTCGATGCTGCCCGAGAGCGAGGTGTGCAGCACGTAGGGATGTCGGCGGCTGCCGTCATGGTCCACGTATTCAATGTTGAATCGCTCGCCGTTCTCTACATCTATCTGAACAGTGCTCATTGCCGCCGCCTTACCTTGCGTGTCAACAACGTTGAACTCGAACTTAGTGATGAAATAGGCGTAACGACGGTCGAACAGCTCGAGCAACATCGGCCGCCCCAGCAATTTGGCGAGGCTAGTATAGAAATCACGATTTTCATCAAAGAATTCTTGCTGTGCGCGCATGGCTGCTTCATATGGCACACCAAGTGAGTTCATCCATTCCATCGATAGGCGATATTGGTAGCCGAACTCATCCAGTCCTTGCGGTAAATCGCCTACGAGAGTATGCATATCTGGCATTGTGAAACCGCGTAGTCGCCGCAGCCCTGCCAGTTCCCCGGATTTCTCGCGGCGGTAGGAAGAATGTGCCAGTTCGTAGAGCCGTAGCGGCAGATGGCGGTAGGAGATTTGGGCGTCGCTTGCAATCAGGAACTGTCCGAAGCAGGCAGCGAAGCGCATAAAGTAGGGTTTTTTACCACTCAGCAGCCGGTACTGTCGCGCCGGAAAGCGCGCCAGATATTTCTCCATACAGGGATGGTGGTAATCGTACATTTCGGGTGTCTCGACCTCCATCGCGCCCGCAGAGCGCACTAGCCGCCCCACCTTCTCCTCTAGCAGTCGCTTGATGAGCACACCTTTCGGGTACCAGCGCAGGTTGCCCTGATCGCTCCCCGGTTCGCGGTCCACCAATTCGAGCTGCTGCATTAGCCTGATATGAGGAGGCTCCTGCTTCGCGGTGCGCTGCTTATCCGTTTCGTAGCCCACCATTCTTGCCAGCGACGAGCGGCGGTCCAGCTTGGCATTGTCTACTAACTCAAGACTCCCGTCAGGGTACAGCAAGTGAAATTCGCTCTGGGCTGCCTCTTCAGCCT
>CEPV01078760.1_pt1 | contig 10419 bp, 8 predicted proteins | sample 530451 | NCBI WGS metagenome assembly CEPV01 (sample SAMEA2620097, study PRJEB7988) | marine metagenome | isolation source: saline water (ENVO:00002010), including | reverse complement strand
ACCCTGGCCAACCTTGCGTCGCCGGCGCCGGTGACCCTGGTGTTTCCCCCACCAGGAGACGGGGCCTACAGCATGATCCTCGATGGCGAGGGGACCCCAGACGGGGAGGTGGCAGTGATCACCCCGACCAACGGCGTCCTGCACCGCCCAGCACCGGACCAGCCCGGCGACGACGCGGCCTGCTGAGTAGGCGGCCCGCCGGCTGCCTACTCCCCGGCCACCAGGTGGCCGGGTTCGACCTCGGCCATGGTCACCAGCTCCGGGCCCTCGCCCGGCGGCCACACCGGGCTGGGTATCTCACCGGTCAGCAGCGGGCGTTCCCGGCGCTGGCGCGGGTCGGCGATCGGCACCGCGTCCAGCAACCGCTTCGTGTAGGAGTGCCGCGGGTTGCCGAACACCTGCGCCCGGCTTCCGATCTCGACCACCTGGCCCAGGTACATGACGGCGACCCGATGGGCGATGCGCTCGACCACCGCCAGGTCGTGGCTGATGAACAGGTAGGACAGGCCGAGCTCACGCTGCAGGTCCAGCATCAGGTTCATGACCTGGGCCTGCACAGAGACGTCAAGGGCCGACACGGCCTCGTCGGCTATGACCAGGTCCGGGTTGAGGGCCAGGGCCCGGGCAATGCAGATGCGCTGCCGCTGCCCGCCGGAGAACTGGTGGGGGAAGTTCTTCATCATCCGCCGTTGCAGGCCGACCAACTCGAACAACCGGCCCACCTGGTCCTCGATGTCGCTCCCCTTCCCGATTCCGTGCACCTCGAGCGGCTCGGCCACAGCCCTGCCGACCCTGACCCTGGGGTCGAGGCTGGCGAATGGGTCCTGGAAGATGATCTGGAGGGTCCGTCGGTGCGGTCTCATGGCCTTGGGGCCGAGGTGGGTTATGTCGACCCCCTTCAACAACACGGCGCCGGTGTCGGACTCGTGGAGCCGAACGATCAGGTTGGCCAGGGTCGACTTGCCACAGCCGCTCTCGCCCACGACCGCGAGGGTCTCCCCGTGGTCGACCTGGAGCGACACGTTCACCACGGCGTGGACCACGGCGTGGCCGTCCGCGGGGAACCGCTTGGAGATGTCGCGCACCTCTACGAGGGGGGGCGCGGGCTCAGCGGCCGTGCTGGTCCCGGCAGCGGGTGAGGGGGCCATCGCCGTCACGCCAGGTTCGCGGCCAGGTGGAAGGGTTCGGGCCGGTCCTTGCCCGCCATGCTGCCAAGGCGGGGCACGGCGCTCAGCAGGGCCTGGGTGTAGGGCTGCTGTGGGTCGTGGAAGATGGCCTCGACGGTTCCCTGTTCGACGACCCGCGACCGGTTCATGACGACCACCTGGTCGGCAACCTCGGCCACGACGCCCATGTCGTGGGTGATGAGCATCACGGCCGTGCCTGTCTCTGCCTGGAGTTGCCTGATGAGGCCCAGGGTCTGGGCCTGGATGGTCACGTCGAGCGCCGTAGTGGGCTCGTCGGCGATCAACAACCTCGGTCCACAGCTCAGGGCTATGGCGATCATCACGCGCTGGCGCATGCCTCCCGACATCTCGTGGGGGTACTGGCCGATGCGCTTGTCCGCCTCGGGTATCCGCACCAGGTCGAACATCTCCCTGGCCCGGCCCATGGCTGTCGCCTTGTCCAGGCCCTCGTGGACCCGAAGGGCCTCGGCGATCTGCTCCCCGACGGGAAACACCGGGTTGAGGCTCGTCAGCGGTTCCTGGAAGATCATCGAGATGTGGTTGCCCCGGATGTCGCGCATCGTCCGCTCGCTCTGGGCCAACAGGTCGATGACCTTTCCGTCGGGCATCTCGAAGTCGACCCGGCCGCGGGTGATCTCTGCCCGGGATCCCAGATCGACCAGGCGCATGATCGACAGGGCGGTGACCGACTTGCCAGAGCCCGACTCGCCGACCACGGCCAGCGTCTCGCCCGGCTGGATGGAGAAGCCCACCGACTCGACCGCGGTGAACTCGTCGAAGGTCACCGTTAGGTCGTCCACCGAAAGGAGGGCCACGGCTAGCGCCCCCTCAACTTGGGGTTGAAGGCGTCCTGGAGGCCGTCGCCTATCAGGCTTATCGACAGCACCGTGAAGAAGATGGCGAAGCCCGGGAACGTCACGGTCCACCAGGCCTCGAGGATGTAGCCCTTGTTGTTTCCGATCATGGAGCCCCAGCTGATGGTGCTGGTGTCGCCCAGGCCCAGGAAGGCCAGGCCGGCCTCGAACAGGATGGCGATGCCGACGGTCAGGGTGGTGGCCACCAGCAGGGGCGGCATGGCGTTGGGGAGGATCGTGCGGAGCATGATCCGGATGTCTCCGCAGCCGATGGCCCGGGCTGCCTTGACGAACTCCATCTCGCGGACCCGCAGGAACTCGGCCCGGGTCAGCCTGGCCGCCGCCGGCCACGACACCAGGCCGATCGCCAGGGCGACGGTTCGGGCCGAGGGCTCCAGCAGGGTCACCAGGACCATGGCGAAGAGCAGTGCCGGCAGTACCTGGAAGATCTCGGTGAGGCGCATCAGGGCCGAGTCGATCCAGCGGCCGTAGTAGCCGGCCAGGCTTCCGACGACCAGGCCGATGCTCATGCTCATGCTGGCCGCCACCGCGCCGACCACGAGGGTGGTCCGGCCCCCGCCGATGATGCCGGCCAGGATGTCGCGTCCCAGGTAGTCGGTGCCCAGCCTGGGGGCCAGCGGGTCGCCCGGCGGGGAGAAGGGGCGGGCGATCATCTTGCCGGCTTCGGTGCCGTAGATGCTCGGGCCGAAGATCGTCATCAGGATGATGAAGGCGAACATGGCAAGGCCGATGACGGCCGCCTTGTTCCGGAGGAACATGCGAAAGGCCCCGCGCCCGCTGGCCTCAACGGCCTCCAGGGCCACGCCGATGTCGGTCACCGGACCCCCTCCAGGTGCCCCGGCACGGCCGAGTGTGGGACGGGCCACGGGCCTCACCGGGCGCCTCCGACCCGGATACGCGGGTCGATCAGCCGGTAGAGCAGGTCGGTCAGGAGGTTGGCCACGATCACCAGCGCCGCCGAGGCGATCAGGAGGCCGAGCATGGTCGGAGTGTCGCGGCGCATGATCGACTCGAACGCCAGGCGCCCCAACCCGGGCCAGTTGAACACCGTCTCGACCAGCACCGCGCCCGAGAAGAGCGCCCCGAACTGCAGGCCTGCGATGGTGACCACCGGGATCAGGGCGTTGCGCAGGGCGTGCTTGTAGACCACGATCCGCTCGCTCACGCCCTTGGCCCTTGCCGTGCGGATGTAGTCGGACTCCAGGACCTCCAGCATCGACGCCCGGGCCAGGCGCGAGTAGTAGGCGAGGTAGATGATGCCGAGGGTGGCCGCCGGAAGGATGAGGTGCTCCAGGAGGTCAAGCGCTTCGCCGAACCAGTTTCCCTCGTAGCGCACGTCCTCCATGCCCGATACCGGGAGCAGGTGCCACTTGGAGGCGAACAGGACGATGAGCATGATGCCGGTCCAGAACACCGGGAGCGCGTAGCCCACCAGGCTCATCACCGTGACGCCGTGCGAGGTGAGGCTCTCGGGCCGGCGTGCGGTGAAGACCCCGAGCAGCACCCCGAACGTCATGGCCACGGTCAGGGCGGTCGCCGCCAGCAGCACGGTGGCGAAGAGCCGGTCCAGGATCAGGTCCAGGACGGGTGAGTTGAAGAAGAACGACTCGCCCAGGTCCAACCGTGCGATGCTGCCCAGGTAGGCCAGCAACTGCACGATCAGGGGTTGGTCGAGGCCGTAGTCGGCCCTGACCCGTGCCAGGAACTCTGGGTCGCCGGAACCCTGCTGGCCCGCCAGGACGAGGGCGGCGTCGCCCGGGGCGATCTGGATCAGGAGGAAGTTCAGGACGACGACCGCGAACAGCAGCCCTATCGCCTGACCCAGTCTGATCCCGATGCCCCGGGCGAGTGCCATCACCTCTGTTTTTCTAGCAGGTACCTGCCTTGTCGTATCTCGTCCGGCCGCCTACCGGTTCAGCCAGGTGTCGTGCATGGAGGTGAGGGTTCCCCACGGGCCGTCTGGCATCCCCATCACGTCGGCCTGGTATGCGCCGTAGATCGGCAGGGCGTTGATGTAGTAGAAGGGCAACTCCTCGGCGGTGATCGCCTGGAACTCGTCGTACATCGCCTTGCGGGCCTCGAAGTCCGGCTCCGCAGCAGCGGCGTAGAGCAGTTCGTCGACCCGCTCGTTGCAGTACGAGGAGTTGTTGACGAAAACGCCGGGCTTGATGTTGTCGCAGATGTAGGCGCGCTGGACACCGATGACCGGGTCGCCCCAGTTGAAGTAGGCGTTCATGGTCATGTGCCAGGCCTCGGGTCCTCCGAAGAAGATGCCGGCCCACGACGGCAGGTCGGCGGCCTGGATGACTTCCATGTTGATGTCAACCTCGGCCACCGCCTGGGCTATGTACTCGGCCACGTTGCGTTGCTGCTCGTCCGGACCCGGGATGTAGTTGATCGTCAGGTCTAGGCCGTCCGCATAGCCGGCCTCGGCCAGGAGGGCCCGGGCCTTGTCCAGGTCCACGTCGTAGCGCTCCACGTCCGGGTTGTAGAAGGGGCTTCCGGGGTGGAGGCCCGCCAACTGCTCGTCGGTCTGGCCTTGGTGCAGTTGGTTGATGATGTGGTCCCGGTCGATGGCGTAGGCGATGGCCTGACGCACCCGCAGGTCACTGATCACCGGATGGGCCGTGTTGAACTGCAGCCCGTTGGTGGAGCCGACGCCGAACATGGCGGTCGGATCCAGCACCAGGTCCGGGTTGTCCGCTACCCGCTGGCTGTTCAGCACGCTGGCGAAGCCGGCGGCGTCGATCTCGCCGTTCTCGAGACCCAGCATCATGGTGTTCTCGTCGGGCGTGATGTTGAGGATGATCTCGTCCAGGTAGGGCCGTCCCTCGATGAAGAAGCCGTCGTACCTGGTCAGCACGATCTTCTCGGAGGGCGCGTACTCGGTGAGCACGAACGGGCCGGAGCCGACCACGTCCTCCTTGTTGCGCGGGTGGCCCTTGATCTCCTCGATCGGGGTGCCGTCGTCGAAGATGTGCTTCGGGATGATCGGAAGCAGCACGTCTGAGAGGGCAACCAGGAGGGCCGGATGGGGGTTGCTCAGGTTGAGCACCACCGTGGTGTCATCCGGCGTGTCGACGCTCTCGATCGGGGCCAGCATCCCGGTGAAGGGGTGGTTGGCCTGGGTGACGGCGATCGAGTACGCCACGTCCTCGGAGGTGATGGGCTCACCGTCGTGGAAGGTCGCCCCGGCCACCAGGTTGAAGGTGGCGGTGAGCTGGTCGTCGGAGATATCCCACGACTCGGCCAGGTAGGGCAGTGCCTCCCAGTCCCGGTTCAGGCTGACAAGCGCAGCGAAGACCTTGGAGCTGGGCCAACCGATGCCGACACCGGACTGCACGCCGTGGTTGACGTGCTGGCCCACCTGGTTCGTGGCCATCACGAGCGTGCCGCCAGCCTTGGGCCGCAGGCCGGGCACCACGAGGTGGCCTTCGCCGAGGCTGGAGCCGCCGGGGGCGAACTCGTAGACGACGTTGGCGTTGGAGGCGTCCACGTCGGCGGAGTCGGCGTGTCCGATGACCGTGACCTTCTGGGAGCCGCAGTCGCCGAACTCGTCGCATGACATCAACCCGATGATCCCCGAGTAGTCGCTGACCGAGTCCAGGAACTCGCGCACACCGGCCCGGTCGATGACCAGGGTCCCGTCGTCGTCGTAGGAAGCAGCCGCGATGGCGTCCAACAACAGCGTCGTGGCGTCATAGGAATGCGCCCAGAACGGTGCAGCAGGCGCCTCGCCCCAGTTCGCCTCGTAGGCGTCCAGGAACGCATCCGCTGTCTGGCCGGTGGCCTGGTTGAAGTTGGCGCCGTAACGCACGTCAGGCCCAGAGAAGTACATGCCCTCCGTTTCGGCCAAAGCCATGAAGTTGGAGTTCAACAACCCGTCGGCACCCATCAACACGGTGTCTTCCAGGCCGGACACACCTGCGATCTGTTGGACGATGAAATCGCCTTCAGGTTGGAAGATCGGGAAGAACAACAACTCCGGGCTGCCCGTAGCCACCTCGGTGAGTACAGGCACCATGTCGGTGTCGCCCTTGTTGACAGCCGTAAAGCCCGTCACGGTGCCACCAGAAGCAGCGAACGCGTCAGCGAATGCCCGCGCCAGGCCCTCGGTGTAGGGATCGCCGTCATGGATCGCAGCAGCAGTGCCCACACCCAACACGTCCAATGCGAACCCCGCAGCAGCAGCACCCTGGTACAAGTCGTTGTGCGCCGTGCGGTAGTAACCCGCGTGGTAGTTAGCACCAGCAGTACCCGCCAGATCGCTCGTAAGAGCAGGAGCCGTGTTCGACCCGGAGATCATCACCATCCCCGCCTCAGAAACAAGCGGGCTGGCAGCCGTAGCAGCACCAGAACAACTCGTGCCGATCACACCAACCACATCCTGGTCAGCGACGATCATCTGAGCAGCAGCCTGACCACCATCAGCGCTACACAGATCATCCATGCCAGCGCCAAGATCAACGTCATGGCCACCAACGGGCCCATAGTCGGCAATGGCCAACTCAACGCCACGCTGGTTCGGGATACCCAAGAACGCCACATCGCCACTGATCGCGTTCAACGAACGAATCTGGACCGCCTCACCAGGACCAACCTCGACAACACCCAAAGAGCCATCACCCAAGTGCTCACCAACAGTCGCAACCTCCTCCTGAGCAGGAGCAGCAGTCGTAGCCGGAGCAGCCGTCGTCGGCGTTGCCGACGGGGCCTTGGTGGTGGGTGTGGGAGATGGGGCATTGGTGGTCGCCGTGGCGGCTGTGGCCGGGGCCGGCCCGTCGCCGTCGTCGGAGCCACAAGCGCCGGCCACCAACGCCAACGCAACCCCCAATGTGATCAGAACACGCTGATGTCGACGCATGGATCCCCTCCAATTCGCTGGATTGACCGGCGACTGGCCGCCGTGCGCCCCCGGGATGGGGTGGCGTGACGCCGGTCACCTACTTGACAGTACGGTACGGTACTGTATCTGCTGTCGGTTGGCAAGGTCGGCGGACACGGCGGGCGAGGAGAGCACCCTGATGGCGAAGCAGGCTGGGACGAAGGCGACCACTGCCGAAGTGGCGAGAGCAGAGGCGGGAGAAGAGACGGGGCCGGAGGCAACTGGTGCCGGGCCTAGTGACCGCGACCCGACGACCGTGGCGATCCTGGACGCCGCCACGAGGTTGTTGGCCGGCAGCGGGGTGTCCGGGTTCACCACCGATGCCCTGGCGGCAGAGGCCCGGGTCTCCAAGAGCACGATCTACAACCGCTGGAGCACCAAGAACGAGATCTTCGTGGCCCTGGTCGACCACGCCGTGGGGCCTGCCAAGGTCGACGACCTCGGCAGCCTGGAGGCTGAGATCGAGGACTGGTTTGTGGACCGCATCTCGGTCTACGCCACCCCGGGCTTCAGGAGGATCACGGCCAGCCTTATCGAGGTGGCATCCCACGACCGCGACGTCGACCGTGCCATGGGCCGCACCCAGACCCACGACCATAACACCATCATGCAGATCATCGAGCGCGCCCAGAGACGGGGCGAGGTGGATCCAACCTGGGACGTCGGCATGTTGAAGGAGTTCCTCCTCGGCCCGATCACCTACAGGCTCCTCCTCGACGGGGCGTCGATGGACGGCGTCGTGATCGAGGCGTTCCGCCGACTCGCCGTGACGGCGCTCAAGCAGACACCGCCACCTGCATGATCACCGTCTTCACAGCCCGGAAGGTCCACACCATGGACCCGTCGCTTCCCGAGGCGACCGCTGTGGCGGTGCGCGACGGCCGCATCCTGGAGGTGGGCTCGGTGGAGTCGCTGCAGCCGTGGCTGGCTCGCCACGAGCACGCGGTCGACCACCGGTTCGGCGACTCCGTGATCCTCCCCGGGTTCATAGACCCGCACGTGCACCCGTCGATGATGGCCGGCCTGCTGGCCTGCGACTGGATCACGCCCGAGGCCTGGGACCTGCCGGGTCGTCACATCCCGGCCACCACTAGCCGCGAGGGGTACTCGGAGCGGCTCAGGGAACTCGAGGCCTCCAAGCCGCCCGGCGAGCCCCTCGTGGTCTACGGTCACCACCCCCAGTTCCACGGCGCGATCGACCGTGTGGTCCTCGACGAGGTCTCGGCCGACCGACCAATCGTGATCTGGCCCCGTGGCTACCACGAGTACCGGTGCAACACCGCCGCCCTGACGTGGCTGAACGCGGAGGAGGCGGCGGCATGGGACCCCTACATAGACCTCGAGTCGGGCCGGATGTGGGAGTCGGGCATGGCCTGGGGAATGCGGGTCCTGAACGCACACCTCATCGGCGACGGCAGGCTGGATGACCTCCTGGTGGGGATCGCCGACATGGCCCACCGGGGTGGCGTGACGACCATTTGCGATGCCGGCTACGGCATTGGCGGCCCCGACAGGGACCTCGAGGCCTTCATGTCCGTCTTCGGAGGAGGCCGGGCCCCGTTCCGCACCTACCTGATGCCCAGCGCCATGGTCTTCCAGCAGGTCTTCAAGGAGGCGGCCAAGGACCGCATGGAGGCCATGGCCGCCGTTTCCGACGACCGTGTTCGGCACCTCCGCTCTGTCAAGTTCTACGCGGACGGCTCCTTCATCTCCCAGCTCTGCCAGATGCGTCAGCCCGGCTTCATCGACGGCCACGAGGGGGCGTGGATGACCGACCCTGACCACCTGGCAAACCAGATACGCCCCTACTGGCAGGACGGCTACCAGGTGAACGTCCACACCACCGGTGACGGTGGTCTGGACGCAACGCTGGAGGCCGTCGAGGCCCTGATCACCGAGACCCCCAGGTTCGACCACCGCACGGTCATCCAGCACTTCGGACTGTCCACCCAGGCCCAGGTGCGCCGTCTGGCAGCCCTGGGCTGCGCCGTCCAGGCCAACGGTTACTACATGGTGCAGTTTGGCGATGTCATGGTCGACGAGTGGCTGGGTACCGAGAGGGCGTCGCTCATCACCCGGGTGGGGTCTGCACGTCGCAACGGAGTCAGCGTGGCGCTGCACTCGGACCTGCCGATGGGACCCCTGAGGCCACTCGAGGGGGCCTCGCTGCTGGCAACCCGGCGGACCGCCAGCGGGCGGGTTCACGCCCCTACCGAGTGCCTTACGCCGTGGGACGCCCTTGCCGCGGTGACCATCGAGGCGGCATGGCAGCTGAAGATGGACCACGAGATCGGCTCGCTGGCAGCAGGAAAGCTGGCCGACATGACGGTGCTGGGGGCCGACCCCTTCGAGACGTCGCTGGTCGACTGGCCCGACATCGCCATCAACGCCACCGTGGTGGGTGGCGAGGTCCGCCCGCTTGCGGGCTGAACGGGTGGCTGAACAGGTGACCAAACAGGTGGCCGGGGGTGGCCGCATCCCGGTGGTGGTGTTGGGAGGCTGGCTGGGGGCGGGCAAGACCACCCTCGTGAACCGGCTGCTCCGGGATGTCCGGGGTGAGCGGATCGCCATCATCGTCAACGACGTCGGCGAGGTGAACATCGACGCCGAGTTGGTGGCGTCCCACCATGGCGACACGGTGGAGTTGACCAACGGGTGCATCTGCTGTTCGATCGGCGACTCGCTCGGCATGACCCTGCGTGACCTGGTGCTGGGGGACCGCCCACCCGAGCGCATCCTCATTGAGGCCAGCGGGGTGGCCCAACCGGACCGTGTGGCCTCCTACGGCGACCGCCGACGGGTCCGGCCCGACGGGGTGGTTGTGGCCGTCGACGCCTCCGACGTCGTGGCCCGCGCCGCCGATCCGGTGTACGGGGAGCTTGTCCACCGTCAGGTACGGGCCGCCGACCTCCTCGTGCTCACCAAGGCCGACGTCGCCATCGACGCCGGCGCCGGTGCAGCGGCATGGTGCAGCCGGGTAGCCCCTGACGCCCAGGTGGTCGTGTCGTCGGAGGGCCCTGGCTGGGTACAGCTCGTCCTGGGCGGCCTCGACGCTGCGGAGCCCACGCCGGCCGATGCGCTGGACGTTCCCGTCTCCGTGTCGCTGTGGCAGCCCGGTGGACCCGTCGACACCGACCGCGTGGCAGCGGCCCTGGGGGAGCACTCGGAGGTACTGGTGAGGGCCAAGGGAACCTTCGTCCGCCTGGGCGGTGGTGCGGTAGCGGTCCACCTGGCCGGCGGGCGCGTGTCCGTGGAGCCCTTCGGGGGAGTGCCCACGGGACGCATGGTGCTGGTCACGGGGATGCCACCCCCCGACCTGGGAGTCCTGCTGAGGGCCCTGGGGGCCACCTGTCGTACGGGAAGCGAGGTGTCCGCCTGAGAACGGGCCTCAGCCCAGCCCCCTGTCGGCAGCCCTCAGGCCTGGTACTCGACCGATCCACCCACCACGGTCGCCAGCACGTCGATGTCCCTG
>CEPV01063647.1_pt1 | contig 10470 bp, 8 predicted proteins | sample 530451 | NCBI WGS metagenome assembly CEPV01 (sample SAMEA2620097, study PRJEB7988) | marine metagenome | isolation source: saline water (ENVO:00002010), including | reverse complement strand
ATGTCGATATGGATAACATCATCATCCAGGCCAAAGAATTTGTCGCAGAACTCTAATCCCGAACTGTAAAAAGCACCTTATGTCAAGATTAAAATCACTTCCTCGCCCTTCTCCGGACAGAACCCTGATGGAAAGTATCCGTGAGACTGGATTTAGCGTTTTTCCAGAACGTAAAATTAATTATGACAAGCAGCAATCGGCTGAATCGATGGCGATTTCGGATCATCAACCGATCATGTTGGACATAGAGAATGTCAGCCGTTGCAACTTTCGCTGCTCCATGTGCCAGGTCAGTCAATGGGAAAAGGGAAGACGCGCTAGAGACATGACTATAGATGAATTCAAATCCCTTCTGGACGGTCAGACAGGGCTCATCGAAATAAAACTTCAGGGCATGGGAGAACCTTTTTTAGGGGAGTCCTATTTTGAGATGATCAAATATGCAAGATCAAGACATCTATGGGTGCGTTCCACCACCAACGGATCACTTCTTCATGTCAATGAAAAATTCAAACGGGTCATCGACGCAGATATTTGCGAAATCCAGGTTTCCGTTGACGGAGCCACGGAAGAAGCCTATCGGTCGATTAGAAGAGGTGGAAATTTCAAACGAGTTATGGGAAACTGCAGGCTGCTAAACAGATACGCTATCGACAACAAACTGCTAAGAACGCGGATGTGGGTTGTTGTGCAATCGGCAAATTTTCGAGAAATAGAGAAATTTCCGTTTTTAGCAGCCGAACTCGGATTTGATCGTCTGACGCTTTCATTAGACCTGAACGATTGGGGGCAAAGCAAATGGAAGGAGATCAATGATACCACTGATATGCATCGCTATTTCACTGTCGAACAGGCAAAAGAGCTGATAAATCTGGGAAGAGGGCATGGAGTTGAAGTTACATTCTGGTTCATTGACGAAAAATATCGCAAGGGTGATAAGAACAGAACCTGCCCGTGGCCGTTTCAGCGGGCATATATTTCTTCGGATATGCGGGTGGTTCCATGCTGTATGATGGCTAATCCGGATGTATACGACCTTGGCGATGCACGGGATTTTGATTCCGTCTGGCATGGAGACAAAATGATCGAATTTAGAAAACAGCACCTGGCGGGAAACTTGCCGGTAATGTGTCGGTCCTGTTATGCGGATATATAAATTTCATAGTTCTGATGACTGAACTCATCTTGCTTATAAAGATCATTCTTGGTCGAAAAAAAAAATACCTAATCGCTAGCCCGGCTTGGTATGGTTACGGAGAGATGTTCGAATCACTATTTTTAGCTGTGAACCTGGCATCTTATTATGGAAAACGGCTCGTATTAACTTATGCTACAGTTCATTTGAGAAAAAACACCACTCTGCCCGCCATTTGCAATCATGAACTAAAGACGTTTGAGGTGTATGGCATGGGGCGGGTGGGAGATCCGGATTCGGTTATATCGAAATTGTTATCGGTCTATCTTAACCTTTCTCGACGCTACAATATGACCATACCGGGGAAGGTCGCTAGAAAAATGAGCGGAGAAAGGCTGCTTCGGAACCGTATCGGTTTCTGGGGCCATGGCGAAAAGAAAGGATTGCCGAAGATGCTCGGTTTGAATGAACCAGTAAACTGGAAGCATGTGCTCAGAAATCCGATACAAATCAATTTAACACCGGAACAGGAAGAAAGGGGAAGGAAAGGGCTTAGAGAGTTGGGAATACCTGATGGAAAGCCGTTTGTGTGTCTCTACGTGAGGGATAACGGCTTCGTCAAGAAACATTCTATAATCAATATCGCGAAATTCTACGCCTCTGACATCCATACTTATGCCCGTGCTGTAAAAACCGTTATGGATGACGGATACCATGTGATCCGTATGGGAGACTCCACTGCCGTACCGATTGATATTGGAGGAGACTTCATCAATTATGCACACTGCCCGCACCAAACTGATCTGATGGACCTGTATCTCTATCGACACTGCGAGTTCATGATGAGCACCGGCGGCGGAGCGCGTTTTGCTTCTATATTTTACAACAGACCAACCATTGTTACCAACTGGATTGCAATCAATATGTCTGGATATTGCATCGGACAACAGGACATGTTTATTGTGAAACACATTTTTTCGGCTGAAAAGAAACGCCTGCTGAGTTTGCGAGAACAACTTGAACTCATTGATGTTGACACGGACAGATGGTGTCATTTTTATCCAGATCGGTATATTTATGTTGATAATACGGAACAAGAAATCGACCAGGTGATAAAGGAGTGGCTAGAAGCCAATAGAAATCCTCGGTTTAATTGGAACCATCAGCTCCAGGAGGAATATCACCATTTGAAGATTAAACATGCACGGAAGAAGTCAAAAAAATACAGGAAACAAACAGGAAAGATTTATAGCACTGATAAATATTTACACTTTCGACCGAAGATCGGAAACGAGTTTATAGAAAACTGTTGGGAGTACGGGCCATACCTGAAATCACTCACTGAACAATTCCTTGGCCGCCATAAAGATACGGATATCCAGTATTCGAGCTATTACGATTAAAGACAAATATTACACCTTTCTAACGGTTTTCCCCTACAAGATACTCAAGATACGATTCTTTATGAAAAGCGAATTTGACCAAAGTATGTCCCGCACGGCCTGTTTTGGGTATCGTTTCTGAATCAAGGAGGCATAATTATTATATTGAGTACGGAGATGACTGAACTGTGACTGACAAAACAATAAACGAATCGGATTCAAAACCGAAGCCTGATGGTCCTCGGCCTATGAAGCGTATTTTGCTACTAAACCCGTCGGCACGGGTATTTCTTTTTCCCGACGGCACTCCTGTTCAGAGGAAACACTGCCCGCCGCCGTTGGGACTCGCATATATAGCAGCCTCCCTGTTGGAACGACATTACGAGGTAAAGATTGTCGATGTCATGGCCGAAGGATACGATAATGAGTACGTTCATGAGGATTCCATTACCTATGGGCTAGATTTTTCCAAAATCGTTAAACGTGTGAAGCTCGAGGAACCGGATATAATCGCCATAACAGTCATGTTTACCTATATTATCGCTGATATCCTCGAACTCTGTGCAATATTAAAAGAAGAATTCCCAAAGTCCAAAATCGTACTCGGTGGACCTCATCCTTCCGCTACCCCTATCGATTGCATGAAAGACCGCAATATCGATTTTGTGATTATCGGGGAAGGTGATATTTCTATGACAATGCTCATGGACAGCTTAAACGGGATGATGCCCATGGAATCAGTCCCTTCCCTATATTACCGATTAAATGGAGAGATAAAGAGCACCCTGGATGACTCCAAGGCGGTTATCTCCGGTAAAGGATGGAACTATTACCGAAGAAGGGACACAGGAATTCCGGACAAGATCGATGATTTGCCATATCCGGCATGGCATCTATTCCCAATGCAGGCATACTGGAATGCTTCCGTGAGATCGGGCGGTGGCGATGCACTTCGAAATCGGTACGCTCCGATGGTAAGCACCCGCGGGTGTCTTCACGCCTGCTATTTTTGTACGTCGCCCCTTTTAGCGGGATATAAAGGTTTCCAGAGACGCAGCAACGAAGATATCGTTGGCGAGATCAGATGGCTGGTTGAAAATTTCGATGTTAAGGAGATTCATTTTAACGATGAAAATTTCTTGTGCAATCGGCAACAAGCCAAAGTGTTGCTGAAGATACTTGCTGAAGAGTTTCCTGTTCTTTGCTTCCAAGTTGTTGCAGGGCTGGAAGTGAATGCCATTGATGAAGAAACGGTGGATCTCATGGCAGCGGCCAATTTCTCCAAAATCTGCCTTGCCGTTGAATCGGGTGATCCGGAGCTACAGGATGCGGTAATCAATAAAAGAGTGAAACTACATCGCATACCCAAACTTGTTGAATACATCAAAAAGAAAGGCATAGAGATAAGGGGGCTGTTTATGATCGGTTTCCCCGATGAAAGCCGGGAACAAATTGAGAAGACAATTGCCCTGGCCAAAGGCCTTGAGTTTGATGAGCTCTATATCGCCATTGTCACACCACTTCCGGGGACCCCGCTCTATGACCTGTGTATCGATCAAAACCTGTTTATCCAAGCGGACCGGAAAGAAAGAATGCGGTTTTCGGCTGCCTGTCTAAAGCTTCCGGATGTTGGACCCGATAAGCTTGAGGAAATCCGTCGAAGGGTGTGGCAAGAGAATTTCAAAAGGCAGAAAAACATGGAAAAGAACCGGATAGTTAAAGACCGTTTTCGTGAATACAAGGATGTTAGCGATTATCAGCGTGTGGGTTTTGTGGCAGAAAATAAGCAGCATTCAATCAACCCGTCGCTGCCTTTAAAGAACAGGAGAAATGATTGAAAATGTCTGTGAATGCAAAGCACTACAAAGAGAGATTATCGATTGCGATTCCAGGGGGAGCGCACGTTCATTCAAAAGGATACGACCAGTTTCCTGTCAATGCGCCGAAAATTACATCCAGGGGCCAAGGTGCCTACCTGATCGATGATCAAGGGAACCGGTATCTGGACTACGGTATGGCATTAAGGACCGTTACAATCGGCTATGGGGAGGACGCTGTCAACAGGGGGGCTATCGAACAGATAAACAACGGAAACACCTCAACGTTTCCTACTCTCATTGAGCTCCAGGCGGCCGAGAGACTGATCGAATTGATCGATTCCTTCGATATGGTCAAGTTTGCTAAAGACGGATCGACCGTGACAACGGCAGCGGTGAAACTGTCCCGGGCCTACACGGGCAAGGAGATGGTGGCCCGGTGCTCGGACCATCCGTTCTTTTCGTATAATGACTGGTTTATCGGGACGACACCTCACCATAGGGGATGTCTGAAGGACGATTACGAAAAAACCAAGCTATTTAGATATAATAATATATCTAGTCTTGAGTCGCTATTGGCGGAATATCCGGAACAATTCGCATGCGTGATTTTAGAACCGGCACTTTCCATCATGGAACCGGAAAATGATTTTCTGCACCAGGTTCGGGATCTGTGCCGCGACAACAATATGGTGTTCATATTGGATGAGATGTGCACCGGGTTTAGATGGCATCTAAAAGGTGCACAATACTACTATGGTGTAAAGCCGGATCTGTGTGCATTCGGAAAAGGGATGGCCAACGGGTTTTCAGTTTCAGCCCTTGGGGGACGGAAGGAGATTATGGAACTGGGAAGCATCGATACGGAAGATCGTGTCTTCTTCCTGTCGGCAACACACGGTGCTGAGATGTCCGGTCTCGGTGCATTCATGGCTACACTCGATTTTATGCAGGAACACAATGTGATCGAACATATCTGGATATACGGAGAAAAGCTAATCAACAGGATGAATGAAACCGCAAAGGATATGGACCTTTCAGATAATTTTAAAGTCTATGGCTTACCCTGTTTACCCTATTTTGCTACTTTCGATAAAGATGGTAATAGAGATTTAAAATTGGGTGCGCTCTTTCAGCAAGAGATGGCAAGGCATGCAGTCATTATGAGAAACATCGTAATCTGTTATCGTCATGGCGAGGAAGAACTCCAAATGACTCATGAAGCCCTAGTAAAGGCATTAGAAATATATAAAAAGGCACTTGCAGAAGGTGTAGGCAAGTACCTAATGAAATGATAGTATTGTATTTATGAGGATATTGATTACCGGCGGGGCAGGCTTTATCGGGTCTCATGTCGCTCACTATCTGAAGAAACAAAGTGAAAATGAACTGTCCCTGGTGGATGTTAATAAATCTGCAGGTTCACCCGACGGGGATTTCATTGAGATGGATCTGAGCGATCTTAATCGAATGGAATCTTTGTTTCATCGAAAAGGATTCAATGCAGTTATCCATTTTGCCGGTACTGTAAATCCAAAAACTGCTGATGACGATCCGCTGGCTTGCTACTGTAACAATGTTGCGAACACCATAATACTGTTGCAGCTTTGCGTCAAATATCAGGTTAATCGCTTCATATTCCCGTCCTCTTCAGCCGTTTACGGGCATCAGAAAGACTCTCCCATCGCTGAAAGTGCCATGAAAGCGGCATTAAATTCATACGGTCACAGTAAAATCATGTGCGAACAGATCATTGAGGATACGGGAAGGAGGTATCCCGACTTTAAATATGCCATCCTGAGACACTTCCTTGTGGCCGGTGCCGAGCCCGGGGTTACGGGTATCGAATGGGCTTCCAAAAGTATCAATCCAATACGGATTGCCGTCCAGGCGGCGTTGGGGGTGAGGGAAAAAATGCTGATTTTCGGTGATGATTACGATACTCCGGATGGGACCTGCATCAGGGATTATGCCCACATTGAAGATATGACGCGTCTATACTGTGATGTCCTGAAGTATCTGGAATATGGGGAAAGCAATGTTTTCAATGCCAGCAGTGGAATCGCATCTAGTCTGCTGCAGGTCGTCAATACCGTCAAGGAGGTCAGCGGCATCGATTTTAAGGTGGAAATGGGAAAGAGAAGAGACAATGAATATGTTTCGCTGGTTGCCGACATGAGCAAGGCGAAACGGTTATTGAACTGGGAATCGACTTCGAGCAGCCTTAAAATCCTGTGTGAATCAACCTTGGAGTTCGAGAAGTTAGTGGTAAAGAGAAACACAAATTAGATTCGATATAAAATAAATCTGGATCGGTTTTGAACAAAAATGCTTTCAATCCTTTGGCCATGGCATCTGATGTGGCCCGTTCCCGTCGCCAGTACTTTGCAAGGAAAATAGGGGATTTCATTGTCGGGCTCTTGCGTCTGAACGCCCCCGGTTTTTTCACAACAGAGATCGTCCAAAAAATTGACCCGGTTTGCCGGATAAAAACACAAAAAGAGGATATGCGCTGTGTCGGAGGCCACGGTCGGCTTCTGTGGCGGGCCAATACCTTCTACACCGAAGAGCCGTACACCGTTGCGTGGCTCGATACTCTCACGGAGCTGGATTTGCTCTGGGATGTGGGGGCGAATGTAGGGCTCTATGGGATATACGCAGCTATGATTGCGGGATGCAAGGTGGTTTCGTTCGAACCGGAAGCCATGAATTACGCGATCCTGATCCGAAACATCGTTTTGAACAACCTGCAGGATCGGATAACGGCGACCAACGTTCCCCTCACTCAAAAATTGGATTTGGGACGGCTCCATGTAGGGGCTATTACACGCGGAGGCGCCTGGAATCAATTCAGTCTCGAATCCGATACCACGTTGTCCAAGCTGAATCCATTTGTTCAAGACTCTCCTATCACCCAACTTCAATTCGGTGTTTCAATGGATGAACTTGTCGAGGAGTACGGTCTCGACTGCCCGACGCATATCAAGATCGATGTCGACGGAAACGAACCGGAAATTATCAACGGTGCGGGCAGGGTCTTAGAGAATCCGAAGCTTGACAGCATCCTCATCGAGCAGGAACGCAACAATACAGATCACGATGATATTGAACGGATATTGCACGAGCACGGATTTAGAATTGTATCCGCCGCGGTGACCGGAGAGTCGAGACCAGACATGAACGTCAAGGATGACTGGGTCTGGCGAAATGTTATTTGGAGACGTAACGATTAGCAATATTTTGAAAAAAATATGTGGCAGACCGTAATGAATCAAAATCGATTTCAAAAAATCTTACTGATAAACCCACCGGGCAAACTGTTTGTTCGTGAAGACGGAAATATCTTTGAACGGAAACATTGCTCACAACCGATCGGTCTTGCCTATCTTGCAGCCAGCCTTTTAACGCATGGATATGACGTGGAGGTCCTGGATACACTTGCCGAAGGGTATGAAAATGAAAGATATGTTGAACCCTTCATCATATATGGCCTTGATATGGAAGACATAAAACAAAGGATCCTCTCTGTGAAACCTGATGTAATAGGAATCAGTGTGCTGTTTTCCAATCGGATTGGTGAAGCGCATCAAATCGCCGGAGCCGTCAAGGACATGCTGCCGGAGGTGAAAATCGTTTTGGGAGGGCAGCACCCCTCTGCAACACCGATGGAAATAATGAAAGATCCGAATATAAATTTTGTCATATCATGCGAAGCTGACCTGTCCCTGATTCAGTTGATGAACGCACTGAACCACCGTATGCCTTTGAACAACATCAGGGGACTTTATTTTCGTAGCTCGGATGGTGCCATTCATGATTCCATGAGCAAAACGCCTGCCGTTCTGAACGGTAAAGGATGGAAATACTACAGTCGCAAAGACGCTCCGATCCCTCAGGATCTCGACGAACTGCCGATGCCGGCATGGCATCTGTTTCCAATGGAGACTTATTGGAAATCAGCAGTTCGGGTTGGGGGCGGAGATATCATGCGCGAGCGATTTGGTGTATTGATAAGCACACGCGGTTGTCCCCATGTCTGCAATTTTTGCACCTGTCCCTTACTCAGCGGTTATAAGGCTTACCGACAGAGAAGCAATGAGAATGTCATCAAGGAAATGCGACATCTCATCGATCAATTCGGGGTGCAGGAAATTCAATTCATGGACGACAATTTTTTTGTCAGCAAACCACGGGCGAAAAGACTTTTTAAGATGATTAACGATGAATTTCAAGACAGCGGAGTCATTTTCAGTGTTCCGACAGGAGCAGATGTGAATGCAATCGACGAAGAAACCATTGATTTAATGGCTGCTGCCAATTTCCACAAAGTCGTTTTGGCCATCGAAGCAGGCGATCCCGCTATACAGAAAAGTGCAATTGAAAAAGCCGTCAAACTTGATCGTGTGGCTCACCTTGTGGACTATATCAGATCCCGCGGAATGACCGTACACTCGCTTTTTATGATAGGATTTCCGGGTGAAAAGGCAACTCAAATACATCGAACCGTGGATCTTGCGCTTTCGCTCGATGTCGACGATTTCTATATCTCGATAGCTACCCCATTGCCCGGTACCCCGATGTACGATGATTGTGTCGAACGAGGCCTTCTGGTGGATGGTTTTGATCCGAACAACCTTCGTTTTTCAATTTCCAACATCAAACTGCCGGATATGTCCGGTCAAGAACTCGAGGCATTGAGACGGAATGCCTGGCTAAAGATGAAATCAAGGAGTCATCGACAGACAGGTTCAGTGACCAAGGGATCTATTCGTGAATTCCAAGAACACAGCGAATACGAAAAGGCGGGATTGAAAACTGAAGTATCAAACCTGAAAAACACTTCCCGTAATTAAGACACTGATATCATACCGCTATTTAAAGGACAAGCTGGGAAATGGCGTATAATGGAACTGGAAACAAGATTGTTGCAATCGTCCCGGCCCGGGGCGGTTCAAAGGGTATTCCCAAAAAGAATTTGGTACCTTTAAAGGGCAAACCCCTCATCGCTTACGCAATTGAAGTTGGACTTGCATGCAAAGAAGTAGACAGGGTGATCGTAAGTACGGACGATCCGGAAATCGCCCGGATCGCCTCGGATTTCGGCGGTGAAGTTCCGTTCATTCGTCCGGAAAACATAGCTCAAGACGACACACCGGATAAGCCGGTATTTCTGCACCTTATCGAGTGGTTAAAAGAGAATGAGAAATTCGAGTTTGACTATCTGGTAAATTTAAGATGCACGACCCCCCTCAAACAGGTCGAACATATCAAAAAAGCGATTCGTCTGATCAAGAATGAGGACTGCGATTCGGTTCGAACAGTAGATAAAATCGCAGGAAAATATCATCCATATTGGATATTTAAAACTGATAGACAGGGATTCGGAACTCCGTTTATAGACAGAGTCGATCTCACAACATACTATCAACGTCAACTGCTTCCCCCCGCCTATTCAATTAACGCACTGGTGGATGTCATGAAAACCGAGGTGCTGTTGGGGCACGATTACACCTATGGAACGCGAATCAAACTGCTGGAGACTGATCCCATTTATTCTCTGGATATCGATTCAATAAAAGATCTTCTAGTCTGTGAAGCAATAATGGAGAAGATAAATGAACTGGTTTGACAGGCATATCGATCAAAACTATGCTGTTTTCATTGTTGCAGAGGCGGGTATCAATCACAACGGTTATTTCGATCTGGCGCTGGAACTGATCAAACAAGCCAAGCAGGCTGGAGCGGACTGTGTTAAATTTCAGGCATTTCGAACGACCTCCAGTGAGTCCAAACATTCCAGCATGCCCGGATATTTTGACGGTCGGATCGGAAAAATGACAAAACAAGAATGGTCCCGATCCCTTGAATTCACCGTCGAAGAATTCAGTACACTCAAAACATACTGCGAAGAACTCGATATCGCATTCCTATCCACGGCGTGCGATATTGAGGGATTACGCATACTTCAAAAAATTGGTGCTGGAGCCGTCAAACTTGCGTCGGCAGACACAAATAACGACTATCTCTTGCGTGCAGTGGGGGAAACCGGACTGCCTGCAATACTGTCTTCAGGCATGTCGGATATGGCTGCAATCGAGCACGCATTCGAGACGTTACATAAGTTCGGAAACCGCCA
>CEPV01094236.1_pt1 | contig 10487 bp, 6 predicted proteins | sample 530451 | NCBI WGS metagenome assembly CEPV01 (sample SAMEA2620097, study PRJEB7988) | marine metagenome | isolation source: saline water (ENVO:00002010), including | reverse complement strand
CCTATTAGGCTTATGAAAAACATAAACCTTCCGCCAACAGAATTTATAATGCCGTTTAGCGATCCTTCGTTCAGTTCAGCAACCGTTGTCAATACATTTGGCCATAAAGATAATGTAAGAACGGGGGCCTTGATTGAAGTAAATCCTAACGGTCCGATAAAACTGTTTTTGAATATATCAAAGCTTGAAAATGAAGTAACAAATATAACTGACGACAAGAAGTATATAACACCGACAATTATAATCTTCCTTAATGTTGGGTTATGGTATAAAAATTTTATATTCCTTCTTATCTCGCCAAAGTTTGTAAATACCAAATATAAAAATGTCAGACCTATGGTTGCTATTAAAAAATCAAAAATGTACCACCAGCCATTCCAAGCGAATGTAAACAATCCTGTGAAAAATCCTGCAAGTGCAGAGAAAATAATAACTTTGAGATTACTTTTGGCATCCATAGTTTCTATGAATAGCCAGGTAATCAAAAGAGGAAAGAACACAACCCATGCGTCGCTGTCAGCATGCCCAAACAGGGTTCTTCCTAAAAATGCGGAATTGACAGCCATCATAAGGCCCGCGAAAAAACCACCTGTATTGCCAGCTATTCTTCTTGCAATCAGAAATACAAGCAAAACAGACAGAGCAGCGATAAATACTGGATAATAAAACATAGACCTCATTACTGTTAAGCCAGGTATAAAAAAATTAAAAAAAATGAAAAAATAAGCCAGGAAATATGCATGGAACGTGTCTCCTGCTACAGGCCTTCCAAGCGGAGCTAGTTGGTGATTGTCATATGACTTTCCATCTCTTAGAATATCACCGGGATATCCATGGTCAACAATATTATTAGCGTACCTAAACCAATAATACGGATCTATGTCCGGCATGTAGTTTTTCCCATTTTCATCCTGAAAAAATGTTTTGAACTGCAGGGATGTTGCTTTAATCTGATCGTCAATTTCTTTTTTGTTTTCGCTTAACAATTTCTGGAATTCTGTGTCCACCAGCGCATTTTTATTTGCATCAGGCAAATTAGGATATTGCTGGTCAATCTGGCTCCTGATTTGCGATGTTATTCCATTGATCACGCTGTTTGCTGCCCATTCATCTGTTACTGGCAGGAATCCTGCTTGCATTCTTATATAGATAGAAAGGATTATCGGTATTAAGGCAATAAGCACTATGCCATATTTTTTGATGAAATTAGAAATTTTACCCCAATCAATCGGCAATTCGTCTTCAGAATCTGCTTCACTTTTACTTCGCGAGGAAAAAATATTTTTAATCTTGCTAAAGTCAAAAGACAATTCTCCATCATCTTTTGCAGTTTCGTGAGTTGGTGTATGCTCTGTCTTATCTGGTTTCTCATCACTCTTAAAGAATTTCTTTATCTTACCAAAGTCAATAGATACATCATCATCCTTTGCTTCCTGATTAGTTGGAGAATCGCTTGTACTTACCTCTACCTTTTTCTCTTCTTTCTCATCACTCTTAAAGAATTTCTTTATCTTACCAAAATCTATAGATATTTCATCATCTTCTTTCGGATCCATGAATCATAACCACCATACGAACGAGGAATTAAAGGTAAAAAGTGTTTTTTAAAAAGCTTTTGTTAAGTGAGAAGCATTTTTGCGAAATACAAAAATCTTGGTTCTTTTAGCAGCAGATTAGTGACTAAAGGAATTGGGGTGTCCCTATCATATTTTTTTAGGACTTTTCGTACTTTTTCTTTGTCCATCAAGTTTAATAATCTGTCATAATCTTTATCAGAGAATTTGCTTAGTGTATTTCTTATCCTAAGATGCAAAAGAAGCTCTCTGCCGGATTGTTTTTTGAATTCTTTGTTGTAATTTTTTTTGTTGATGATGCAATCACATAATGTATGTGCTGCTTTGAGAGATGGAATTATCCCGCCACCAGTTGTTGCCTTTACATGTGTTGCTGCGTCTCCGATCAGATAAACATTATCTTTCTGGATTATTTTTTTTGGGTTGTAGACTGGGATCAAGCCGCTTTCCCAGCACAAAACATCTTTTTTTCCTGTTCTATTTTTTAGAAATCTGTAAAAATATTCCTGCGCATTCTGAAAACAACCTACTCCAAGTCTTGCAGTATCTTCAGATTCAGGCACGCACCAGCCAAAGAAGTTTGGAAAGTCATTGCCAAAATGAGTCTCAAATGAACCTGTGTCCATCTTTAGCTTTACTTTTGCCTGCATGCCTATATAATGCTTAGAATTCGAATCAAGTCCTGCAGCTTTAGCGACAGCTGAATAAGGGCCATCGGCGCCTACAATGATATCTGTTTTGATATCCTTTATCTTATCGGCTTTTTTGTCCTTTACTTTGACAGACTGCTTTCCATCCAATCCCATAAATTGATGATTTGTAAGAATCTTAGCGCCAGCATCTTTAGCCATGTCTGCAACAAATTGGTCAAATCTATCACGCCACATGACTATCTCTCCCAGATTTACAGAAATCTTGTTGTTCTTGCTTACTACTATCACCTTATTGAGCTTTTGGACTATAACCTTCTTTTTAAGCCTGAAGAACTTCTCTATAGAGTGAGTGACAATTCCAGTACACTGTACAGGCTTGCCTATAGTGTCGTGGTCTTCTATTAAAGTAACTTCCCTGCCTTTATTAGCCAGCAGATAGGCCAGATAGCTGCCTGCCGGACCTGCACCTACTATGGTGATCATGAGCAATGGTGTAATTGGCTAATTTAAATATATTATAGTATTCAAACCCTATATAAACCCCATATTTGTTACCACTTTGATGTGGTTAATAATCGAAACATTTATATACTAGTTCTATCATCGTATGGAATTGTACCTACTATTCAATAGCGAAAACTTTAAGAATAGGGGTATTATATCAAATCGTGAGGGGTGGACTTATAATGATGAAAAAGTTAAGAGCATTGTATGCTATATGGATAATCTGGGCGCTTTTACTTAGTACTATGTCTTATGCTGATCATTTTCAAAGAGGAGGTTTTTCCTCAAGCGGAACTTTTGACGTGTCAATAGACAAAGTAGAACTTAACAATAATGTTGTTGTTGAATCAAGAACAAACTTGATCAATGATGCAGATGTATTTTCTGTGGGTGTTGACTTGACTGCTGTCGATTATATGAAAGCTGGTCATGTAGAAGTCAGTTTAAGGAGCACAAGAACAGGAGATTCTGTTGCAGATTCAACAGGGATTTTTGATTTAAACGCAGGTACACAGGGCCATATTACATTAACCTTAACCTTAATTGACAAACTAAAGAGAGAAACAGAATTTGATTTGAGAGTAAGAGTAGAAGATTCTGAACAAAGATCAGAAACAAATCATTACAGAATCAAGACAGAAAGCACAAGAACGACAACAAGTTCGGGCAGGGGTCTTGATGTTTCTTTGGACAGGGTATTTGTAAACACCAAAGTCATAGCTTCTTCAAGAACTAATTTTATCGACGAAGCTGATGTATTTAATGTTTTAGTAGAATTTACAGCTTTAGAGGATTTAGACGATGCACATGTTGAAGCTGTTTTGAAGGATTTAAGGACAGGCACTGTTGTGGCAGATGCTTCACCTAATTTTGATTTGCTGGACGAGCAAAGCGCTACAGCACTTTTGAGATTAGAACTTTTGGATGACCTTAAGGACAGCGACTCATTTGAATTAACAATTAATCTAATCGACGCTGAAGGAGATTTTGTAAGGCAGGTTTATGGCATTGTTATGGAAGACGGTGTTTCAGGAACTGGATCAAGCCGTGCATTAGATATTTCAGTTGACAGCGTTGAAATTGAAAAAGAAGTCATAATCGAAGATGAAAACAATTTTGTCGACTTGGATAAGGATACAGACGAACTTGATTTGAAAGTTAGATTAACTGCTCTTGAAGACATTGAAGATGCACGTGTTGATGCTATATTAACATTAGAGAACGGAGAAGTAATAGCTGATACAACAGCAATTTTTGACATCAGGGATGATGAAACTGTTCTAAAGAAACTTGAGTTTGAATTACCTAAATTAATAGGCAACTTTAACCAGCAAAACTTAAGGCTTAGAATAAGAGTTGTTGATGCAGAAGGGGATTTTGAGGAGAAATTTTACGGTTTGAAATTAAACCAACAGGAGACTCCTTTGATCGTAAGCGGCATAGAATTAAGCCCGGAAAATAATGTTAAGGCAGGAAAAGCACTTGGAGTCAGGCTCAATATCAAAAACAGCGGAATTGTAGCTCTTGACGGCATTACTGCAAAAGTCAGCATTCCAGAACTTGGAGTTTCAACTACAAAGTTTGTAGGGAAAGTTGAGAATAGCGGAAGCGAATTAACAGAAGATTTTGTCTTGAAAATACTTGACAGTGCTCAGACTGGAACTTACACAGTAAGAACAGAATTAGCTTCACAGTTTGGCGGGAACAAGGAAGTAAAAGAATTGCCTGTTTTTGTTTTAGGATTAAGCGATCAAACTACGCAAGTTGTTAACGACAAGCTTATAATTAACGTACCAGTAGTTGAACAGGATGTTAAGAATGACGGATCAGAAGTTATATTTCCAATCACATTGACGAACCAAGGTCCAGATGCAAATACATACACACTATTATTTGATGGGGCTGGTTGGGCTAATATAAGACTGACAGAGTCAAACACATTCATAGTTGAACCAGAAGAGTCTAAGACGGTAAATGTATTCTTGTCAACAGACTCAAAATTGGCTGGAGAACAATTGTTTACAGTAATGGTAAAAGGTAATGACAAGATCTTGAATCAGTTAACCCTGAAAGGGAATGTTGTAAATATCCAAGGACAGTTATTTGCAGTTGTATTGAAAACTTTGCTGCAAACAATCTTGATAGGCCTTGTTGTTTTGCTTGTTGCTTTAGGATTATATCTTGGAGCTAGGAGATATATGCCAAGAAAAGAAACAAGCGATTTTGTGGCTGAGGATATCCCTGATCAAGCACAAGGCGAAGCTTATTACTGATTTTGATTTTTCTAATTAATTTTTTCTTTTTATATAATTAAATGGGGACGCAGGGAATTTCCAGAGTTTTATTCTTTTTGAACCCCGATCTCAGGCTATCTTCGGGAAATTAATTCATTGCCCAAAGGCTCATATTTCCATTACTGGAGGCCCGCATAATAGCCAGGTTATAAGACGTCCCCATCAATGCAAAGAATTTTTTATCGTTATATAAAGATTGTTGTTTTATTATAAATTTTAAAAAATCAAAAACCAATTCTGTCTCCTATTTCCGTCTTAGTTTTCTTAATTGTTCCATTCAATAATTCAATTGCATACATTGCTTTTTTCTTTGATTTATAGAATGTAAAAGGCCTGAAATTTTCTTTTTTATCAATGACAATCTTATTTTTGCTCAGGAATAAGACGTCAATAGGGTAAAAAACAAAAACCATGTGAAGAGAAATATTTTCCTCTTGATTAAATTTCAGAATCAAAGCTTTTTTTTGTGGCCTTGAGAACATCAGCCCGATAAATTTAGATAATATATCGTCGCAAAATTCAGTGTTTTTCGCCATTATCTTATTTTTTGAAATATTTTTTATTGCCATTAAAAATAAATCTTTTAAATTTCGTTTAATAACTTATCTCTTTCATTGTTCAGGAAGCCCAAATATCAAATTTTTATATAAATCTCATTGAAAATTATAATATCAAAAATCAAAACATTTAAATATATGTTATTAAACCATTATTGTTTAAATCATCCATTAAAGAGGACCGATAATGAAAAAAGAGGGTTTGGGTAATATTTTTAATTCTCAAGACGGAAAGGTAAACTTAGTTCTGTTATTTTCTGTAGTTTTAATTTTCTTGATTTTAGGTGTTTTTTTGGTTTATGGTCTTGGCCTTGTGACAGTTGTTGGCGACACTCCGGTGACAGGGACAATCAGTGCCAGCAGAAATGTAAATTTTACTTTTACTCCGACTTGGGTGGATGGGCCTGTAGGAAACTGCACTCTTTGGAGTAACATAAGCGGTGCTTGGCTGCAACATGCTGAATTTAATGGTACTGAAGAGGCATTAGTATTCAACCAATCTTCAAAAATAACAAACGGGACCACAAGCTGGATTAACTTTACGTTTGGTCAAGATGCTTATTTTGTATGGAGTGTGGGCTGCAGGAACGGGACAGGTCTTGTAGCAGATGTTAATGTATATAATATAACTTTTTCAACTAACTTAACAGTATATGTGGACGTTGCTGCTCCATTAATAGTGCAAACGGTCGATATATTCCAGAACTTCAACACAACCAGCACAACCCCTACGATAACCTTTAATTTTACTGACTATAATGGTACAGGTGTAAATATAACAGGCAGCGGGAATACATCATTAAATTTGAGTATATATAATGTAGAAGCCCCAGATGTAGATACTTTGGTAAGGCAGTATAACGCAAGCAACGATAACCTTACTTGTTCACCAACAGGACAGGCTGTACAAGCAGCCCAGTGTACTGTAGCTATTGGGTCATCGACATTCGGATTGTCAAATGGAACTAAAAACATAACAATTGGCGTAGTTGACAGGGCAGGCGGGAATGCAAGTTTCACAAGTTCGTTTTTGATTACAGTTGACCAGATACCTCCAGTTATAGGGAATATTACTATCACAAATGGTACAGTAGTTGGACAATTGATTGGTGTTGAAAGTATCGGCAGTTCTGACCCATCCACTGTTCCAGATAGTGGTGCTGGTACATGGGCACAAGGATTAACAATGAATATCTTTGCAAACGTGAGTGATAACTTGACGAGTCCGCTTAATGCAGATCTTCAATTTTTTAATGAAACTAGTGGTAATTGGCAGACAGTAAACACAACACTTGGTGATGTAAATCACAATATAACCACAAGAGAAATAAATACAAATGGATCAGTTAACTTTACTTTTACTCCGACAGCAGGAAGAGGGGTATTTGAAGGACACAACGTAACATTCAGGATATTGGTCAATGATACACTTGGAAACAAAAATGCCAATGGTTCGAACGCATTAGGTGTGTTAATGAATATAACAGTGCAAATCAACGACACGACAAAGCCGACTATAACAGTTACTATAGAGACAAACAACACATTAAATAATTCAAACACCTCAGATGCAACACCAACAGTTCATTGGAATGTTTCTGAGGGTAATGCATTGAAAAATTTATCCATACAGTTTGATTCTTTTACTGCTGCTGATGCTGCTTGTGTGGGGTACACCTTGTATACAGGTGCAGTAGTGGAAAACAAGAGGAATGGTTCTGTAACATTAAAAGGCAATGAAGATGAAGGTGGATGTAGTGCCTTGGCAAACGGAACTCATACTGTAAGAGTTACAGCAGAAGATGTCTGGGGAAATTCCGAGCTATATATACATCAGTTTGGAGTTCAGAGTGGAAAGCCAGGGATTATATTTAATGGAGTTACCCGATCAGATGGACTTAGTGTACCTCCGGGCTTTTTTTCAAATAGGACAATAAACAATACTAACATATCCCGGATAACCTCACTAATGGGCATAAATTTCTCGGTAAATGGGTTAGCCGTAAATGTTCAAAATTTAACTTATATCACCAGTTGTAATCCCTCATCTGTTAAGTTAGTTCCAAATATCTCAGTAACTAACAGCACAGTTATTTTCCCTTTCAATGAATCAACATGCCCAACTACCTCGGCAAATCAGACTATAACAGTAACAGTAAATGATAATGTTGGCAGTTCAAACACCACAGTATTTGGGTTTACAGTAGATAATGTTGGCCCAACTGTAACAGTCAATAGTCCAACAGCAGGACAAAGATTTGCAGGCATTGGAAATGTAAGTGTGACAGTAGTCGATAGCGAGGGCGGTGTAGATACAATTGGAGTATATCTGGACGGAAGTGATCAGTTTAGAAACCACTCAAGCAATGGAAGCAGTAAAGTATTAGTTAATGGGACAGGCATACAATTCATAGCAAATTCAACACTAAATAACTCGTTAGGAGATGTAAATGTAGGTTCATCTACCAATCTATCTGCAGGAACACATACTATAAAGATAAGTGTCAACGATACTTTAGGAAATGTAGCAAATAGCAGCATAATCATATTTGTGGTTGACGGGCCAATAAACTTTGCATCTTTAGGATTAAATGGAACAAATGGAACTTTGATAAGTTTTAATACAAACTTTACCATAGCCACAGACACTAGCATTGGAGGTGATGGTGCCAACATAACTCTAGTTAACTTGACTAATGCAAGCGGCGAACCATTGGTAGATACAAGAACTGTTACAGACCAGACATTAAAGCTATTTATGGCCCTAAACACTAGTAGAAGAAGTAATACTAACGGCAATGGCAACACAAATGTCACAATAGTGTTTAATGCTTCTGCAGCTAATTGGGGTCTATACAATTTCACAGTGAGACAAAACGATTCAGCAAGTATATCTCGAATTGAAGATAACTGGACTGTAAATGTTCAGCAACTATTATGGTTCAATCAAAGTATAAGAAATTTCTTGCCAAACAATAACAGTTATTATGCAAAAATCAGATATCCTGTCAATTCTTCACAATATAGTATAGGCTCGAATTTTGAAATATGGTTCTTCGAAGATATAAATGACTTCACAAATAAAGTAAATATAACAGAATGCGATTCAGACTTTGATCCAAGCTTTACCTTTACCTCTGCAACAGCATGCTGGAATAGCTCAAATGGAACAGGAGTAGATAAAAACGGAATAGATATCTTTGTTCCACACTTTAGTGTAATTGCATTCGTAAATGATTCAGATGCTCCGTGGGTTAATGTAACAACTCCTGCAGGAAATTCAACAACCGAAGTAGTAAGCAATCATAGTGTAAGCATGTTCTTGCCAAACATAACTGTTTCGCGAGATGCTGTGTCATGCTTCTCATCCTTGAATGGTACGGTAACAAATGCAACGATGAAAAGGACAAGCAATGTATGTATTGGTCAGACAGAAAGATTCAAGAGTGGCGGCGCAGGTTATAACTTTAGCTTCTGGGTCATTGATTCAAAAGGAAATACAAATAGATATATCTGGAACTTTACAGTGACTGATACAACAAAATCCAATACTGGAGCTATCACCTCAAGTGCATCAACAACCACTGCAGATGTCACTATAAGCAATGTAAATGAATCAGTTAATGCAACTGTTTTATACCATGGTGACCAGGATGTCCTGAATGGCAGTCAAGGTGGCACTCTATTACAAGCTGAACAGTCAGACTTTAATAAAACACAAGTAGTTTCAATAAGCGGCTTGACTGGAAGTACAACCTATTACTATAATGTAACTTTGTGTGACTTTAGTGAAAACTGCATAGTTAATGGAACTCGCAGTTTCACAACAAGTGCAGCTGCAGCAGCTGCAGCAGCAAGCTCAAGCAGTAGCAGTAGCAGTAGTGGTGGTGGAGGTGCAGTTCCAGTCAGCAATACAGTCGCATCAGCTGGCAGAGTTTGGGATAGCTTGGCAGCAGGTTCAAGTGCTGCAATGAATGTAAATAATGTTAAAATAGCTATAACAGGAATTACTGTTAATGTTAAGAATGAAGTTACAAAAGCTGAATTAACTGTTGAGAGCTTTAATTCAAATCCACTTACATCAGCAGCAGCAGCACAAGTATACCAATACTTACAAATAATAAAGAAGAACATTGCAGATACTGATACATCATCAATTACAATCAGCTTTAAAGTACCAAAATCGTGGTTAGCAACTAATGGTGTTGCAGAAGCTAATGTTGTACTATACAGATTCAAAGACAGCAAATGGAACCCATTACCAACAACAATGACAGGAAGTGATACAGACAATGTGTTATACGAAGCAACAACACCTGGATTCAGCACATTTGCAATTGGAAGCACTGAGGCAGCACCAGTAGAAGCACCAACAGAAGAAGAGGCAGGAGAAGAAACTCCTGGGGAAGAAGCAGTACCAACAGGAGAAGTGCCAACAGATTTAGAGCCTGCTGTACCTCCACTTGATGGGCCAAAGAGCAAGGCACCAATTGCATGGATTGTTGTATTAGTAATTGTTGTTGTAGCAGCAGTTGGCTATTACATGATGCAGAAGAAGAAAGAACAATACTAAATTTCTTTATTTTTTATTTGATTTATCACTTGATTTTGTTTATTACATCTGCTAAATATTATCATCCCTATCTTACCTTTTATCACTTTATCTTGGCATGTAGAAAATAATTATAACTCCTACTAGCGTAATCAATGCCCCTATTATCTCAAACCTGTCTGGGGTTTTCTTGTCGACGATAAATCCCCAGATAATGGACGAAACAATGAATATTCCTCCATATGCTGCGTAAATCCTATGAAAATGTGATGGCTGAAGAGTTTGGAACAATTCCATACAAGAAAAGAATAAAACCGCCTATTACTCCCAGAATAAATCCCATATCTTCCCTT
>CEPV01091441.1_pt1 | contig 10489 bp, 15 predicted proteins | sample 530451 | NCBI WGS metagenome assembly CEPV01 (sample SAMEA2620097, study PRJEB7988) | marine metagenome | isolation source: saline water (ENVO:00002010), including | reverse complement strand
CATCTCTATTTTCTTCAGCTGCTTGCCGGCCTAATTCTGGATTCATACCAGCGCCCAATCCCTTACTTAAATTCTTGCCAATATGAACTTTCTCAGACGCATTAACGTGATGCAAATCCTGAGCATCTGTATTAACAGCCACAAAATCTATCCCGTGGATTTTACAAGCTAACATCCTAGAAATAGCATTGCCACCACCGCCCCCTACGCCAATTACTTTAATCTTAGCAAATGATTCTACCTCTGGTCTTATTTGAGCCATAATATTAAAATTAATTTTTTGTTATTTTAATCAATAACGAGGATCTTAACGACCCTCCTTTTTTTTCAAAATTAGCATACTTGATAAAATAATGCAAGTTTTTAGGGAGAAAAACCGCTGAGCCACTTTTTTAACTTGATGATTGTTGGACCAATAGAAATTTCTGGGAGAGAAATACCTCGGCCGCTGCCTTTAATTCGTTTATCCATACTCCAAAGAATTAACCCGATAACTGTAGCATAAGTCGGATCATCAACCTCATCAATAATTCCTTCTAGCTCTAAGGGGAATCCAACCTGAACCGGCAGCTTCAGTTTATCTCTAGCTAAATCAACTAAGCCTGGCATTTTAGCGCCGCCGCCTAAAAGAACTATACCGGCTGGCAATAATCCCTGCCGATCAACCTTCCTTAACTCCTTGTTAGTCAATTCCAAAATCTCACTTAAACGAGCTTCAATTATCTCAGCAACTACTACTCGGGGAACTACTCCTTTTCCTTCTAAGCCTAACTTAGATAAATCAATTAAACTCTTTTTGCTAATCTCCGAGCCTAAAGCTGAACCGTATTCTAATTTTACTTTCTCAGCTAAATCAATCCCGCCCCTTAAACCAATAGCAATATCATTAGTAATATGAGAAGAACCAACGGGCAAAACACAACTATGGAGAATATTTCCTTCCTCAAAAACTGTTAAACCAGCTGTGCCACCGCCCAGGTCTAAAGCCAAAACGCCTAATTCTTTCTGACGTTTACCTAGGGCAGATCGACTCGCCGCCAAAGAAGCTAAAACTAATTCTTCTATCTCTAATCCAGCTTCTGAAATACATTTGGTTAAATTTTTAATAAAAGAAATAGCTCCTTCAACAATTAAAGTATCTACTTCTAACCTAACTCCGCTCATGCCTACTGGCTCGCTAATACCACCCTGACTATCTACTGAAAAACTGCGAGGGATGGTATGAAGGATTTCTCTGTTTTGAGCCAAAGAAATAGCCGCCGCAGCGCTAATCGCCCTATCAACATCTTCTTTGGAAACTTCCCCATCAGCTCGGGAAACAGCCACTACTCCTTTGCTTGGTCTAGAAGCAATGTGGTTGCCGCTAATACTAACTACTACCTGATCAATAGAAAGGCCACTACTCCGTTCAGCTGCTTGAATAGATTGGCTAATATTCTTAGTCGTTTCCTCAACATCAACCACTACTCCGCGTCGCAAACCAAACGAAGGGGTTTGACCAACTCCAATAATTTGCGGCTTTATCTGATTGTCAGGCCTTATTTTAGCGACCACTGTCCTAATAAAACAAGTCCCAACATCCAAACCAATAATGATTTGTTCTTTAAGCATGCTAATTTTGTCTTAATTTATTGAGAATTCTTTGTTCCATCATTTCCATCTTGGCTGCATCTTGTTCGCTTTTCTCATGATCATATCCCGATAAATGAAGTATACCATGAATTAATAGAATAGCTAACTCTTTTCCCAAAGAATGACCAGCTCGTTTGGCTTGTTTTTTAGCTCGGGGATAGCAGATGATGATTTCGCCTAATCGTTGAATGCCATCGGGCGGACTAATGAAATTTCCGCCAGAGGCGGACCCGCCTTTGGCGGGCCAATCTTGGCCTTTTTTCAAACGAGGAAAAGCCTTGGCTAAATAAGGAATAACTGACCCGCCGGCCGGCGAGGCAGGCTTATGGCCAAACGATAAAACATCAGTTACCCGATTCTTGCCTCGATACATTTTATTAAGCTTTCTTATCCGCCCATCGCCCACAATAGCCAAACTGATTTCTGTGTTTTCTTTGATATTAATTATTTTAAAAGCAACCTCGGCTGTTTTCTGAAACGACTTCTCATCTATTTCATTTTGGGTAAAATTATGAATCTCCAAAGTCACGAATAATCTCACTAATTTAATCTCAAATATTCACTAATAAATTATTAGGGATAATTAGTAAAAACTAGCGAGTTAATTAGCGATTTCTAAGTTCCTCTTGAACAATTTTATTAACTAAACTTCCATCCGCCTTACCTTTAAATTGAGGCATAACTGCGCCCATTACCTGACCAGTATCTTGAGGACCACTAGCGCTTAATTTATCAATTTTTTCTTTAACTATTTTCCTAATTTCATCTTCAGCCATCTGTTCCGGAAGATAATTTTCTAAAATCTTTAACTCCTTTTTTTCTTGTTCGGCTAAATCTGCCCGATTGCCTTTTTGATATTGCTCAATTGAATCCTTGCGTTTCTTAGCTTCACTGGAAATTACTTCCATAACTTCTTCATCAATCAACTTGCTCATTTCATCTAACTTATCTAATTCCTGTCCTTGCTTGCCTAATTTGGCTCTTTTTTCTTTCTCTTTATTAAAAACAGCTGCGATGACCATACGCAAAACAGAAAGCTTAAGAACATCTCTGTCTTGCATTGCTTTCTTTGAATCTGCTTGAATTGTTTCTTTGAGAGACACAGAATTAATTTCTAATTTTTAATTTCTAATTTCTAAATAATGTTCTAATTTATTAATTTTTAAAAATTAAAGCATTGAAAATTAATTAAAAATTTAAAATTTAAAATTTAAAATTCTACTTCCGTCTTTTCCATTTAGGCTCTTCCTCTAAAAGACCCATCTTTCTTAATTTTTCTTTTTCCTTGCCAATTTTTATTCTCCGCAAAGCGCTGCCTCTTTGTTCTCTTTTACTTTTTTCTCTTTCATGGAACCTGGCTTTACGAGCGCGAATCAAAACACCGCTTTGTTGAATCCTTCTAGAAAAGCGTCTTAACAAACTACGAGTTGTCTCTCCTTCTTTTTTCTTAACTTCGATGACCACATGGTCCACCTCCTTTTCTTTTTAAATCTCTTTTTCTTTATTAATTAATTTAATTACTTGTTTAACTAATTCCCCGGGATCTGGATTATAGACAATTTTACCTGATCCTCGATGGGATTTTTCAACAATCTCCTTAACCATGTCAGCTGTTCCTCCGCTATTGGTTAAAATGCCGATCGGCTTATTATCCTCAAAAGCAATAGTAAACTCGTTCAAAGTGCCGATGCGTCCGCAAATAACTATGACTGCATCCGAAGAACGGGTTAAAAGCAAGTTTCGACCGGCATATCCAAAACCAGTATAAGTAATCAAATCGTGAAAATCAGTTGGCAAACGGTATTTTTTAAGATGAGATTTTTCCGAAGCAGCCGGTGAAATACCAATAACAATCCCTTTTTCTTCCTTAGCGCCAATAGCTGACCAATAAGGGATGCCTGAAGTTGCTCCAGTCACTAAAATACTATCGTGTTTAACAATCTGACGGCCAATTTCTTTAGCCGATTCCAGAGCCCCTTTTTGACAATGCCCCGTTTCAGCCGCTCCTGAAACACAAATTTTATGTTTTAAATAATTTTTTTTTCCCACCATACCCCGTTAGAAATTCTTAAATTATTAGTGTACCCTGCTAGAAATTCTTAAAAAAATTTCTAACGGGGCATATAGTCTAGCTTACTACTTTCTTTAATTTTTGTCAAAACTTATAACTCTACTGCTTGATTTAATTCAGGCACCTCAGCTACTAATCCTAGATGATCTTTAATTTTCTGAGCTAGAACTTGAGCTGGTTTTTCTTCACCTTGGCAAATAAATACTTTTTGGGGCCGTTTAGAATAATCAGACTCAACTATAGCCGTTAACCAATTAATCAGGTCTTTTTGGTCAGCGTGAGCTGAATATCCATTAATATGCCTGATCTTTGCTTTGATTGAAACAATCTGATTTAAAATTCTAACCTTATCAGCTCCTTCTAAGATTTTCCGACCCAATGTTCCATGAGCTTGATAAGTGACGATTAAGAGTGTGTTTTTGGGATCGGGCAAATAGCGGACTTCGTGATGAATGATGCGACCGCCTTGAGACATGCCTGAACCAGCAATAATAATCTTGGGCGCGGCCACCTCGTTAATCGCTTTAGACTCTTTAACTGATAAAGTAAATTTCAAACCAGGAAATTTAAAGACATCATCACCTGATTTAATTAATAAATCAGTCTGCTTGTTATAGTATTGAGGATATTGCTCGTAAATTTTAGTCAATTTAATAGCCAAAGGACTATCAACAAAAATGGGAACCTCGGGGATGCGATGATTTTCAATTAATTCGTTAAAATGATAAAGCAATTGCTGGGTTCGTTCTAAGGCAAAACTAGGAATCATTAAAACTCCCCCTTGAGCAATTGTTTCTTCAGCCACATCTTCAATCGTGTCTTTAGAATCCTGAACGCTTTCATGAAGCCGATTGCCATAAGTTGATTCCATAATTACATAGTCAGCTTGTTTAATTACAGCTGGCTTCCTTAATATCGGCATACGACCAGCTCCTAAATCTCCAGAAAAAACTATTTTCTTGCCAGCAGTTGTTACTTCAATAACAGCTGAGCCTAAAACATGACCGGCCTCGCGAAAACAAACAGAGATTTCCTGATTTAATTTAACTGGCTGATCATATTCAACTGATTGGAACATTTTCATAATCTTCTCAATCTGTTTACCATCCATTAAAGGAATAACATCTGCTTTTCTGAGTTTCTCATTAAGAATCTTCTGGCTATCTTCTAACATTAATCGAGCAAAACCTATGGTCGGAGCCGTAGCAAAAATCTTACCGTTAAAACCATCATTAATTAATTTAGGCAAGCGGCCAATATGATCTAAATGGGCATGAGTAATTAAAACAAAATCAATTTTATTTGGCTGATAGGGGAAAGGCTCGCTATTTTTCCTATTCATGTCTCGACTGCCTTGAAAAAGCCCACAGTCAATTAAGGTTCTAGTTTTAGAAGTTTCTAATAAATAATTAGACCCGGTTACTACCCGAGCCCCTCCATAAAAATGTAATTTCATAATTTAATCTTACCAAAACCTCTTCAAAAAGAAAAGCCGCTCTTAAACAAAGAGAGGATTTCTAGTTAATACAAATCAAAGCTTAAACGTATTTATCAGCGATATTAGAAGCAGCGTAAGATTCTGGTTTAATTTTCGCTTTAAAACCATTACCTCGAACCATGCCAACCACTTCTTTAATCATTTCTCGAGTCGGACCATTTTGGCCAACGTCAATATGAATCTGAAAATCATAATTAGGTTCAGCGACAGTTTTTAAAGAGGCGCCTAATTGACCAAGAATGTCCTGGGCTATTTCTAAGGACAAACCGACCTCTCGATAAATCCGATCACGTAAAGTATGATAAACTTTATGACCATTAGTTTTTTTCCAGAAATAGCGACCGCCTCGACCAATTCGATAAACGATTATCGCAGTGACAAAATCAGCTCTCTTCTTACCACTAGAATCTGTCCCAACAATTAATCGATATTTAGATTGTGAATCATGATTAATAAAATCAGAAATCTCCCTGGCCACTTTAGCCAATTTCATCCTGCCTTTAGTTGGACTACGAAAAACATCTTTATTCCCTCCTGGCTTTTTTTTCATTGCTTTTATCATGTGTCTTACTCTTAACTATACTCCCTTAATCACTTTTTAGCAAGATTATGCCCGCCTCTGGAGGAATTTTCGAACTTATTTTAAAAATTATATCTTTTTATAGGTTTTACTGCCTCTTCGCTCTATGGTTAAAACTTTAATAGAATTATTTATTTTGTAGAAAATAATGCGGATATTACTCTTACGGACACGAAAAATATTGTCTCTGCCTTTAAGTTTTTTTGTATTTAGATTCTGAAAATTACCCTTATTGACTTGAAGTAGAATTTCCTTTACTTTTTGTTTTTCCTTAAAGTTTAATTTACTTAATGCTTTTTCAATCTTGTCCATAAAATATATTATAGACGTTTTAATAATTCTTTAACATCAACTCCCTGTTTTTTGATTTTAGTAAAGTCTATTACTTGTTCCCAAGATCCATCATCAATTGGAGTAATTTTGAATAAAGGTTTAGATTTTTTAAATACAATAAAAGAATCACCCTTTTGAACTTTTTTGGCATATTCTTGCATATGCTCTCTTAAATTTTTAAGATTTATAATATTATCCATATTTTTAAGTTAATCTTATCTTTAACTTAAGTTTATCTTATTGAAACTATTTGTCAATGGTAAAAAATTCTAGCGCCTAACTGAACCTACACTAATCTCGTCAATTTTCTTTTTTTGTTCGGCTGGATTTAAAATCTCCCGTCTGATACGGGCTTTTTGTTTACGAACATATTTACGAATACCCTTGGGTAATTTTTTTCTCATGTTATAAAATAGAAAATTTCGTAGATGATTCCCAAGATAAAGAATAAAATTAAAGAATAAACTAGGATACGGGGCAAGGATAAGTTATAGGCCGGTTTTTTGTCGCCTTTGGTTTTAGCCTTTAAATAGACAAGGGTAATCATAACTAAACTAGCCCCCATTAAAACACCGCCCACCAAGCTAACTACGGTAATAAAGTTATTAAAACCAAGGATAAAGAGAATCAATGGTACAGAACAGGCTATGAGCCAAGCTAAATTCTTTTTTAATTTTAGATCATACCAAAGCATTTTTTTAAAAGTCAAACCATTAGTAAGAAAAGAGGTAAAAGTAGTTAAAATACCAAAAGATAGGGCCAAACTAACTATACCGTTGCTTAAAAAACCACTTAAACCCGTAATAGCATTAACTGAAGCGCTTTGGCCAGAAATGCCTAGAATCATAAAAATGAAAAATAAATAAGTTAAGGCAGAAATCAAAACACTCCAAATAATTACCTTTTTTAGATTTTTTGGGTTATCAGTCAACATTTCTTTTATCTCTGGAATTAAAGAAGCGCCTGATAAAGAAAAAAGGACCGCTCCATAGGGCAAAAAAAGATACTTAAAATCAAAAGCAAACAGATTATTAACATCAATCAAAGAAAAGCCCCGAAAGAAAATAAAGCCTAGGATGGCAAAAAATAGAAATAATAAAAGAAATTCTGTCTGGGCAATGCTTTTAATGCCAAAATAAATTAAAAAAGCGCCCAGAAAAAAATAAATGAGGACATAAATAAGATAGCTTCCCCCGAAAATCGGTTTAAAAAGAGAAGCCAAAAAACCACCTCCAACAATTAAATAAGCCAAGGTTGCTCCAGCATACCCTAGACCGCTTACCAAAAAGGTAATCCTTTTTGCCCCAAGCCCTAAATATTTCTCTGCATAGCCAGGCAAACGATGCAATCCTTTTGTCCGTAAAATCACTTCGCCATAAATAAGCCCAATTAAAATACTAACTAGGCTTAAAACAAGAAAATAAAAAAGCATTACCCAAATGCCAACCCGAGCGGTGATGTAAGGCAAGCTATAAAGGCCTACCCCGATAATACTTCCAACTAAAGTGGATAATGCGTAAATAAAACTTCTTTTCATTGAATTTTAAATAGGTAAATAGCCTTGGCCAACTAGCCAACTAGATAGATAATAGAAAATTATCCCCCAAACAACCGCAATGGCTAAAATAATTTTAGCCTCTTTTTTTAACTCTGGTTCAGTCCAAAAAGCGATTCCGATAACTAATCCAGAAAACACCGGATTAAGTAAAGCAATCACAATACCAATCCAAAGCCACTTTTTACGAGATTTTAAACTCAGCTTTTCTTGTTTTGATGAATCATCCATCGCTTAAACCACCTCCTCCCATTAAATGTAAATGAAGATGGTCAATAATTTGACCGCCGCCTCGACCAACATTGAAAAATAAACGATAACCTTTCACAGCTATGCCTTGTTTTTTAGCCAAACTTTTAGCTAAAAAAATCATTTGATTTATTAACTCTCTATCTTCTTCTTCCAAATAGTTAATCGATTCAATGTGTTTTTTAGGAACAATTAAAAGATGAACTTTCGCTTGAGGATGCATATCCTTAAAAACAATTATTTGCTCATTCTCAAAAACAATATCAGTTTTTTGTTGATGATTAGCAATTTTACAAAAAATACATTCTTCCATATTAATTATTCTTAAGTCTTTTTTTTACTTCTTTAACCACTTTAGCCAAAGGCACAACTTCCTGACTGCCAGAAACCATATCTCTGATAATAATTGTTTCATCCAGCGCTTCTTTTTGTCCCAAGATTAATGCCAGCCGGGCTTGCCGCTTATTGGCTATTCTAAGCTGAGATTTGATAGTATCTCGACTAAAAGAGCTGGCTGTTTCCAATCCGGCTCGACGCAATTCTTCGAATAATCCCAATGACCTTTTTTTACTAAGCTCACCTAACTGAACTAGAAAAATAAGGGGTCGATTCTTAGAAGCAACTTTAATTTCTCTCGCCTTCATTAAATTAATCATCCTGTCCAGCCCCATGGCAAAGCCAACCGACGGTGTATCTTTGCCGCCTAAAAGCTTAATCAAATTATCATAACGACCGCCGCCGCCCAGAGCAATCTGTCGCCCCTCTTCTTCTTCCGGCCAAAATTCAAAAACAGTTTTAGTATAATAGTCTAATCCTCGAACTAAATATGGATTTAAAATATAGGGAATTTCTAATTCATCTAAATACTCCAAAACATTCTTAAAATGACCGTTACAATCTTCACACAAATAATCAATAGTTTGAGGCGCTTGAGCAGCTATCTGCATACATTTACTCTCCTTGCAATCCAACAACCTTAAAGGATTTTGCTGAAGACGCCTTTGGCAATCAACGCAAAGTTGTTTTTTCCTACTGCGATAAAAACTTACCACTTTTCTCCGATAAGCTGGCCGGCACCGGGAACAACCAATACTATTAATCTGAGTAATTATCTCCTTAAGACCTATTTCTTTACTAATAGAGAAAAATAGTTGGATTAACTTAGCGTCAAGGATTGGATCATTCTCTCCAATAATCTCAAAATTAGCCTGATAAGATTGTCGATAGCGCCCCTTTTGAGCTCTTTCATAGCGAAAAATAGGACCGAGGCTGTAGAGCATTACTGGATGCGGCAGACTAGACAAACCGTTTTCCAGATAAGCCCTCATAATGGCTGGAGTAAATTCGGGGCGTAGGGCCAATTTTTCGCCACCCTTAGTTCTTAAGGTATACATTTCTTTTTCAACAATATCAGTATAAGCGCCTATTCCCTTTACAAATAAGTCCTTATCTTCAAGAATAGGCGTATCTATCCGCTTGAATCCATAAGTTCTGGTCAAGTTTCTAATTACTTTCCTAATCTTTTCCCAATAGGCCTGGTCTTCAGGTAAAATATCCCGCATTCCCTTAGCGGTTTGAAATGACCTTTTAATTTTGGGCTGTGATTTAGTAGGCATAGATTTAATATACTGCTGCTACATCAAAAGGCCAGGCTCGCAACCATACTCGACCGATAATATTCCCCTCTGAAAGAGGACCCCATTGACGAGAATCAGAACTAGCCTGACGATTATCTCCTAAAACAAAATATTCTCCTTGAGTTAGTTCAATCTTAATTATCCCCCGAGTAGAAATATCTTGAGGCAAATAAGAAGATTCATCTAAAATCATTCCTTGAGGAAATTCCTCATTATAAATAATTACTTGTCCACCCTTAACCTCTACTGTTTCATTAGGCAAACCAACAATTCTTTTAATATAGTACTGAGATGTATCTAGGGGATATTTGAAAACAATTGTTTCTCCTCTTGCTGGTTGATTAAAACGATAGCTGATTTCATCAATGACTAAATATTGGCCACTGTTAAAATTCGGCTCCATAGAAGCGCCTCTTACAAAAAATGGCTGAATTAAATAATAGCGGATGGGAATAATAATAGCTAAAGAAATAACTACTATCTTAGTTATTTCCCAAATAAAAACGATAAGTTTTCTCATACCATAATACTAACTAATTTCTCAAAAAAAATCAAATCTGTTATAATTATAGATAATGACTCAAGATCAACAAATCAATCACCTAGTCAAAAAAGGGCTATTTGACTATCAATTAAAAAAGCAAAAGCAAAAAAAAGAGCTTATTAAATCATTAAAAATCACTGGTTTAAGCTTATTGGTCCTAGCCGGCCTTTTCCTATTTGTCCAATTATTAATCCCGGCCAGCTCTATGGAGATATCTTCAGACCCAACCCAACCCAAGAAAAAAAACATTATCAAGTCAATTCTTCCTCTTGATTTAAATAGTATAAAGAATAGTCTGGATCAAATTAATATTCTAGCTTTAGGCAGACCCGGCCAAGGTTATTCCGGTCAAGATTTAACCGACACTATTATCCTAATTCATTTAGAGCC
>CEPV01089376.1_pt1 | contig 10497 bp, 14 predicted proteins | sample 530451 | NCBI WGS metagenome assembly CEPV01 (sample SAMEA2620097, study PRJEB7988) | marine metagenome | isolation source: saline water (ENVO:00002010), including | reverse complement strand
ATACAGGGATACGGCATTCAGTCGGTTCAGGTTGAAGTAAAGGGACTAGGACCTGGGCGAGAGCAGGCTATTCGTGGAATACAGGGAGCTGGATTAGATCTTGATGCAATCATTGACCGTACTCCAATAGCCCATGGGGGTTGTAGACCGAAACGTCGTAGACGTGTTTAATTACTTTTTATGCTTACTTTTCATTCTATCACCGGCAATTGGCAGTTAGCTATTGGCAATTAGCCAACTGCCAAAAGCCAATTGCTCTCAATTGAAGAATTACTTACAACTAACTCAACTACTCTAACAATGAAGTACACAGGACCCAAAGCAAAGCGCTGCAGAAGACAAGGAACCAATATATATGGAAGCGACAAATACGATAAAATTCTGCAAAAGAAACCCCAGCCTCCCGGAAAGGGTCCGCGAACACGCCTTGGGCGCAAATCCCAATTTGCACAGCAGTTAACCGAAAAGCAGAAAGTTAGAGATATTTACGGACTTTCCGAGAGGCAGTTCAGAAATATTTACGATGAGTCTGTATCTTCCAAGGGTCAAACGGGTGATGTAATCAAGCAATTACTTGAAAGAAGGCTCGACAATGTTCTGTACAGAGCAGGTTTTGCTTTGACCAGACTTCAGGCACGCCAATTTACAAGCCACGGACATTTCAAGGTAAATGAACAGCGTGTAACAATCCCTTCATATCGTTTGAAGGAGGGCGACAAAATAGAAGTTCGCGAAAAGAGCAAAAGCTCCCCCGTGTTCAGTCCCATTCTGGAAGCACATGAAAAATACATGCCACCGGGCTGGATGAAAGTAAACAGTAACGCCATGACAATCGAAATTGTTTCTCTTCCCGACCCCGAATCTGCGGAGCAGGCTATAGATGTAAGGCAGGTCGTGGAGTACTATTCTAGGAAATAACCCTTTCAAATTTTTTGTTTCAAACTCTTCATTTCTCTTTCTTCCCAACCATTATATGCACATCATTCAGGAAGAAATCGGGCCACCGGTATTCAGTACCGTACCCATTTCCAAAGACTCTGACGCTGTTGCCACATTTACTATTGCACCTCTCCCTCCTGGGTTTGGTATAACGCTGGGCAATGCTACTAGAAGAGTTCTGCTTTCCAGTCTTCCAGGTGCTGCTGTTACTTCTGTACGTATCAAGGAAGTGCAACACGAATACACGGCACTAAAAGGAGTTACAGAATCTGTTCTGGATATATGCTTGAACTTGAAGAAGCTTACGCTGCGTAAATTCAACAAGGATCCGGAAGTAGTGTCTCTAACAGCAAAGGGGCCAAAGGTAATCAAGGCAAAAGACCTCAAGGTTTCTTCTGATATAGAGATCCTGGATCCGGATATGACAATTCTTACTTTGGAAAAGGGTGGAGAAGTAGATATAGATATAACTGTCGAGAAAGGAGTTGGATATTCTCCTGCCTCGGAAAGAAACAAGAAACAAAACGAGCCCGGTCTCATTCATATCGATGCGATATTCAGTCCTGTTATCAGAGTAAAGTTTGATGTGGAGTCTGCTCGTGTTGGCCAAAGAACAAATCTGGATAAGTTGGTTCTTGATGTTATGACCAATGGGTCATTAACAGCGGAGGAAGCCATGCAGTTCTCTTCACAGCTTCTTAAGAGTTACTTCGAGTACTTCTCCAGTGCAGATAAGATAGTAGAGCAGGAATACATTGCAGACTTTAGCAGGGCAGGTGCAGGTGCAGGTGTTCAGGACGATGACAGTGCTCCCGTAAAAGAAAGCTACACTCCCATAGAGATTCTAAACTTCTCACCCAGAACTCTAAACGCCCTAATTAACGCAGGCGTTGGAAGCATCGAGCAATTAACCAAGTGCACAGAGGCCTCCTTAAGTAACTTCAGAGGATTCGGAGCAAAGGCACTGGATGAAGTAAGAGCAACACTTGCCGAAAGAGGACTCGCTTTAGCTGATGAATCGTTAGATGTTTGATTATGAACTTATGGGTCACTCGTCGCTGGTCGCTCGTCACTCGTCAGCAAAGGCGGACAAGTGACAAGTGACGAGAGACAAGCGACTTCCCCCAGAATATCATTGACTACTTCACTCCATTGAATTAAAAGACTTACTCCCACATGCGCCACCAGAATTCCAGACTTAGGCTAAAACAAAAACCAGCACACGCTAGGATGCTTAAACGCAATCTGGTGACATCACTTCTGTTGTATGAATCTATACGTACAACCAAGAAGCGCGCAAAGGTAATACAGCCAATCATTGATAAGCTGGTTTTAGTCGCAAAAAAGAAACCGGCACATTTAGCTATCCGAACAATCAACAGGACTGTAACCGACAAGAATGCAAGCAAAAAGGTTATGGAGGTTCTTAAATATCGTTATGAGGACCGTTCTTCTGGGCTGACCAGAATGGTTCCTGCAGGCGCAAGAAAAGGAGATAACGCTGAATTAGTTGACCTTAGCTTATTGGAAGGAAAAGACGTTCCAGCTCCGGAAGAAAAGCTGAAAGTTGCTACTAAAAAAGAAAAGGCCCCCAAGAAATCATGAAAACTACTATCGTTAAACCAGAGGCTCCCAAATGGATTCTGATTGATGCAGAAGGACAGTCTCTTGGTAGATTAGCTGCCAGCACTGCTTCCATACTCAGAGGTAAACACAAGCCATCTTTCTCTCCTCACCAAATTTATGGTGATTATGTGGTTGTAATCAACGCTTCAAAGCTTACATTTCAATCTGCTAAATTGCACAGAAAGCAATATGCAAGACATACGGGATTCATAGGAAGTCTCAAAGTTATTTCATTGGGAGATCTGTTTAAGCAGAATCCTGTGCAAGTTATCGAAAAAGCAGTTAAAGGGATGCTCCCCAAGAATAAGCTTCGAAATGAAATGATGAAAAGGCTTCATGTTTATGCAGAGAGCGAGCACAATCATGGGGCACAGAAACCTCAGCCATTAACTTCCAGCCCTTCGACCGATTCGACAAGCTCACGGCAGGCGAGCTCAGGGCAGGCCAGTAACAATTAACCTTAATTTATATGACTGCAGCTACCTCATCAAAGAAGCAATATCATTACGCCGCTGGAAAGCGAAAGACCGCGATTGCGCGCGTTAAGCTTTTTGAAGGGGGGAAAGGAGACTTAAAAGTAAACGGAAAGGATGCAAAAGAGTATTTCACAAGAATTCAACGAGAGAATGCTCTTGCACCTCTTGCGCTTACGGATAATACAAAGACTTTCGATATTGAAGCGTCTGTAAAAGGAGGAGGAAAATCTGCACAATCAGATGCTATTAGACATGGGATTAGCAAAGGTCTAACACTCTTCGGTCCCGATTTTCGTCCAACACTAAAAAAAGAAGGATACCTTCGCCGGGATGCGCGCATTAAAGAAAGAAAGAAGCCAGGCTTAAAGAGGGCTCGCAAATCTCCTCAGTGGGCGAAGCGTTAGGCTGACAACGACAAATTCAACTTCATGTAGTAGAGGCTTGTTCCGTCTTCTGTATCCAATATAAATCTTGCATCCAGATCCAGAAGCTGTGTGATGGTCTGGCACATTTTAAGTAGCGTTGGGGCTGGAATCGAAATACCAGACTCAAGGCAAGTGGCGCAAAGACCAGCGGCATCTCTGGAACGGATGAATGGATCTCCTTTATCAGAAATAATGGTCCTCAGTGATTCCTGAACACCAACGATATATCTTTCTATGTACACCTCCAATTCTTCCACTGGCAGCTCATGCACCTCCGGAAGTACTTCCAGTATGTCTAGGTCGCTGTGAATGGCGTGCGCGATGCAGGCTTCGATGGACATTTTTGTTTGGGTATTTATTTTGTGTTAGTTGATTATTATAGCATTTCTGGGCTCAATTTTCAATGACGGTTTGAAAGAGAACTTAACATTAGGCTCAAAAATTGGCCCAAAACAGGCAAAATCATTGAAAAAAAAGAATGAAGGATGAATAATGAATAGTGAATAATTATTCATTCTTAATTACTCAATTATTCATTTCTAAGCCACCTTAGCTCAGGGAAAGAAGACAGGCTCGGTTGAGAATCAATTGTTTACATCACAGTAAGAATCACGCCACCTTAGCTCAGGGGTAGAGCAACTCACTCGTAATGAGTAGGTCCCGGGTTCAAATCCCGGAGGTGGCTCCAATATTTACATATAGATCAATTTATGCTAAAATACACTCATGAAAACAAACAGCTCTGATAGCCTGTATCATGCATTGGATTTATGTGCATCAAATAATTTTGAGAGGGCACTTGCCATTGCCGATCAAAGCCTTGCATCTGTTTCCACAGGTGAACTTGCAACATTAGCTCATCGTGTTAGAGGACTTGCGTTGTCGGGGATGGGACAATCAGATGAGGCTATTGACGAAATTAATTTGGCATTACAAGCAAATCCCAGAGATGCCGAATCACTTGCCTTTAGAGCACTTATTAATAGAAGACAAGGGGATATAGATGCTGCTGAAAGAGATTGCAGAAGAGCTCTTGAAATTGATCCTGATAGTATTCAGGTACATGGTGAACTGGCACTTGTCGCTCTCGAAAATCAGGATTACGACACAGTGACAAGTGAAAGCACTATTGTTATAGATTCTGATGAAGATGATAATGAATCGATGCGTGCAGACGCATATAGTTGGAGAGCCCAAGCACACCTAAGACTTGGAAATGCTAGCCAGGCAATGTCTGATATAAACATGGCAATAAAAACATGGCCCAACAATTCATCTGTATATTGTGGAATTAGATCAGATATACATATGGCGAATGGCGATCCAAGCGATGCTATTGATGATGTTGATTTGGCTTTGAGTTCACAACCAGAGAATCCCGACTTGCTTTTTCGCAAAGGAAGATGTCTTGGAGCTCTTGGAAATTTTGATGAAGCAGTACGATTTCTTTCAGATGCTATTAAGGCAAGATCTAACTTTGAGGAAGCCATTCTAACAAGAGCAGCTGCATTTATGAACTTAGATCGAAACGATAAAGCAATGGAGGATGTTGAAGCTGTATTGAGTTTCAATCCCAGAAGCGACATGGCCCTAGCTATGAAGCAACAACTAGAATCTGGGGAATAATGGTATCTTCTAGCATATGAGTGTAGTCCTAACTTCCTCCAAGAGGGAGCTCCAAAAAAATACTCAATTCTTTTATCAAGATATGGTAGTCTGATCTGCCCATGAAAAGAAACACCACTCTCACCTGGTCCTGGCTAAATATTCTTACAATGAAGAGGCACGAAGCTCTTAAAGAGAAATTTGGGGATTTAGATGAGGCTCTTGAGCATATTGACCGCGATTTCCTCAAAGAGCTCGGATGCCATGGTGATACGATTGAGTGGAGCCTCCAAAGACTCAAGGAATTCAACTCAGAGAGTTATGAAAAGGAGATTACTAAGCTCGGCCTCAAGTTGATTACTATTGAAGATGACGATTATCCGAATCTTCTAAAACAAATTCCTGATGCTCCGGTTTTCCTTTATTACAAGGGCTCTTTGGGAATTCTGAATAATCCTTGTATTGCATGTGTGGGCACAAGGGAGATGAGTGGATATGGGAAAAGAGCGGTCGAAGAGTTCATTCCGGTATTTGCAAGGTCAGGAATGACGACAATAAGCGGACTTGCGATGGGAATAGATGCAAAAGTAGCGAGGGAAACTCTGTTACAGCGTGGTAATACAGTTGCAGTTTTGGGTCATGGGCTCAAAGAAATATATCCCTCGTGCAATAGACGTCTTGCAGACGAGATAGTCGAAAGTGGTGGATTGATTTTAAGTGAATTCCCATTAGATCAGGCTCCGGAAAAATTCACCTTCCCGGCGCGTAACAGAATAATTGCAGGACTTTCTTTGGGGACAATAGTATTTGAGGCAGGCAAAGGAAGTGGTGCTCTAATTACATCTGACCTCGCATTAGACTACGATCGTGAAGTATTTATAGTACCGGGACAAATATTTGATAAAAACTACTTTGGATGTAATGAGGCAATCTCGGGAGGTAAAGGAAAGTCAGTATCTTCTGCAAAGGAAGTGCTGGAGGAATTGGGCATGATTGCATCAGAAAAATCTCAAGTTAGTTTTAAGCCGGAAGATGAGTCTCAGGGAGTGATCTTCGAGGCCCTGACAGGAATGCCGCAATCAGTTGATGATCTAATGGAAAAGAGTGCTCTTAAATCAGCAATTATAAACTCAACTCTGACTGTTCTTGAGCTCAAAGGTATTGTAAAAAATGTGGGAGGAGGGAATTGGGTAAAAGTATAGAAGAAACAGAAGAAGCAGAAGAAACAGAAGAAGCAGAGGATTCTTTCTGATTGACTTGCCATTCTTCTGTTTCCTCTGTTTCCTCTGAAACCTCTGTTTCTTTCATTACTCCAATTGCCTAAACAGACGCATCAGTTGTATAATGACGCGCAATTCCCCCCTTTATATGAATTTATTTATTGCGAGGCTAAAGGAAGCATTTGGCTTCTGTGTTAAGTTTAAGGTTCCGGTATTAATCGGTGCTGTTGTTTTTGCTTTGCTAACCACAGCAGTGCAAATTGGAGTTAAATCGAATGTGGGTCTTCCAGCTGGAAGCTTGGAAGATGTGGGTACAAGATTAGAAGACCTTTCAGGAAAAATAGAGGAAGGTGATACGGAAGCTATTAATAAAGCAATGGGTGAACTTGGAATGGTAGGAAAAGACGGTCAAGTTGGAATTGCCAATCCCGCGGCTCTTTTATTTACACCTCAACTAATTGGAACTATGAGTTTGATGATGGTGATTATGATGATATTAATTTTAATGACCAATGCATATTTCCTTGTTTTGCCGATCGAAAAGATTTCTAGTTTCAGCACAGGATTCAAAAGAGCGTTGCAGCTATTTTTGCCTTTGTTAGGCTTGGGAATATGGGCAATGCTTAGGTCGTTTGCTTGGATTCCTCTCGTAGGCATAATATTTGCATTCTATTACTTCCCAAGATTTATTTTCGCGGGAGTGATCTTTGTAAAAGAGAAAAAAGGGATCAGAGAAAGCGTCCGTATTTGTATTGAAAGGACCAAGGGTAAGTGGGTAGGCATTGTTCTAAATTACATCGGATTGATTGTTGTAACGTTTGTTACAATGGCAATTGTAGCTTCTATTTTTGTAGTTACAGGACCAGTTGCACCTTTCCTAAATAGTGTAGTCAGCAATCTGTTTGTAGCGTTCTGGTCTGCATTTACTGTAATTTATGCTGGTCAAATTGGGACTCCTGCGCCTGTGGTATCACACGAGACTCCTCAGGTTTAAAATATTCTTATGTTGGATTTCATAAATTTGCTAAAAAGGTCAGGCAAAATCTGGACGGGAATTCTGATTCCTTTGGTGCTTGGGACTATAGTTTTTGTTCCATTATATCTTTTAGTAGATGGAGCACATAAACAACAGTCTAGTAGAATCATTCGGGAATCTTTGCTGACCATTGGAATATCCGATGATCGATATAAAGCTTTGGATGAACGTATGCGCAAAGGTGATGAGGAGGCATTCACAGATTTTTTGACGGAAACGCAAAGAGCTACTGATGCAATAGATCAGATGCAGGAGACAGATAGGGAAGAATTCTTTAGATCGCAAAGCATTGCTATTGGACTAAAGCTAATCCCTGCTCTATTTATATTTTCCTTTTTGGGTTTCGTTGTATTTGTATTAAGTAAAACGTATTTCTTAATTTTGGCTTTGGGATTGGAAAAAGATGCATTCGAGGCTTTCCGGCTTTCTTTAATAAGATTGGTACAAATGCTGGGCGTTTCGCTATGGGTGATTATCAGATCATTTATATGGATCCCGGTAGTAGGAGTTATACCAGCCGTAATACTACTTCCCAGACTTGTATTCTCATGGATCATATTCCTTTCTCAAAAGAAAGGAGTCATAAAAAGTGTTAGTGAAAGTTACGAAAAAACCAAAGGCAAATGGACTGTTGTATTTAAAAATTACTTATTGCTTTTTGTATGCATAGTGCTTGCAGTTACAATTCTCGAAACAGTAATTGATTCAAGCAGAGCCTTGGGTCACATACTTATGTTGATTGTATGGCAGGGAGTGGCGTCGTTCGTGGTAGTGTTTACTGTGACCTTGTCGAGGGAAGTCCTGAAAAACTAACAACTAACAACACGCTTTGCTTACAATTAACAACAAGTTGTAGGTTGTTAGTTGTTAGTTGTTAGTTTAATTGCTGTTTCAACAATTTTCCTAAAATCATCAGGTTTCAAAGAGGCGCCGCCCACAAGCCCTCCATCAATATCAGGCTGAGTAAGAAGCTCCTGGGCATTCTCGGATTTCATGGAACCTCCATAAAGGATTCTGGTCGATTCACGTTTATCTTCCGGAAGTTGGGACCTGATGAATGCATGCATTTCCTGAGCATCCTCAGATGTCGCTGCAGGCTTATTTGGATCACCTCTGGATATTGCCCAGATTGGTTCATAAGCTAGGATGATATCCGACTCAGTCGGCAATGGCTTAAGTTGAGCTTTAATAACATTCTCAGCTTTGCCGCTGTCGCGTTCCTCTTCAGTTTCCCCAAAGCAAACTATTGGATGCAACTCTGCTTCCAGAGCTGCAATTGCTTGTGCTGCAACATCCTCATTAGATTCACCGTGAAATGCTCTTCTGTCCGAATGGCCGCATAGGACTGCGATACATCCCGCTTCCTTTATCATTTGCATACTAACATCTCCTGTAAAAGCGCCTGTCTCCTCAGCTCGTCCGAATTGTGCTCCAGTTATTATTTTAGACTCTATTGACGCAGGCAGATCCAAGAAAGTTGGAAATACATATACATCAACGGCGCTGTGTGTTTTATAAGGAGAATCCTGCTCAAATGCTCCATCAGGAACGGGATTCATTTTCCAGTTTGCGGCTATTAATAGTTTGCGATCCATATGGCTTGGATTGTATCAGTTCTTTGTTGTAATATCATCACATGGATCTTCCACAAAAAATCGTTTTAGCAACAGACCATGCTGGTTTCAAACTCAAAGAAGCCATTAAAGCTCATTTGGCAAAAAAGGGAGTTGATGTAATCGATGTTGGAACATTTTCGGATGAGTCTTGCGATTATCCAGCAATTATCAGAAAAGGCTGTGGAGCTGTTTTGGATGAAGGAGTTCCAGGAGTCGTTTTCGGCGGAAGTGGGATCGGAGAGTCCATTGCTGCAAATAAAGTTAAAGGCATTCGCTCAGCTCGCTGTTGCACAGTCAAAGATGCCCAGATGTGCAGAAAACATAATAATGCTAATGTGATGAGTCTGGGGGGCAGGATGGTTCCTGCTAGAAGATCTAAAAAGATGGTCGATGTGTTTTTGGCAACTGATTTTGAAGGAGGAAGACATCAGAGGAGGGTGGATGACTTGGAAACTAATTTATGAGTGATTTAAAAGTTATCATCGCGCCATCAATCCTCGCAGCTGACTTCAATAATCTTCAGGAGGAGATAAAGAGCATTGAACCTTTTGCAGACTGGATTCAGATAGATGTAATGGATGGACACTTTGTTGATAACCTAAGTTTTGGAGCACCTGTTGTAGATGACATTGATACTAGCCTCAAGATTGATGTGCATTTGATGGTCGAAAATCCTGCAAACAGAGTGGAAGAATTTTTGAAAGCAGGAGCTAAACACATTACATTCCATGCAGAAGCGGTTAAAAAAAGTGATCAAAGAAAGGCCCTAATAGAAGCCATTAAATCAGGAGGAGCAACTGCAGGAATAGCAATAAATCCAGAGACAGAGCTTAGCGAAGTTGATGATGTTATCGATCAGGTTGATCTTCTTTTGGTGATGTCTGTTCATCCGGGATTCGGTGGACAAGCTTTTATTGATGATGTGCTGGATAAAGTCAGACAAGCTCGCGCAGCTCATCCGGATCTTATGATTCAAATGGATGGAGGGGTGGATGATAAGACAGCACCTAAGTGTATTGAGGCAGGAGCTAACAACTTAGTATCAGGTAGTTTTATATTTGGTGCGAATAATCGTGAGTCTGCGATTGCTTCACTTAGAGGAAGTGAATAATGCAATTAAATTATTGGCACCGTTGATTCTTATTGGAATTCTTCTGATTGGATGTGAGGAAAGAATTTACAGTCCTGATGGATTTAGATTGCAGGAAATAACGCTCAAATCTCCTCAGGGGGAGAAAGTAGAAGTAGTAGCTGAGATTGCCCAAACAAAGGAAGAGAAAAGAAAAGGGCTGATGGGTAGGAGGGAACTCAAAGATGGTCACGGAATGTTGTTTACTTTCGAGACACCTTTCAAACAGTCTTTCTGGATGAAAGGCACTTTGATCCCTCTTGATATTCTTTTCTTTGATGGAAACGGCAAGTTTGTATCAGCCGAGACAATGCTTCCATGCGAAAAAGATCCATGCAGATTTTATGGGTCTGAGGGGCCTGCTATGTTTGCACTCGAAGTGCCCTCAGGTTTTGTAAATGAATATGGTGTGGATCGTGGGTGGG
>CEPV01093739.1_pt1 | contig 10498 bp, 8 predicted proteins | sample 530451 | NCBI WGS metagenome assembly CEPV01 (sample SAMEA2620097, study PRJEB7988) | marine metagenome | isolation source: saline water (ENVO:00002010), including | reverse complement strand
TGGAATAGGGAAATGGAGCGATGAAGATTTCATTCGTGCCATGACGAGGGGATTGAGCCCGAAAGGGAATCATTATTTCCCTGTATTCCCTTACACTTCCTTCCACAACATTACTCGGGATGATTTACTCGCCCTCAAAGCCTACCTTTTTTCTATTCCTGCAGTCAGGCAAAATAATCTGCCCCATGACTTGCTTCTGCCTTTCGGTAGGCAGGCCGTGCTGATGTTCTGGAAAAATGTGGTCTGGTCCCCTCAGCCTTTTATTTCAAATCCGGAAAAAACTGAGAGCTGGAATCGCGGAGCTTATATTGCTCAGGCGCTGGCACATTGCGGAGAATGTCATACGCCTCGGAATCTGCTTGGAGGGCTAAAATCCTATATGCACTTTGCAGGTTCAAAAGAAGGACCGGAAGGTGAACTTGCGCCTAATATCACTCCCCACAAAAAAACTGGAATTGGTGACTGGACTAGGGTTGATATCAGCTATTTCCTAGAAACAGGAATGAAACCGGACGGAGATGATACTCAGGGACTAATGTCAGAGGTTATTGAACATGGTTACTATTATCTTGAACTGAAAGATTTGGACGCACTGGCAGAATATCTGATTTCCCTTTTGCCAATAGAGAACGATCTGCAGCAGGATTAATTAAGTAATATACTGGAATAAGCCCTGAAATTAAGTGGTTACTTAATTACATTCTACATTACTGTTTAAAATTTTCAAAAATCAGGAAATTTTAAACAATCCTTCATTAAGGGAGTTATTCCATAACAGCATCAAGAGTATTAATTTCCATAACAGGAGTTCCAGGGAGCCGTTCAGTTGCTTGCGCGAATCTGTTGATCCACACTGTCTGAAAACCAAAAGTTGCTGCTCCGGAAACATCCCATGCATTGGAAGAAAAGAAAAGTATTTCTTCCGGATTGCAGCCAAGCTGATCAGTGGCCAGTTGATAAACTTTTGGTGAGGGTTTGAAAACTTTGATGGTGTCAACTGAAATGATCGAATCTATAACCTTTCCAAGGTTACTGTTGCTGACACCTGCTTCCAGCATTTCCGGAGAACCATTGGAAAGAATGGCAGTGCCCAATCCCATTTGCTTTATTTTGCTCAGTGTATCCGGAACTTCAGGATAGCAGGCTAATTCGTGGTAAGCCCTCAGCAGGTCTTTCCGTAAACTATTATCATCAATCCCTTTAGATTCCAAGGCATAATCAAGGGCGTCCTGAGTAACTATCCAGAAATCCACGTAGCACTGCATCAAACTTCTCAGCCAGGTGTATTCCAGCTGTTTGGTACGCCAGATTGTTGATACCGCTTCTGCCTGCTCACCTAGTCTCACTTGATATCGAGAAGCCGCTGAATGAATATCAAAAAGCGTTCCGTAAGCGTCAAATACTGCATGCCGGACGGATTTATAATTAACAGAAGTCATTTAAGTTCATAAAAAAATCTGGTTTTAATTCAGAAATGAACTTAGGTAAGCTCGCAACAAAGGAATGCCTTTCCATTTGGTACCACAATTGAAGATTTTATCCAGTGGCACAAACTGATCGATGATGGAAAACCAGTTTCGATGTACTGTTTTAAACTTTTCGGCAAAAACGCATGGTAATAATACAATAAGCGGAATGCCAAGCCGGAATGCATCCAACTTCAGGCTCCCCGAATTTATGCTTCCTTGTGTTCAGATTGCATTTTTTGTTGTAGAATGCTGCCAATATCGCCCAGTCCGTTGCTGGATGGATTTGCTGCATGAGGGTCTATGTAGTCCACACTTTCCTCACCTATATCACGCTTAAGTAAAATTTCCTGGCGTGGGTCTTCAACTTTTGTGATTTTACCACCACTTGAAAGGAATTGCTCCATTGCAGATTGAACTTCTTCATGGCTAACATAGGATTTCGCTATTTTTGTATTACTATCCATAGTATCTCCTTGATTAACATGCACACAAATGCAAAATGCGGAGTTTTTTCTGTAAAATCCATTTACAGAAAAATATTTTACTGCCCTAATTAAAAAAACTCAACTAGGCAGTATTTTAACCGCTGAACCAAACAGCGAAAGGTAATGCAAAAATCATGAATTATATTTATTTTTTCGTATTTAATATAACTAATTTTTATATGATTCTTATGTCATGTCAATTCCAGCAAAATAAGGAGTAATTAATGATTTGTATAAAATTTTTTAACGGAGTTTATCTTTACTAAAATCGGATTGTATTTTTCCCTGGAATTACAGTAAGAAATCAATTTTTGGGAAATGTGGATTTTTTGGTGTGGAATGAAAATCTGGATGCAAAACGACCGATAACTATTTATCCCACTCAACTTTTTAATTCTGGAATTTACAAATTAAGGTATGTCATTAACTATGTGTACTTTGAAATACAAATATCTGCCTGGAACATTTTTCCCTTTTCAGAACTTTTCAACAAAATATTCCTCCCATCGATCAGCCGCATCTTCAGCAAATAATATTTTACATGCCTCCCTGAGACCATCTGATTTTTTTAAGTCTTCATGTTTCACCACCAAAGCCAGCTTGGAGCGCCGTCTTAAAAAATCTTCCAGAGTAACAATCATTTCCCGGTTTGCAGCTTCGGTCAATTCACATTTAATGTAATCTGTCCCCTCTATTAAAGGTTCTGCCATTTTTGGTTCCTTTTGAATACTTTCCAAAAGTCCGAAAGCCTTTTTCCCATAGCGTCGCCAAAGACGGGAGGATAGTATTTCCGAAGAACTAGAAGAAGTTAATTCGTCCAGTTTCATGGATTTTGCCAGATCAAGATACTCTTTACGAATTGCTTGATCGGGCTCTCCATACCACTTGCGGTTCTTCTGGGGCAGAGATAAGCCCAATCGCTCAACTTTCTCACATACCTCTTCACCTATGTTGATGCAGTCGGTTAGTTTCCCCCCAAAAATGCTTATGTAAGATTTTTGTTGATTAATGTCAATTTCGTGTTTTCGTGAAAGCTTTGTCCAGTCTTCATAGGGATAATTATCTTTATCATTACTCAAAACTAGCGGCCGAACCCCGCAGCGTTCAGAAATTATATCTTCATCAGTAATAGGCTTTGAAAGATTAAGGCGCTTGTTAATATTATCCAGGACAAATTGACGATCCTGTTCAGTAACCTCTATATCTGGAGTGGATACAGGTGTATCTGTAGTTCCTATCATTGTCCTACCGCCCATTGGAATTACAAAGAACATACGACCGTCATCAGCAAAGAAAGTAAGTACCCTTTCATTTTCAATGATTCTTGGAACAATAAGATGTATCCCCTTGGAAAAAACATGATGGTGGTCAGTAGTTTGACCAGAGAGTAGATTTTGCTGGTCCACATATGGCCCACATGCATTAATGATAATTTTGCTGCGTATTTCAAATTCTTCGTTATTGCGGTTATTAAGAAGTTTTGTCAACCATTCACCATACTTATCCTGCTTACTTCCCAAGGATTCCACGTAATTTACTGTTTTACAGTTGTTTTCCAGAGCAGAACCAATAAAATTAAAGACAAATCGCGCATCATTGTCGTAAAGATAAGCGTCAGAATATTCAATACCTCCAATACTGTTGGAAGTTTTAACCAGAGGCTCTTCCTCATTAATTTTAAGCGGAGACAGAAAACGTGGGGCTCGTGTAAAGAAATTTCCGATTCCCCAGTAAAGCAGTGCAGAAAAATAAAGGATACGGGAGGAATGACGAAATCCGCTATCAAGATTTGTATAAAAACGGATTTCTTTAATCGCGGAAGGGTATGAACGCAGAAGATGGTTACGAGACTTGCAAAGTTTTCTCACAAGAGGAAACTCAAATGACTCCATGTACTTGATTCCTCCCCACACAAGATTTGAGGAATTTTGGCTGGTGCAACAGGCAAAGTCGCCTTTATCCACTAAAGCAACATGAACTCCTCGAGCTGAAAGGGCGGCGGCGGCAACAGACCCGTTTATGCCTCCACCAATGATCAGGACGTCAAAGCAATCATTGCTTAATTTTTCTATAATACTGTCTCTTAGACTGATTCCCAAACTCACAGCTATTTTTTAGAAGTTTTTTCCAGAAATTTAATGGCTTGATCTGGAAAATCAGTAATGACTCCATCTACTTGTGCCAGATTAAATAATATATGCAGCAGATCTTCAAACGTTTCGGCATAATCAGGTAACCGATCTTTCCTCAAGGTGTATGGGTGAACCTTGAGATTGAGAAGATGCGCCATTTTGACTAGTCCAGTTAATTTAAAATCCCCTGATATGTTTTTTCCGGTCACTACGTGATTCATCCAAGGACCAATTCCGTCAGCATATCCTGCCACCTCATTTAGTCCCACCTCTGTTTTTAAATAATCAAAATCAGTGGAAGAGAGTCGCCAGCGGTTTTCTCCAATTAACTGTGACAGTTTGATCCTGGTTTTGTGCTTATGTTTCAAAGTTTTTAATACTTCTGCATTAAAAGACTGAATCCAAACAGGATCTGATGCCTCACGAAAATCATATCTTTCAAGGATAGCCAAAAGTTTTTTTGCAGGATCCAACTTGTATTGACGATAAATCTCAGCACCTTTTATTTCAATGTATAAACCCATCTCATGGCCGTGACTTTGTTTGAGTCCATTTACGAGTTGCAGCATTTCTTCAAGAGTAGGAACTTCAAAAAGTAAGGACTCATGTGGGAATCTCCCCTTGAAAGCCGGTCCTGATCCTCTTTTTTTTGAACGTTCATGAACTCTTAGTTTTTTGATTTCCGCCAAACTAAATTCTATTGTATGATACTTTCCATCGGCATCTGAGCGGTTAGGGAATATTTCATCCACATTTGTAGTCGCATTAAGTGTAAGGTCATGCATTACAATCAGATGCCCATCTCTAGACATCACCACATCCAGTTCTAGAAAATCTGCCTTCATTGCGAAGGCTAATACTGCACTCTCAAGAGTGTGTTCAGGGAGATATCCAGAGGCACCTCGATGTGCTATTACCAATTTTTCCTGAGAGGCAAAGGTGTAATAAGGGAGTGTTAAATAAATCATAACGACCCCACAACATATATAAAATAGTAGAAAATTTTTATTGGTCATGACCAAAAATCCATGTTTAGCACTAAGTCTACCCAGAGATTCAAAACGTAGTGATTACTTATTAAATATTTTAAATATGAAGATTTTTTTCGGTAGGTAAATTCAATTGATGTTTAACTTAAAAACTAAAGATTTCCTGCGAATCCAGATAGAATTTTAGAAATGATTAATTAAAAATATACGTCTATTGCAATTCTATTTTGTAATAAACACCATTACCTCTAATTAATTATCTATCCTTTTACCGGTATCTCTATTGAAAAGGTGAATTGCTTCTGGAGAAATACTAAAACTCATCTCAGGCAGTCTATCGCTGGGATTCAATAAACCCTGAACCATTGCGACAATCTGAGTATCTGAATTTTTCAAAGTACCGTGCAATATAGTACTCGCACCTATCGGTTCAACCATTTTAATCTGTATAATGATTTTACCTTTTTTATCTGGGGTAAGGTCTTCTGGTCTCAATCCTGCCCATATATCTCCATTAAAGTGAGTTAGACAATTAAGTATTGTACCATTCTCAAGCTTTAGACTCTGTCCGTCAGAGACTGCTTTGATTATATTCATCGCTGGACTACCAATGAATTCTGCTGCAAAAATTGTTTCTGGTTTCTGAAAAACATCAAGAGGAGAACCGATTTGTTCTGCCACACCCTCATTCATGACAACCATTCGGTCTGCCAATGTCATTGCCTCAATTTGATCATGTGTAACAAATAATGAAGTTGTCCCCAATCGCTGTTGCAAAGATTTAATCTCAAGACGCATTTGAATTCTCAGCTTGGCATCCAGGTTTGATAAAGGTTCATCAAATAAAAATACTGCAGGTTGCCTTACTATTGCACGCCCCATAGCAACTCTCTGTCTTTGGCCACCAGAAAGTTCTCGAGGTTTTCGGTCCAGTAAACCATCAATTTCCAGCATCATAGCTCCTTGCCGGACTCTTTCGGCAATTTCAGACTTTGGTAAACCGGCTATTTTTAGACCATAAGCCATATTATTAAAAACACTCATATGCGGATAAAGAGCATAATTCTGGAACACCATAGCTATGTTTCTGTCCATGGGCTCCTTGTCATTCACTTTTAGATTATCAATCAGAACATCTCCATCTGAAACATTTTCCAAGCCAGCTATCATGCGTAATAATGTAGATTTACCACAACCTGATGGACCAACTATGACAATGAATTCCCCATCCTTGACTTCCATGTCAATTCCATGGATGACTTTAACTTTACCAAAAGATTTGTGAACGTTTCTGAGAGTTAAACCTGCCATAATTTCACTTTTCTCTATCGGTTAGTCCACGAATAAAAAGTTTTTGCATAGAAATAACCACTATAATTGGAGGCAACATTGCCATTATAGAAGCTGCCATGACTACCGGCCATGGTGTCACGTCATCCTGACCTCCTATCATCTGCTCTACGCCCATTATAACTGTATTCATTGAAGGATCAGTAGTCATTAGCAATGGCCAAAGAAACTGGTTCCATCCATAGATAAACATAATTATAAAAAGAGCTGCAATGTTTGTACGACTGATAGGAATTAAAATATCAATGAAAAACCGCATAGGTTTAGCTCCATCAATCCTGGCCGCTTCAACAATTTCATCAGGAACAGTCATAAAAAATTGTCTAAAAAGGAAAGTGGCTGTGGCTGATGCTATCAGTGGGAATATCAATCCAGAATAAGTATTCAGCAGACCAAAACTGGCAACTACTTCATAAGTAGGTAGAATCCTAACTTCAACGGGTAGCATTAAAGTAAGAAATATTAACCAGAAAAAAAGGTTTCTCGCTGGAAATCTAAAAAAAACTATTGCAAAAGCAGATGTAAATGAAATCGCTATTTTACCCACAGCAATACATGTTGCAACTATAGTTGTATTAAATAACATCCTGGCTACCGAGGCAGACGTTTGTCCACTATCGCCCTCAATTAAAGCTCGACTGTAATTTTCTAGAAACTGATCTCCTGGCCATAAAGGCATGGGTGGATGAATCACCTCCTGATTTGTAACGGTAGAAGCTACAAAAGCCAACCAGAGAGGGAAAAATAATACCAACACTCCAGAAGAAAGACCAACATGAGTTAGCCAATAACTTATCCCTCTTTTTTCAACCATTCCTGACATCAGTAATGGACTCTTTTCTCTACAAATTTGAATTGCAAAATTGTCAAAATGCCAACAATAATTAGCAAAATAACTGACTGAGCAGCTGATGAACCAAGATCTAGGCCCACAAAACCATCTGAATAAACTTTATAAACTAGTATTGTTGTCGATTGTCCCGGACCTCCTTTAGTTATAGTATGAATGATACCGAAAGTGTCAAAAAACGCATATACAACATTCATCACAACCAAGAAGAATGTCATTGGTGATAAAAGCGGGAATACTATAGTCCAAAAACGCCTCCAAAAACGAGCTCCATCAATCGCTGCTGCCTCAATAATTGTGCTAGGTATAGCTTGTAAACCAGCTAGAAAAAACAAAAAATTATAACTAACCCTACTCCATGTAGACACTGCGACAACCAATCCCATTGCTTCATTGTGATTTAAGAGATGGTTCCAATCATATCCAAGTAAACCAAGGTACCATGAAACTAGACCAGTTCGAGTATCAAATAAAAACAACCAAAGGATTCCTGCTATCGCTGGGGCAACTGCGTATGGCCAAATCAAAAATGTTTGATAGATTCCAGATCCCTTAATCAAGCGGTCAGCGAGGACCGCAAGAAAAAGTGCTAACCCCATTGAAAAAAATGTGACGAGCACAGAAAAAATAGCTGTTGTATAAAAACTTTCTTTGTAATATGGATCTGAAAATAGGAAATCAAAATTAGCAAAACCTACAAATTTTGTACTTAGACCAAATGGATCAGGATTGAAGAGCGACCACCATATTGCTGTTCCTGCTGGATAAAAAAAGAAAATAGCTGTGATCGCTAATTGAGGAGCTATAAGAAGAGCGGGTAAAAACCAACCTTTAAAAAAAACACGTTTCTCCATCAAAAACTATGTAACATTTGTGGGGACATTTTCTAGTCCCCACAAAAATAATAACTAGCGGTTTGAAGATTCAAATCTACGAAGTAGGACATTACCCCTCTTAACCGCATCATTTAAAGCAGATTTTGCAGTCTTTTTACCACTCCATACACTTTCAAGTTCTTCGTCAATCATACCTCGAATCTGGTCAAAAGAACCCAAGCGAAGTCCTTTTGAAACAGAAGTTGGTGATTTTCGAGTCATTTGGATTCCAGCGATATCTGTTCCTGGGTTAGAGTTGTAAAAACCTGATTCTTTAGTTTTTTGACTTGCTAAAAGGGTCACTGGTAAATAACCAGTGTTTTGATGCCAGGCAGCCTGGATAACTGTTGATGAAAGAAAACTAAGGAAAGCTGCAACCCCCTTATATTCTTTTGAACTATGCCCAGACAAAACCCATAGAGAAGAACCTCCAATAATTGTGTTTTGAGGTGCACCTTTTACACCTTCCCAATATGGCAAATGACGTATTTCAAAATCGAACTTTGCATTTTTCTTTATTCCTGCGTAACCAGCTGATGATTCTGTATAAAGTGCACATTCACCAGCTCGAAAAGCTTTTCCACCTTCATTCCTGCGACCAGCATAAATAAATTTTCCTTCTTTGGCCCAATTGCCCATAGCTTGAATGTGTTTTTTTTGTACTGGACCGTTGAATACCAATTCAGTATCCATCCCTGCAAATCCATTTTCTTTTGTAGCAAAAGCAACATTGTGATATGCAGACATGTTTTCTAAATGAACCCAACTCTGCCAAGCAGTTGTCAAGGGACATTTATTCCCAGAGGACTTTAACTTATCAAGTGCAACTCCTACTTTTTGCCAAGTTGATAAATCCATGTCGGGATTGAGTCCTGCTTTTTTAAATGCATCCCTATTTACCCAGAGAACAGGAGTAGAAGAATTATAAGGCATGGAAAGCATTTCTCCAGTGGTTGTAGTATAGTATCCTTTGACCGGACCGATAAAACCATCTGGGTCAAATCTTGCCCCCGCTTCTGACATCACTTCATACATCGGCTTAATAGCACCTTTAGCAGCCATCATTGTTGCTGTTCCTACCTCGAAAACCATTAAAATATGTGGATGCTTTTTTGCTCTGAAAGCTGCAATTCCTGCATTCAGTGTTTCTGAATAATTCCCTTTGCGATTTTGAACCACTATATATTCACTTTGAGCTGCGTTAAATTGATCTACTTGTTCTGCCAACAAAGTACCCAAGCGACCTTTAAAAGCATGCCACCAATGGATCTCTGTTGCAGCAGAAACTGTTCCTGTAAACAGCCAAAGTGTCATGATGGTTCCAACTAAATTCCTGATAATTTTATTCATAATGTCCCTTTCGTATAGAAAAATAAAAGCAGATATCTATTAAAAAAATAGCTATTTGCAAAATAAATATAAGATCCTCATCTACGATCTAAAAATCTATTTGAAAATCTTAAAAGACCAAGCTCAATGCCTAGTAACATGTCATAACGAAACCATTTTCGCCACTGAAAATTACTTTAGAAATTTATTCTTACAAATACAACTTAATTATAAAAAAAATCATTTTTATAATACTTTATTTGTTTTTAGTAAGTTAAATTTAATAAATTACACTAAAATTAACAAAACCCTAAGGATTTAGAACATGTATTTAGAATCAATGTATTCAAACTAAATTTACCACTCTGTATTTTGACTATTTCATGATGATTGCATAGACTAATTGTTAATTAGGAGGGTATCACATGTTTTTCCCTGCATAAGCTCAAACTTTTGGAGTTGAGCAAAAGCATGGATTGCGAAACAGTCAAGGATAGACAATGACCACATTAAAAGAGACAGTTTACGACGAAAGCAAAATACTCACGCTTTCATCCCTCGAGCATATCCGTTTGCGCCCTGGTATGTACATTGGGCGTCTGGGTAACGGATCCCACCCCAGTGACGGCATATATGTTCTACTGAAAGAAATTGTTGATAACTCAATTGATGAATTTATCATGGGTTATGGCAAGCGCATTGACATTCGCATTGATAATGAATCAGTCAATATTCGTGATTTTGGAAGAGGGATCCCCCTGGGTAAGGTGGTTGAATGTGTTTCAATCATTAACACCGGTGCTAAATATAATGATGAAGTATTTCAATTCAGCGTGGGCCTTAATGGAGTGGGCACAAAAGCTGTGAACGCACTATCAGAGAAATTTGAAGTTTTTTCCTATCGTGAAAAGAAAATGCTTTCGGCATGCTTTAGATCCGGAGAAATTGAGACAAAACCGCTTACTCAAGATTCCAATGAAAGCAACGGCACGAAAATCAGTTTTACTCCGGATACAAAA
>CEPV01091724.1_pt1 | contig 10505 bp, 10 predicted proteins | sample 530451 | NCBI WGS metagenome assembly CEPV01 (sample SAMEA2620097, study PRJEB7988) | marine metagenome | isolation source: saline water (ENVO:00002010), including | reverse complement strand
TTTTTTCTCTCTTCTTTCTTCGCGGCAATTGTAGCACGCGCCGAATCGCAGCCGCAAATTGACTTCGGCGGTTAAACGGAACCTGCACGGTGTCAGGCGTCGGCGCCTGCCTGGCCGGCGCCTTGCTCCGAGATGATCTTTTCGGCGTCGTCAAGGGCGTCAAGCAGCCTGCGCAGCGCTTTTTGGGCGATGAGATCCAGCCCCATTCCGCACCCGTGATTGTCGAACGACGCTATCAGCGATTCGATATCCTGACGTTCTTCGACGCTGAGTAGCTGTCCGTCTGCCATGTGAACGTCCTATCCGGGTGTTCCGACTCGCGGAATCGTCATACGGATCGCACCGTGAACTGATGGATGCTTGTGGTTCGACAAGGCCGCCACGAACGGGGGAAAACACTCCACTCCGTTCGCCCTGAGCCTGTCGAAGGGTCCCTGCTTGCAGCCTATCCTCATTCGTAGCACACTACGCGAAATCGTTCAGGAACGAGGTCACCGCCTGCTCGAACCCGGAGGGGTTGTCGCCCATGACCAGGTGGCCCGCGCCTTCGACAGTGGCCAGCCGGCCGTTCGGTATACGCTCGTGCATCGCGCCCGCGGTTTCGAGCGCGATGATGTCGCTGTCAGCGCCCTTCACCACAAGAGTCGGGCATTGCAGGGATTCGAGGTATCCCCAGAGCCGTTCGGCCATGGCAGGGTCCTGTTGCATCCGGCGGTTGGACGATCGAAGAGCTTTGTCGTACTTCCACGTCCAGTTCCCGTTCGAGAGCTGTTTCAGGTTGTGAAGTATGCTGCCCCGGACCTGGACCGGGTCTCGACGCGGATTGTAGCTGACGACCCTCTGAACGAACGCGTCCACCGACTCGAGCTCGTCGTCTTGCTGCACGAACTGGCGGATGTTCTGCGATCCGGTTGACATGTTCTGAGGTCCAGCGTCGACGATAACCAGGGCGCGAATCTGTTCGGGGTGGTTGGCGGCGAACGTGAACGAGTTCCGGCCTCCCATCGAAAGACCCATTAGAACGAAGTTATCGAGTCCGATGCCCTCGACGACGGCGTTGATGTCGGCTTGTTGCGTCTCGGGCGAGTAGTCGCCGTCGGGCGCCCAATCGGAGTCGCCGTGCCCCCGTTGGTCGAGGGCGATAACGTGAAATCGATCGGCGAAGCCCAGCGCCACGAAGTCCCAGGAGTGGCATGTCTGGGCGAACCCATGGAGGACGAGCATGTCTGGGTTGCCGGGGTCGCCCCACTCCTGATAGTGGAACTTCATGTTGTTGGCTTCAACGAACTTGTCCTTGGCCACGAACTCCTGCGCGAAGGTGACGCCCGCCGCGCGGGCCGCGTCGTACAAGGACAGTCCGGTCTGTGAACTCAAAGTTTCGCCTCCATGGCCGGCATGATTGTCTGACATTCTCGATTGCGGTGTGTTCGTGATCATGTGCCCGGCTAGACAGGGGGCCTCCGAGTGTGCCACTCCGTCGCCTGCTCGTAGGCATGAGCCGCACGCAGGGCAGTCGAATCATCGAACGGGCGGGCGGCGATCTGGAGTCCGATTGGCATGCTTGCGCTGGTAAACCCGCACGGAACTGACACCGTTGGGTAGCCGCAGATGTTGAAAGGCCGGGTAAGCCTCGACATCAAGGACAGGATGTTCTCGGTGCGCCCTCCCACGTCGACCACTGATTCGTCGATGCCGGGAGCTCCGGTGACCGTCGTGGGCGCCACGAGCACGTCGAAGCCCGTCATCGTTTCGGCCAGCTCGCGGTTGAACGCGGTGCGAGCTCGCTGCGCTTTGATGTAGCTGACGGCGGGCGTTAGCGTCCCAGCGTGGAGACGACCACGAACGTCTGCGCCTATGCGTTCAGGCTCTTCCTTCAGATGAGTCGCGTGCACCTCAGCGGCCTCCGTCATCAAGATCGTGGAAGAGATCGCCAGGGAGTGATTGAGCACCGGAATCGAGACTCGCTCGACGGACGCTCCCAATTCGGTCAGCACTCCCGTGGCTCGCTCGACCGCCTCGCTGACCTCGGGGTCGATGACGTCGTAGAAGAAATCCTCGGGCACGCCGACTCTCAGGCCTCGGACACCGGTGTCGAGGCCGGCAGTGAAGTCTTCGTCCGGCCCGACAGTCGAGGACTGATCGCGAGGATCGTGGCCTGCAATCACGTTCATGATGAGCGCCGAGTCCCGGACCGCGCGCGTCATCGGGCCGACCGTGTCCAGCGTCCATGCCAGCGGGTACACGCCGTGCCTGCTGACCCGTCCGAACGTGGGCTTGAACCCGACGATTCCACACAGGCCGGAGGGGATGCGTATCGATCCGCCGGTGTCGCTTCCGAGCGCGCCCATGCACTGCCCGGCGGCCACTGCGGCGCCTGACCCGCCGCTGGATCCGCCTGTGACACGATTCGTGTTCCAAGGATTGCGGGCTGGTCCGTAGTGCGGATTCGTGCTGGTCGATCCCAGCGCGAACTCGTGCATCTGCAGCTTGCCGATAATGATCGCCCCGCCGTCTCTGAATCGCTCGGTGACGGCTGCATCGTAGTCGGGAACGAAATCGCGCAGAATCTCGGAGCCGACAGTGGTGCGAATTCCTTTCGTGTAGTAGAGGTCTTTGAGTCCGATGGGGATGCCGTGTAGCGGCCCTCGGGAGCGGCCGGACCGGATCTCGGCTTCCGCTCGCCTGGCCTCTTCGACGGCCTCGTCAGAGAGCAGTGTGATGAACGAATTAAGCTGGGGCTGGGTTTTCTCGATTCGTTCAAGGTGAGCTTGGATGAGTTCGACTGGAGAGAGCTGGCCTTGTGCGATGCTTTCTGCAGCTTCGGCGATGGTGAGGCGGCAAAGTTCCTGACCGGTCATCGGCGATCGGCCTGAGGTCGAGCACGAAAGATCGGGGCGGGCTCGACGTCGTGGAGATCGAGAGCATCCAGAGAGATCATGTCTTTGGCCAACGCCTGGAGGCCGGCCACCAGATCGGCGCTCTCCTGCTCGGACAGAGGGACTCCCACGGCCTCAGCCATGGCTTGAACGGTTTGGACAGATGAGTCTTGGCTAGCCACAAATTCACTGAGCACAGGATTATCGCCACGTAGGGCGACTGGACGGCCACACTCCCGAAGCATCGTTTGCGACGATGTGCGGTTACAACAGCCCTATTTACTACACCTTGGCGCGAATCCTGTCAACAGCGGAGAAGTTCATGGTCGGGTTGTGCCGCCCCCGACGGGAGTCGGCGGCGGTGCGTCCGCCGCCAGCGCGTCGGCCAGCAAATCGAGCGCCTCACCGACGACCGCAGTGCCCTCGCCAATGATCCATAGAATCGCTGGGCCGATGCGGCCCATGAAAACGGTCTCTTCGGGCGCGATCCAACGACGGCTGGATTGGTCGCCTTCCGACACTACTCCGTCAACGCCCTGGTATTTGACGCCCATGAACACTTGATACGAGTCCATGAACTCTGCGGCGTTCGGGAACGTGTCCCATCGGATCATCGAGACGAACAGGCGCTCTCCCAGCGGGCCGTTGAGCAATGAGTACCGGTCCCCGCCCCATCCGTCCATGGCGTCGGCGGCTTGTGACGAATCCAGGTACTCTTCCAAGTAGGCTTTGAGCAGGAATTCGCCCATCGCGTCGGAGACCACCTCGTTCCAACCTCGGCCCAGGTCGGGGGAGATGTCCGGTAAAGTGGTCAAATGTGGTTCCTCGCCTTCGAGGTACCTCTCCGGATGAAGCACCTGCTCCGTTGAGATCGGCGGGTTTGTGTAAGCCGCGTTGACGGCGTCCCACCCGTCCGCGCCGAAAAGCTCGGCCACGAAGTCCGCGCCTTCGCGGACAGGGAACAGCACGGTCTCCACGACGATGCGGGGCGCCTTCATCAGCTCGGAATCGGGTATGGGCTCTCGCACGATGCGGGCTTCGTCGCTGGTCAGAACCGTGGCGATGAAGCAACGCGTCGCGATTGTCCTTGCGCCCACCTGACCTGTCTGCGACGCGATCTGGTTTCCGGCTACAGCGTGGTGATTGGGCGCGACTGCAGCAGGCTCAAGGTATCGCCTTCGAACGCGAATTCGATGTCCTGAGGAGCGCCGTAGCTTGCTTCGAGGGTGCTTGCTATCTCGCAGAGTGACGTTATCTGTTCCGCGGACAGCGATCTGGCCCGAGCCTTGGCCGATGGCAACGCGACTTGCTTTGTCCCTTGATTCCCGTCCCGGACGACCATGAGATCCTTGTTTGCGACCTGAAATTCGGTGACCGCCAGGTTCTCTTTCGATACGACGATGTGATCGGGATTGACGATTCCGGAGACGACCGCCTCCCCAAGGCCCCAGCACGAGTTGATGACGATCTCGGTCGCGTCGGCCGTGACGGGATTGACCGTAAACGCAACACCGGAAACCGTGGGGTCCAACATATGCTGCACCACCACGGGCATCGCCACGTCGTGGTGGGCTATGTTTTGCGCCTCCCGGTACATGATCGCGTGCACACTCCACAGCGAGGCCCAGCAATTCAAGACGGCTCGCAGCATGTCTTGCTCGGACCCGACGTTGAGGTACGTGTCGTGTTGGTCGGCGAAGCTGGCGCCGGGCAGGTCTTCGGCGGTGGCTGATGATCTGACGGAGACCGGTTTCGGGTCCGACGCGGCAGCAGTCAGCGTCCGGTAGGCGTTCCGCGCTTCTTCCACGACCTCCGCTGGCAGCGGCGCCTCGGTGATCATCGTCTGTATTCGGGCGGAAACGGATGCCTGCGCGGCGTAATCTGATGGGTCGCGGCCAGCCAACTCGGCGGCTATTGCTGATTCGAGCCCGGACGTGGCGAGGTGGTCGCGATAAGCTTGGGCAGTCAACGTGTGTCCGGGCGGGACGGGCATCCCAGACGCTGCCATGCGCGACAAGCTCGCAGCTTTGCCGCCGACTACGTCGACGTCAGTGGTCTCGCCGAAGCGGCTAACATACCGATATGTCGTGTGATCGTTCAAAATGGGCAATTCCTGTCTGTCGCGCCACGCTGAATTCGACCGCGTCGGGCCTAATCGGAGGCGCTGCGAGCGGACGCGGCTTCAGCGGGGCGACTTGGGGGGACTCGCTCTGCCGGCGGACCTTGTTCCGCTTCTTGAAGGAGCGTACCGATGTTGCGCAGCTTCTTGTTGACGGCCGCTGGGCCGATGGCGAAACCGCTGACCAGGAATCCGCCAATCGCGATAGCCCAAGGAACGCTATCGAGTGCGTCGCCCAGGATCCCGGCCCAGAGCGCGCCAAGAGGCATTATGCTCCATGTCATCCCGTAGAAGCCCATAACTCGACCTCTCATGTGATTAGGAACAAGGATTTGAAGGGAGCTCATTATGGAAATCATGTAAGTCGAGCTGGAGATGCCCATCACCACCATGAAGACCATCGTTAAACCGTAGTTGTGGAAGTATTTGGCAGTCAGGGCGAATGCAGCCACGGATAGGCCGAATACGACGGCGCCCCCGATTATGAGGTAGCCTCGTCGGACAAAGGAGGCTTTCGTCCCCAGGACGATCGTCACTCCTAGCGCACCGATCCCTCCGACGCTCATTAGCAAGCCTTGGTCCTCTGCTCCGACCTTGAGGATGTCGACCGTGAACACCGGCATCATCATGATGTAGGCCATGCCGAAGAAGCTGTTGAAGAAGGTCATGCCGATCAAGAACCAGAAGACGCTGTTGCCGCCGATGAACTTCAGCCCATCAAACATGTCCTGAAAGGCGTTGCCACGCGACCCACGCTCGATCTTGGGAATGTGGAGCCAGAACATGACCATTGCCATGACAACGAATCCTGAGCCGGCCAGGTAGAAAGCAGCCGCCGTGTCTATGGCGCCGATTATTACTCCGGCGACCGTCGGAGCCACGATGCGGGTGCCTTGCCAGATCGCCGAGTTGAGCGCCACGGCGCTGACCATGACCGTTCGGTCTATGAGGTGGGGGTAGAGAGCCTGCCGGGCAGGTTGGTCGAAGGCGTTGGTGGCCCCGCTGACCAGAGCTATGGCTAGGATGTGCCAAACCTCGATGCGTCCCGTTAACGTCAGAGTCCCCAGGAGGAAGATAAGGGAGGCGGTCACGAGCTGAGTCACGATGATCAGCTTGCGCTTGTCCAGTCTGTCGGCGAAAACGCCGCCGAACAGGTTCAACGCGATAGACGGGATGGCGTTGGCGGATGCCACAAATCCCAGTTTAACGTACGACCCTGTCAGTTCGTAGGTGAGCCATATCTGGCCGAAGGTCAAGACCTGAAATCCGCCGACTGACGCGAGCGTCCCTAACCAGTACGCTCGGTAGGCGGGATACCGGAATGCAGGCGGCATTTGAAGGAAACGTCGCCTCTGCGGGCCTTCTGTCTGTGTCGCCTGGCTCAAGTGCGAAACCGGATCGCGGTGATGCGCATGCGGGGCCGGATCAGTCCTTGAGAGGGATTCTGCCCCAGCCGACAGAACTGGCGTCGGTGGATAGGTTCTTCTCTTGGATAACGTCCCGGATGTGAAGCAGCGTGGCGTTGACCTCGTCGGTCACGTAAACCCAATCCGGTTCCTCAGGAAACCAGTAGGGAGATGTGATCCTGACGACTTTGCCTTCGTCTGCGTTCAGATAGATGCCGAATTTGGATACGTGCGGTAGCATATGTCACTCCTGTGGCAGATAAGTTAGCACAAGCGCCCCGCCTGTTCAACGTTTGTGCGTCACAGGGTTGAGTTTTGCACGCGAAAGTGCTCTGGACGTTTAGGCCAAGCCTGCCGAGGTGCTCAGCGTGAAGACCGAGGCCACCAGTGCTCTGAGCGTTTACGCCCAAGCCCGCCGCATACCCAGCGCTACTCTACGGTCACCGATTTGGCCAGGTTGCGCGGCTTGTCGACGTCCGTTCCGCGCCACACGGCGATGTGGTATGCGAGGAGTTGCATGGGCACGGCCATGAGCATCGGGTTGATGAGCTCCGATGCTTGCGGAACGTAGAGCACGTGGTCGGCCCTCTCGGCGATGTCAGTGTCTCCCTCCGAGGCCACGGCGATGACGGTTCCGCCCCTTGCCTTCACTTCGTTGATGTTGCTGAGCATCTTGTCGTGAAGAGCGTCCGAGGGGATCAAGGCCACGACAGGCATGTTTTCGTCGATCAACGAAATCGGCCCATGTTTCATTTCGCCGGCCGGATAACCCTCGGCGTGGATGTAGCTGATCTCTTTGAGCTTGATTGCGCCTTCCATGGCCAGAGGGAAGTTTATGCCTCTGCCAAGGTAGAGGAAGTCGGCGCGCCGTCCGAACTCCTGCGCCAGGGCCTTGTACTGCGTCTCGTTGGTCAGCATCGCGCCGATCATGTCCGGGAGTCGGGCCAGCTCGGAAACCAGCTTTCGGCGTCTGGCCGGGTCCAAGACGCCTCGGCGGGCGCCGAGATGGATGGCGAGCAAGTACAGCGCGGTCAACGAGGACATGAAAGTCTTGGACGATGCGACGGCCACCTCTAAGCCGGCGCGTATCTGCAAGGTGCTGTCAGCGATGCGCGTCGTCTGAGTGCCGGGATAGTTGCATAGGGTGATCTGCAGGGCGCCCTTGTTCATTGCCTCTTCCATGGCCGCGAGAGTATCGGCTGTCTCGCCCGATTGGCTTATGGAGACAACGAGTGTGCGGTCATCGATAACCGGGTCCCTGTATCGGAACTCCGACGAGTTGTCGTACTCGGACGGGATGCGCGCGAGCGCTTCCATCCATGTCCTGCCGACCATGGCGGCGTGCAGGCTCGTGCCCATGCCAACGAACACAACCCTGTCGATTTGAGCCACTTGCTCGTCGGAAAGCAGGACTTCGTCGAACGGCACGGTGGCGTCGTCGAACACGATCCGACCCCGGAGTGCATTGATGACCGCCTCGGGTTGCTCGTGGATCTCTTTGAGCATGAAGTGCGGGTATTCGCCAATCGAAGCGGACAATGAGTCGTAGGCCACGTGCATCGTGCTCTTAGTCACGGGGCCGCCGTCCAGGTCGAAGTATTCGACGTCATGCTCGTCGAGCGCTGCCATCTCCCCTCCGGCCAGATACGCGACGTCCCGCGTATGGGGCAGAAGAGCGGGCAGGTCGCTGGCTAGGAGGTGCTCGCCCTCGCCGTATCCGACGACCAAACCCCCTGCGTTGCCCAGCCGGAACGCAACCAGCTTGCCCGGGTCGCGGGCCGAGATCGCCACGACGGCGTTGGCGCCTTTGATTCGCCGAGCGGTCTTACGTACGGCGTCGTGCAAGGAGTACTCTTGCGCTAGGTAGGACTCGATCAGATGCGGGATGCACTCGGCGTCGGTCTGTGACGAGAATTCATGCCCGGTTTCGATCAACTCTCTTTTTATCTCGAGGTAATTCTCGACGATGCCGTTGTGAACAACGATGATTTCGTTGTTGCAGTCGGCATGGGGATGGGCGTTGAAATCGGTGGGGCCGCCGTGAGTCGCCCATCTGGTGTGGCCTATTCCGGAGACGCCTTTGGGGAGTCCGTTGCTCAACGCGTTGTGAAGGTTAGTCAGCTTGCCTGACTTCTTGTGGACCGCCAGACGCTGATCAGGGTCCAGCACGGCGATGCCGGCGCTGTCGTAGCCGCGATATTCCAGCGCCGCGAGGCCCTCGAGTATGATCGGGGCTGCCTGCCTGCTCCCGGAGTATCCGATGATTCCGCACATTTGTCGCCTCTCAGCCGCAGCAGCGCCCGTTGATTTCGTTAAGCGTGCCCATCATGGTCCGCGTGAAAATCGACATCACCGGCCTGGCTGGGCGCTCAGATCGGAACCGGTCCGACAGAAAGTGGCTGCGAATCCAATCTAACCCAGATTGCCGACGATTTCAACGCCGTTCGTGGCCTCGCCCCGACAGGTATCGTCAGTCGGACGCCCTTGTGTAGACGCCGTGGTACTCTTCCGGCAGAAGGTCTGTGATCTTGTGCATCACCATAGTCATCATCGATTCCATGACGTCTTTACCAGGTTTCCCCTCGATGTCGGGCAAAGAGAACGGCTCACCGATGTTGACCCGAATCCGTCCCGTCGGGTTCAGCACTCGAAAAATCGAGCCGAGGCGCTCCGTCCCGGTGATTCCAACGGGCAGAATCGGAGCTTTGGTGCGCATTACTAGATTGGCTACCCCGGATTTCGCCTGGATGAGGCGCCCATGGTTCCTGGTGCCTTCCGGGAACAGCACGATCACGCCTCCCGACTTGATCTGATCCAGCGTCCATCGGTAGGCGCTGACATCCACGCCCTCGCGGTTCACCGGGAAGGCGCCGTACGATCTGAGAAACCATTCGGCCACTCGCAATTTGAACAGGCCGTCTTTGGCCAGAAACCTGATCCTTCGCGATATGCTGACCGCGAGAAGCGAAGGGTCCATATTGCTCATGTGGTTGGCGACAATCACGAGTGGACCCGTCGGAGGGACGTTCTCGGCGCCTGTGACCTTCCAGTCGCCGAATATCCGAAGCGTGCCCTTCTGAAGGAAGTTGCACAGAGGGTAAACGCCTTCCATCACGCCGCTCCAGCGTGGTCGATCACGGAGGCCACGACCTGTTCGAGCCCAAGACCGTCAGTATCTATGATCAGAGCGTCGTCAGCGGGCATCAAAGGCGAATCGTCTCTCTCGCTGTCGATCCTGTCGCGCCTGAGCAGGTCTTCGAGTACACGTTCCAGGTTCGGCGACTGCCCCGACTGCTCCATTTCGAGGCATCGCCTCTGCGCGCGAACCTCCGGAGACGCGTCGAGGTAAACCTTGACCCTGGCATCGTGAAGAACCACCGTGCCAATGTCCCGTCCCACCATCACGATCGGGCCTTGTGTGGCTATCCGTCGCTGTTGAGGGACGACTGCCGCCCTAACTCCGGATACCGCTGAAACCTTGGAGACGGCACGATCCACCTCCGGACTTCTGAGCTCGTCAGTTACGTCAACTCCCTCTACCAACCACCGGTCGCCATCCGGACCCCCGACGAGCTCGATATCTATGTGCTCCGCAAGGCCGGTTAATCTCGAGTCGTGATCGAGGTCCAACTGTAGTCTGAGAGCCTCGAGGGTGACGGCCCTATACGTGCCGCCTGTGTCCAGGAACCGGCAGCCGAGCCGTCGGGCGACCTCTTTCCCGACCGCGGTTTTGCCCGATGCAACGGGCCCGTCGATAGCTATGGCAATGGATGCAGACAAACCTAAGCGCCTACCTTTTCTGGCTGCGACGAAGGCCGCCAGGGGCAGACGGCGGCAAAGCGTCTCGTCAATTCGCACGATTGGATTATAGGGACGGACCGATGGCTAGGCAACAAACGGCAGCCCCGGCGCACACGTTCGACGCTCGCAACGAAGTCCACGATCCCAGGTTGGGACGATATTTGAGGCAACAATGCTAGGATCGCCAACCGACTTATGAATCTGGACTGAACGCGCCTCTGACCTGCTCCTTGAAATCCGGCTCGTGCCCGATTGCCCTTCCCTGGCGAATGAGAGTCTCAGGGATCGGCGCCGGCGGCGGGC
>CEPV01004895.1_pt1 | contig 10513 bp, 10 predicted proteins | sample 530451 | NCBI WGS metagenome assembly CEPV01 (sample SAMEA2620097, study PRJEB7988) | marine metagenome | isolation source: saline water (ENVO:00002010), including | reverse complement strand
AATATTTAATATATATAAAAACAGTGTTTTTTGTAATTTGGAAAGTGACAATTCATTATCTATAATAGTTTTTATTTGGTGGCACCATTAAATAATAGTTAATATTTCTGATATCCCAGCATTGAAGCCATAAATCTGAGCATTAAGCATTAGTTATACTTTAAGCTTTTTATATAATAATAGATCATTTTGGATTGCCTAAATTCATGTTTCTTTTTTCATAAAAAGCACCAGGTTTCCACCTAATTCATGGCCATCAATATTGGGATAATTCAATTCCCAGGATCCAATACGGAGCGGGAGACAATAATGGCCTGCCAGCGCGTGGGGATAAATCCCGTGGAATTTTTTTGGAATGAACCTGTAACCAAACTGTCTGATTTAAACGGATATATCATTATTGGCGGGTTCGCCTACGAGGATCGTTCCCGGGCCGGTGTTATCGCTGCGTTGGATCCCATTATAAAACAGATCAAGGTAGAAGCGGGGAAAGGGAAACCTGTGCTTGGTATCTGCAACGGCGCACAGATTTTGGTAGAAAGCGGTCTAATTCCGGGTTTTGAGGATCATAGAGTTGGGATTGCCCTTACGGATAACAAAAGGGTGAAAAGCGGCCATGTAGTGGGTGTAGGTTATTACAATACCTGGATAAATCTTAAGATGTCCACACCGTCTGACCGATGTGCATTTACCCGCCATCTAAAACCCAATGAATGGATAAACATTCCCTTGGCCCATGGCGAAGGGCGCTTCATCATTCCTGATGAACTACTTGAAAAAATGATCACTAATGACCAGACCGTATTTCGGTATTGCGATAAAGGCGGAAAAATAACGAATGAATTCCCTACGAATCCAAACGGGTCTATGCACAACCTAGCGGCGGTATGCAACCCCACTGGGAACGTCATGGCCATAATGCCCCATCCGGAACGGACAGAAAATGGCGACACCATTTTTTCATCCATGAAAGAATTTATTGAAGACGGGAATCCCATTACGAATCACACTTTATCTTTTAACCGTCCCCACTACGAAGTGACGTCCTATGAATCGAATGGCAATTCTACGGAATGGGTCATCGATATGATTATCACTGATAACGAAGCATCTTCTGTTCATGATGCATTGGATCGTCTGGGCCACGATGTTACCATTGCCCGGCAAACACATTGGGAAATATCCACCGATGGTGATCGTGAAACCATCCTGCAAAAAATTGATGCCACCGGTGAACTCTACAATTCCAACAAAGAATTCATCAGCAAAACCACATCCACGGAAAATACCGCATCTTTTTTGGTACGGCAGAAAGAAGACATGCTTGGCCGGGCAAAACTCGAATCCCTGACAAAACGGTTTGAAATTGACGGGATTACCGACCTGAAGCGCGGTGTCATATGGAATGTGATCGTGAACGGCGGTGGTTCTGAAGTTGTTTTAAACGACATTTTAAATACACACATATTATTCAATCCATTATCTCATGAATGCTATCGAATCAACTGAACATTATAAAGACCGCATCAAGGCGGAACTGAATAACACCCTTACAGAAACAGCTTTACCCATCGGATCCGCCAGTCGGCGGACCGGAAAGGTGCGGGATCAATATGATTTTGGCGATGCTATTGCGCTCATCACCACCGATCGCCAGAGTGCCTTTGACCGGGTTTTAGCAGCCATCCCGTTCAAAGGACAAGTTTTGAACCAGACCAGCGTCTGGTGGTTTGAACAGACCAAACATATTATTCCCAATCACGTGATCGACATACCAGATCCCAATGTGACGCTGGCGAAAAAATGTGATGTCTTCCCCATTGAGTTTGTGGTTCGTGGGTACATCACCGGCAGCACAAGTACCGCCCTGTGGACCGTATATAATAATGGTGACCGGGAATATTGCGGGAATGTACTTCCGGAAGGACTCAAGAAAAATCAGAAGTTGGAGGTCAACATGCTCACCCCCACCACCAAGGAAGAGCACCACGATCGTCCCATTGCGCCGGCTGAGATAGTGAATGAAGGGTGGATGAGCAAAAAAGACTGGGATTATTGCAGCCAGCAAGCACTGGAATTGTTTGCTTTCGGACAGAAAAAAGCAGCCGAGAACGGTATGATACTGGTGGATACTAAATATGAAATGGGCCAGGATATGGACGGCAACATTGTGCTTATTGATGAAATCCACACGCCGGATTCCAGTCGTTACTGGATCGCCGAAACATATAATGAACGGATGGCCGCAGGGCAGGAACCCCAGAATGTTGATAAGGAATTCTTAAGACTTTGGTTCGTAGATAATTGTGATCCCTACAACGATGAAACATTGCCCGACGCGCCGGAAGAACTGGTGACTGAATTATCCAGCCGATACATTTATTTATATGAGACCATCACCGGCGGATTGTTTCCATTCCCCGATGCGGGCAAGTCAATTCAGGAAAGAATTAATAATAACTTAAATGAATATTTATAAACACAAAGGGTACTAAGAACTCCAAGGGTTTTTCTTTGTGAGTTCAGTGAATCTTGTGTTTGAAAAAAGGAAATTAAAATGAAAACTGTGATCATCATGGGTTCCACTTCAGATGAACCCCACGCCAAGAAAATAACAGATAAGCTGGATGACTACGGCATCGTCTGGGAACAGCATGCAGCCTCGGCCCACAAACAGCCATTGAAGGTATTGGAAATCCTTGATGCCAACAAAGATAGAAAAGATATTGTATATATCACCATCGCCGGTCGGTCCAATGCATTGTCCGGGTTTGTAGCGGCCAACTGTGAATCTCCAACGATTGGTTGTCCTCCATTTTCTGATAAAACAGATATGATGGTCAATATTCATTCCACCCTGCAGATGCCCAGCAATACACCGGTGTTGACTGTGATCGATCCTGGAAATTGTGCATTGGCTGTAAAGCGGATATTTGGTGTCTAGTCAGCTGACAGCTGTTTCACCCCTAGACGGCCGTTATGGCTCTTCTACAAAGCCTCTCGGCGAATATTTTTCTGAAATGGCGCTGATGCGCTACCGTTTAAAAATTGAGATCGAATATCTTATTTCGATAAGTAATGAGAGAACAATTTATGAATTGCCCCTTTTCTCCAAACGGCAGCTGAAACAACTGCGCAACATCTACGAAAAATTTGATAAAAGCGATGCTCAGAAAATCAAAACTATTGAAACTCAAACAAATCATGATGTGAAAGCTGTGGAATATTTTATCCACAGCAAGGTAAAAAAAACTCTATATCCCTGGGTTCACTTTGCCCTGACATCGGAGGATGTGAACAATATGGCTTATTCTCTGATGTGGAAAGATGGCTTAAAACAGGTTTATTTGCCCCAACTGCTTTCTATCCACAAACAGCTGAAGAGCCTGGGTAAACGCTACAAACAGGTTCCTATGCTGGCTCTGACCCATGGCCAACCCGCAACCCCGACCACCTTCGGCAAGGAAATGGCCGTCTTTTGCAACCGTTTGCAAAGGCAGATAGACCAAGTTAAAACGCACGAATTGATGGGCAAGTTTGGCGGCGCCACCGGAACCTGGGCAGCTCATATGGTTGCTTATCCAAAACTGAACTGGCTCCGCTTTGCCCAAAGATTCATCAAACATATGGGCCTGAAGCCAAATCTGGTGACTACCCAAATTGAGCCCCATGATTCTCTGGCGGAAAATTTTCACCAGCTGATTCGGGTTAACAATATTCTCATTGATTTGTGCCGGGATGTCTGGTTCTATATCAGCAGAGGCATTCTAACCCAGAAGAAAATAGTAGGCGAGGTCGGCTCATCCACCATGCCCCATAAGATTAATCCGATCCAGTTTGAAAATGCTGAGGGCAATATGGAAATCGCAAATAAACTGTTCAACCACCTGGCTGACAAACTGCCTGTTTCCCGCATGCAGCGGGACCTGACCGACAGCACCACCTTGCGCAACCAGGGTGTGGCTCTGGGTCACTCCTACCTAGGCCTTATCAATATTTTAAAAGGATTGAACCGAATTACTGTGAACAGGGTGCAAATGTCTGCCGAGCTGGACAACCACTGGGAGGTCCTGGCAGAAGCGGTGCAAACACTGCTGCGCAAAGCTGGACAACCTGATGCATATGAACAACTGAAAGAAATCACCCGCGGCAAATCTGTGGATGTAGAATCGGTAGCAGAATTTGTCTACAAGCTCAATCTCTCGGAGCAGGATACCCAGACGCTATTAACCCTTACACCGGCCAATTATATTGGCCTGGCGCCAAAACTTGTAGAGCTGAGCTGATGTGCGGCATCGCCGGCATCTATTCCCATAAATCTGTAGCGGCCGAACTCTATGACTGCATTATTCACCTGCAGCACCGCGGTCAAGATGCCGCCGGCATCATGACCTACGATGACCGTATGCACAAGGAAAAAGGAATGGGGCTTGCTAAAGAAATATTCAATGAAGAAAACATGAATCTGCTTACGGGGAATATTGGAATTTCACATAATCGTTATCCAACCCATGGGGGCTTTAGTCACGGAGAAGTACAACCGTTTTGGACATCTGTACCCTATGGCATTGCTTTGGCTCATAATGGAAATCTTACTAACTACCGGGAACTGGCAGAAGAAATCACAAAACAGGATTCACGATACTTGAACACCAACAGCGATACAGAAGTTTTGCTTCATCTTTTTGCAGATCAATTGCATGAAGATAAACCGCCAGCATCAAGTGAAGAATTTTTTGAGTTGCTTTGTGGCGCTGTCAGTACAATTTTCAATAAAGTGAAAGGGGCTTACTCGGTTACAGCAATGATTATCGGGAAAGGTCTTGTTATTTTCCGTGACCCCAACGGTATTCGCCCGCTGGTAAAGGGCGAACGGTCCAACGGAAACGGCGGGAAGGATTTCATTTTTGCATCAGAAAATTCCATGTTTTATTCCCTGGGCTACGAACCAAAAGGAACCGTTCTCCCGGGCGAACTTATATATGTGAATAATAAAGGACAGGTATTCAACAAGAGACTGGTTCAAAAAGAATTCAATCCTTGCATTTTTGAATATGTTTATTTTGCGCGTCCCGATGCCACACTCAATGATGTTAGTGTTTACCGTGCTCGTCTGCGAATGGGACAAAATCTGGCGCAAGCATGGAAAGAAAAACACCCGGAGAAAAACCCGGATATCGTTATTCCGGCGCCCAGTACGGCAAACACCGCTGCTCTTTCTTTTGCCCATGAACTGGGTGTTCGATATTCCGAGGGGTTATATAAAAATACATTTATCGGGCGAACTTTTATTATGCCGGGCCAGGTGGAGCGTAAAAAATCTGTAAAATATAAACTTGTACCTCAAGAATTAGAGATCCGGGATAAGAAAGTTTTGATCATGGACGATAGTATAGTGCGAGGAAATACAAGTCGGGAAATTGTGCGTATGCTCCGGGATTTTGGAGCCCGGGAAGTATACTTTGCTGTGGCCTGCCCGCCAGTAAAATCGCCCTGTTTTTATGGGGTTGATATGCCTACCCGAGACGAACTCATTGCTGGAAATAAATCTGAGAAAGAAATAGAAAAATATTTAGAAGTAGATACCTTGCTGTATCAAGAGATAGACAGTCTTGTCGAAGCTGTTACACGAAAAGGCGATCATCACATTGACCGTCCTTGTATGGCCTGCCTCGATGGACAATATGTTGGCAATGATGTGGACGATGCAAAAATGGACGAAATGGAAACCATGCGCGAAAATGACAGGAATGGGAATTAAGCGCTTTACCACAGATGTCTTTACGATTCTGCTGAAAAAAATATGAAAATATTACTTATTGGCTCTGGAGCTAGAGAACATGCCATTGCCAGAGCCCTGGACCGTTCGCTCCATGAAAAGGAAATCTACTGTCTGGCATCCAATATGAACCCGGGTATTGCAGAGCTATGTCATGAACTTACAGTTGGCAATATAAACGATTCTGAATTTGTAGTGAACCATGCCAACGAAGTGGGTGCATCTTTGGCAATCGTGGGACCGGAAAATCCGTTAGCCACAGGAGTTGCCGATACTTTATGGGATGCGGGCATTAAAGTTGTCGGCCCTAAAAAGAATCTGGCCCAAATCGAGACTTCCAAAACCTTCACCAGAAATTTATTAGAAGAATACAATATTCCTGGTGGCCCCAAATACAAAACTTTTAATTCTATGAGCGGTGTTCTAGAATTCTTAAATGTATTGGGTGAAAACTATGTGGTGAAATATGATGGATTGGCTGGAGGAAAAGGCGTAAGGGTATCTGGAGAACATATCCATTCTCACAATGAAGCCTTGGCATATTGTCAGGAATTGGTAGATAAAGACGGAGAGTTTGTAATTGAAGAGAAATTCATCGGTCAAGAATTTTCCCTTATGAGTTTCTGCGATGGAGAGACTCTAAAACATATGCCTGCAGTTCAAGATCATAAGCGGGCCTATGAAGGTGATACAGGTCCGAACACCGGCGGCATGGGGACGTATTCGAATGCGGATCATTCTTTGCCTTTTTTAACCCATGAAGATATTGCTGAAGCCCAAGCCATCAATATGGCTACAGCCAAGGCCTTGAAGAATAAATTCGGCGAAGGCTACAAAGGCGTGCTCTATGGAGGATTCATGGCCACCGCAGATGGAGTTAAACTTATTGAATACAATGCCCGTTTCGGCGATCCGGAAGCCATGAATGTTCTGCCGCTGCTTGATGCCGATTTTATTGAAATATGCAACAGTATTGCCGATGGCACATTAAACAATGTTGATGTGCAATTCCAGAACAAGGCCACTGTTTGTAAATACGCCGTTCCGGAAGGATACCCCGACAAACCAGTCAAGGGCAAACCCATTGATGTATCTAATGTTGTAAACACCGATGATCTATTCTATGCATCTGTGGATATTCAAAATGGGCATTTGGTAGAAGCCGGCAGCCGAACCGTTGCTGTCGTAGGCATAGCTAACACTATTTCCGAAGCAGAAAAAATTGCTGAAAATGAGATTTCATCGGTAGAAGGTCCGCTTTTTCATCGTACCGATATTGGCTCCATGCAACTTGTAAACAAGCGGGTTGAACATATGGACTCTCTTCGATGATAAGATTGGGTGTGCTGGGATCCACGAATGGGACCGATCTGCAAGCCATTTTAGATGCTGTCTCTGCAGGAGAATTAGACGCCGCTGTGGCCGTGGTTATTTCCAATCGGACCGGTGCTTACATTCTGGAGCGGGCGGAGATAAATAATGTGCCTGCTTTTTTTATTTCCCGCAAAGGTAAAAAAAGGGAAGAATTTGATGGCGAAATAACAGCGGTGCTAAAAGAACATGGTGTTGATCTGGTTTTATTGATTGGTTTCATGCGCATCCTTTCACCTGAATTTTGCCGGGTATGGCAGGATAGGATTTTAAACGTTCACCCTTCCCTCCTGCCCAAATACGCCGGCGGTATGGATATCAACGTTCATGAAGAGGTTTTAAAAAATAAAGATACGGAAACAGGCTGCACGATTCATTTCGTAAACGATGTAGTGGACGCCGGGCCGATCCTGATCCAAAAGAAGTGTAATGTTGATCCAGATGACACCGTTGACTCCCTAAAAACAAAAGTACAAACATTAGAAGGTGAAGCTTTTATCGAAGCAATTAAATTAACCCAACTCAAGGACACGTAGAGCACGGAGTAATTTCCTGGTGCTTTATGTGTTCTTTGCACTTAAAAAATAAGAATGTTAAATAATCCAACCTTAAATCGAAGGCCCATTAAAGTAAAACGCGCACTTATATCTGTTTTTGATAAAACAGGCGCAGTGGAATTGGCCAAATCGTTGAATGATTTTGGCATCGAAATTCTTTCCACCGGTGGAACAGCCAAAGCACTCCATGGTGCTAATATTCCTGTCACCGATGTAAGCGACTATACCCAATTCCCCGAGATCATGGATGGCCGTGTGAAGACCATCAATCCATTGGTTGAGGGAGGCATCTTGGGATTACGGGATAAACATGACGAAGATGCTGCATCCAATAATATTCAATGGATTGATCTGGTGGTCTGTAATCTGTATCCATTTTCAGACACTATTTCCCGGGAAGATTGCGATCTGGCCTTGGCATTAGAAAATGTAGATATCGGCGGCCCCACTATGATCCGTTCTGCAGCCAAAAATGTGGGCTGGGTTTGTGTTGCCGTGGATCTGGCGGACTATTCAACCATCGTTAATGAACTTCGGGCCGGTGAAATTTCATTCGAGACCCGAAAACGCCTTTCATCCAAAGCCTTTGGTCATACAGCACAATACGACACCATCATCCACAATTATTTGAAGGATGAGAATTTATCAGACGACTTTTCCATCACCTTCAATAAGCATTCAAAAATGCGCTACGGAGAGAACCCACATCAGGCCGCTGCTTCCTATAAGATCCCCGGAAACAGTGAGCCCAACATTCTCAATGCCAAAATCCATCAAGGAAAACGACTGTCTTATAATAATATTATGGATGCAGATGGAGCTCTGGCCTGTGTAAGAGAATTTGAGGAGCCCGCCTGTGTGGTGGTGAAACATGCTAATCCCTGTGGGGTCTCTGTGGGTAATGACCTACTGGATGTGTACAATCGGGCCTTTAATGCGGATTCCTTGTCAGCTTTTGGTGGGATCATTGCATTTAACCGGACCTGTTCCGGCGCTGTGGCAGAAGCTATCACGTCCGTTTTTGTTGAGATCGTTCTGGCGCCACACTTTGAACCGGAAGCGCTGGAGATCTTTAAAAAGAAAAAGAATCTTCGCATCCTTGAGATCGGTGAATTCGGTCGACGAAAATCCAAGATCGAAGTACGAAATGTAGACGGCGGTCTTCTTGTCCAGGATGTAGATACCAAAATATTATTGAAAGATGATCTCTCCGTGGTCACGGTAAAACAGCCCACGGCTGAGGAGATTCAAACTGCCCTTTTTACATGGAAAGTACTCCGCCATGCTAAATCCAACGGTATCCTAATTGCGAAAAAGAATACAACCGTGGGGCTCGGTGCCGGTCAAGTCAGCCGCGTGGATGCGGTACACATGGCCTTGCGAAAAGGCAGAGAAAATGTGAAAGGCGCCGTATTAGCCTCCGATGCTTTCTTCCCTTTCCGGGACAGCATTGACGCCATCAAGGATACTGGTATTACAATGGTCATTCAGCCCGGCGGATCCATCCGGGACCAGGAAGTGATTGATGCTTGCAACGAGTATGGCATCGCTATGGTATTTACTGGAACAAGGTGTTTTAAACATTAATGAGAATAAAATAATGAAAAAAACTATTTGGCTGTTGCTTTCCTCTTTTGGGATAATGTTTGCGGTACTTTCATGGATTCAGGAAGGAGGCCTGCTTCCTGTAAATATGGGATGGGGTAAAGGCTTCCTGGCGGTTGTCTGCGGTGCGGTTTTATACATATTGTTACCTCGTAAAATAGATTAATTATAATAAACGGTATTATATGTACGTTCATCGAAAATATGTAATTTTAGTTTAGTTCATATTATTAATTATTACCTTCTATTTACAAAGGAGAAAAATGAGCAAAGAAAAACTACAGGTTGGTGAAATATCAAAGCCCCGGTTCGAGTTCCGATCCTTTGGACAGGATTTCAACAAACAAGCAGAACGAATGGCCCGATTATCCGTTCCTATTCCAGAAAAATTATGGGTTCGCCATTCCCCGGAAATCTATATCATGTCCCGCACCAATGATATTAACAACACTAAGATTCGCGAAGGAAAAATGGACATTAAGACTTATGTCCAGACTGTAGACGGGCTGGAACAATGGAACCCCCTGACCAAAACAGAATTTCCCGTCACTGTGGATTTTCTGAAAAGTGATATTTTCCCCGCATTCCAGGTAAATATGCCAGATTTTGACAAAAAAAATTATACCGCGGATGAATTCCTCGTCATGGTTAAAAATCATTCCGACCTGCAGGCAGTGAGCGTTATAAAAGAACGGTTTGGATATATGGTAAATGATACCATTTGCGAAGTGGGTAATATTCTGATTAATGGGGCGAAAGTGATGACAATTAATTCTGAATCCACTGAGTTAGATGATATTAAAAAAACAATGTCGGATGTAGGGCTTGATGGCGTAGAAAACATTAATTACCTACAGGCAATTAAAAGAGTTCTTGGCTGGATCGATAAACCCTTAGCGAATTGAAGCTTTAATATGGCAAACGAAATTGAAAGAAAGTTTTTAATCAAATCATTACCCGAAGACATGAGCGGGACCACTATGCGACAAGGCTATCTTCAGCCGGAAAAAGAACGGGCTGTACGTATCCGCACTGTTGAAAAAGACGGAACAAAAACGGGAGTTCTCACAATCAAAGGAATGGGCAGTAAAAGCGGTATGAGCCGCTATGAGTTTGAAACAGAGATTCCCGTTCTGGATGCAGATCATCTTTTAACACTTTGTGATCAACCTTTAATTGAAAAGACACGATATAAATATGA
>CEPV01037312.1_pt1 | contig 10515 bp, 8 predicted proteins | sample 530451 | NCBI WGS metagenome assembly CEPV01 (sample SAMEA2620097, study PRJEB7988) | marine metagenome | isolation source: saline water (ENVO:00002010), including | reverse complement strand
CGCTCTGTATACCCATCCTTAGTCCTGTCAATCCACCCTCGACTAGGGACCCCAGTTTTTCCCTGCTAATGGAATAGGGCGTCGCCCCGCCGATATCGAGGGGAAAGCCGACTTGGCTCTTGAACTTCTGGCTGAATTCCTGGATTTGTTCCACGCTAAGACTGAAAAACGCGTCATCATCGAAAGTGATGTGATTGATGAACGGCAGCTTGGCCTTAATAGTCACCAACTCTTCGATGATGTTGTCGACGCTCCGCCCCCGGAATTGCTTTTTTTCTTCATACATTTTTTGCAAGGTATTGTTGACACAAAACGTGCAAGCCAGGGGGCAGCCTCTCGTCGGTGCGGCCATGAAATCGCCGCGTAGATGATAGTTCAACAACTCTTCGTCCATCGGCCGAATGCTGTTGTTATGTATGACGTAATGGCCCTCGTAATCGTAGTCTTGGAAGGGAAGGGAATCCAAATCCCGGATTAAGGGGCGCACGGGATTTTTGATGATCTCACCGTCCTTCTTGAACCAAAAACCCTTGGTATCTGTATAGTCTTCTCCAGCCTCCATCTTATTGACCACCTCGACGGTGGCCTCCTCGCCTTCGCCGACACACACCATATCCGCGTACCCAAGGGATTCCTCGGGCCGGATGGTCGGATGGACGCCGCCCCACACGACTGGTATCGCAGTTTCCTGCTTCACCTTCTCCGTCAGTTGGACAGCATTGTCGAAGTGGTTGGACATGGTCGTGATACCGACCAAATCGGAGCCCGCCACGATCTTGATTAAGTCGTTAAGAACATTCTCGTCGTAGCGTTCCGTATGCTTCTGTGGCAGGAAAATGAGATTGACGTCGTGCCCCGCCTGTTTGAGGCACGAAGAAATGATCCTCAAGCCGTTGACCGGAAGGTTGGAAAAAATTGACACTAATGAAACTTGCATTCTCAATTTTTCCAGTTTGGCCTGCTGCCAGAAAACTCGTTCCAGAATCTCTAATATACCAAGGATTACTAATTGATCTCAGTCTTCTATCACATAAAGTCGGATCGCTCCAGATTTCTAAGTCTAGCAAAGAATAGCCAGTTCGTGATTACTCCATGCAGACCCCGGTTTTGGAAAATTTCGGACTTCTGGCCTTCGTCTTTATGTCCGCACCTGAGGCTATATCTATTGGGCCACCCCGACAAGCAGGCGTTGATGTGAAATTCCTTCCGCATATCTTCCATACATTTGGGTGCATGTTCGTGCAGGGTTTTTCATTAGTTTGCATGGGCTGCAAACCATGAGAACACATCGGAAAGTGGTTGATTTCCTACAAAAAAATGGAGCGGGCGATGGGATTCGAACCCACGACTTCAACCTTGGCAAGGTTGCGCTCTACCCCTGAGCTACGCCCGCATAATGCCCCCCGAAACGGCGCGCCGATAATAGCCCCTGGCCGGGTGTTTTCAAGGCCACTGTTGAAAACCTCCGGACCGGGTTCTCATTTGGGTGCCGGCGCTCTTGACGTCGGCAGGCCGATATAGACCGGCGGCCGCGCCACGTCCAAAAAGAACGGCCTCGGGCGCGCCGGCAACCCGGACCGGACCGCCGAACGGCCGTCAATAGTTGTTTCATCCATTGGCAAACCCAGGGCATCCATGACCGTCGGCATCAGGTCAATAAGCTGAAAATCTCCGTCATCGGTCCGCGGTTTAAGGCCCGGCGCGCGCAGGAATACCGGCACCCGGGGAAGGTCCGGTTCGATCACCTTGATTCTTTGCGGGTAGACCCGGCCCGGACATTCCGCGGTCCAGCAATTGCCGTGGTCCGAAATCACCGCAATCACCGCCCGGTCATACAGGCCCGAGCCCTTGAGAGCGGCGACAAAGCGGCCCAGCGCCCTATCCAGGAAACGGAGTTGTTGCCGGTAATTGACCACGGCGCCCTTGAAATCGGCGCCGGACACCATGCGCAGGTGGGGCGAGCGGAGATACTTCCCGTCGGCGTCGAAAACGTAAGGGGCGTGGCTGGATAAAATATTGAACAGGTAAAAGGCGCCCGGGCGGCCTTCGGCGCCGAGGCGCTGCAAAAGTTCGTGCTGGTACGTCAAAAGACCCCCGTGGAGGAACGGCAGCCACCTGTCGACCAAGTAGTCGGGGCCGAATTCCTGGGCGAATTTGGAAAACACCCGCCACGGAAAAGCCGTCTCGCCACCGTCCAGGTATTTGAGGCACTTGAAGTCACGGCCCCGGCAGCCGAAAGAATCCACGGCCATCACAACCCGATAGCCTTGGGCCATCAAACGGCGCGGCAGGCTTTCGGGCGGAAGGCTTTCAACGTCTTCGGCAAAAATCGGAGACGACTTGCCGGGACGATAGGCCCCGGTGAGGAGGCTCGGAAACGACGCGTTGGTTCCCGGATGGTTGGCGATCGCCTGGCGGTACCAAACGCTGTCCAGGGCCAAGGCCCGGAAATTGGGAAACAGCTTTTCATCGATGTCGCTATTCCTGTCGATGATCATGTTGAGGCTGAGTTCGTCCAGGATCACAAGGAACACCGGCGGGCCTTCCTTGGCCGGCGGCTCGGCGGCGGCCCCCAGCGGCAGGGGGTGGATGGCCATGAGGTAAATGAAATAGAAGCCGAACACCGGGGCCAGGGCGCCCAGGTATACGGCGTACTGGTCAATGGCGCGCCTGAGCACGATCACAAGGACCACCGCAAGGGCGGCCATCGCCAGGATCAGCCCGAATTTTTCCGAAGCGCCGAGAAATTCGGTTTTGAAGGCCGTCTGCTGGAGCTGCCGCAACAGGCTGAGCGCAACGCCCGTATAGACCGCTAGGTCAACGGCCCGCCCCCAGCCCCCGGCCACCCGGCGAACCCCAATCAAAAGGGCGGTGGCGGCGTATTGAAAGACAATGACGATAAGGATGACATCGCCGAGGCCTATCCGCATTTCCCGGCGGAACAAAGTGACGACGTTGAACAACGGCTCCGAAAGCCCGAACGACACCATCGCCAAATAGATCAACGCCAACCTGAGGTGCTCTTGTTTTGCCGTCACCCGATCACCTTTTTCCTTCGTTGGACGCTGTTGTCGCGGGTTTCGTGTGTATCAACCGGATACCGGCCCCGTCAAGCCGGGCCGGCGGCGACAATCCCCTTGCCAAGAACTGGGGGCTCACTTAGAACGGTCCCGAAGCCGGTCCCGAGGGTCCGGAGAAGGAGGAGAAGGATAAGGGCGCAAATGGCGAAAATTATTGGCAAAATTCCTTTTCGGCCGTTAGCGGTCCCTTTGCTGTCGATGATGGCCATCGCTTTTTGGACAGCCCCGGCCCAGGCCTATGTCGACCCCGGTTCCGGAAGCATGTTTCTTCAGCTTTTGGTGGCTGCGGTTGCCGGCGGGCTGTGGACGCTCAAGACCTACTGGCAACGGCTCAAGGGTTTTTTCACCCGCAGCCGTCCGACCGAGAGAGACGGCGACCAAGCTCCTCAAAAAAAAGATTGAACATGCTCCCCCAATGGCCCTGAAAACTGTTTGGGTGTGGATACTGGGCCAATCCTACGTTTGATTCTGGAGGCCCATGGCGTCTAACCCTTCCCAATCCGCACGGAACCTTTCGCTCAGGGATCCCGCCGGTGAACTCCACCTCTTCGACGGCCGGCTCGTTCGACTGGTGCGCGATGAGGGCGTTTCCAATTTGGATATTTTTCTCGACTCCGATGCCCTTGGTCCCTTCCGCGAGAACGGGGCGCTGATTGGCGGACGGCGGATTGACCCGTCAACGGTTTCAGCCCTTTGCGGCGGCGAACAGCCCGCTGCCGCCGTCGAACATGATCTTATCCCATTTGTGTCCTATCCCTACGAATGGCCGGCGGAGATGCTGTTCGCGGCCGCAAAGCTTACCCTGAATCTGGCCGAGGCCGGCATCGATGAGGGGATCGGGCTTAAGGACGCCAAGCCCGACAATGTGATGTTCCGGGGCCCGGCGCCGGTTTTCATTGATGCGCTTTCGTTTGAAAACCGCACCCCGGGCGATCCGATGTGGCGCGCCGAGGCGCAATTCATCCGGACCTTTCTTCTTCCTCTTCTGGCGCACCGGGAGGCCGGTCTCTCCCTCAATGAACTTCTTCTTAACCGGGGCGATGGCCTCGAGCCCGAAGAGGTCTACCGCCTGTTGGGGCCGTGGCGGCGTTTGGCGCCGGGAAATCTCGGGTTGGTGACGTTGCCGGCGAAACTGAACCGGTTTGCCGACGGCTCCGGCATTTACCGGCAGCGCGTGCTGCCCTCGGACGAAAAGGCGCGATATATCCTGGGCGGCACCCTGGCCCGCCTGAACCGGAATCTCCGGCGTGTGGCGCCGAAAGCAGGCCGGTCCTCGGGCTGGTCCGACTATATGGCCACCACGTCCTATAGCGAGGCGAACTTGGCTCAAAAAGAAACCTTCGTTACCGCCGCTCTAAACGAGGTCAGGCCCCAAACCGCCCTCGACGTGGGCTGCAACACCGGTCACTTCAGCCGCATCCTCGCCAAAGGCGGCGCCAGTGTCGTCGCCGTCGATCTGGACCCGGTGGTGGCGGGCGAGGCCTGGCGGCAGGCTAAATCCGAAAGCCTCGACATCCTGACGCTGGTGCAGAACCTGTCCCGGCCGTCCCCCGGTACGGGATGGCGCAACCAGGAAAGGGTTTCGTTCCTGTCGCGGGCGCAAAAGCGTTTTGATGCCGTGGTGATGCTGGCCGTCGCCCATCATATGATGGTAAGCGACGGTATTCCCCTTTCGGAGATTTTGGCATTGGCGGCCGAAATGACGAAGGACGCGGTGATTATAGAGTTCGTTGCCCGCGAAGATGCTCAATTCCAGCGGATTCTGCGGGGACGGGATGATCTCTATGGGGACTATGACCGTGATGCCTTCGAGATCGCCTGCCGGGAATGTTTCGAAATCCAGCGCCGTGAAGCCCCCGACGGCGCCACCCGGGCGCTTTATCTGCTTCGGCTCAAAGGCGGCTGAAACCCCTGCCGCAACTAAAAATAAAGACCTTGAGGCTTGCGCCGGGCAGTGGAAAAAGCCATTTATGGGGAAGTGATCGGACCCTGAGGCAAGGCCGCGAGGCCAAGGCGATAAAACCCATGGAATATACATTAAAACCGGACGGTTCGCTGGCTCCCAACGAAGCCGGGGACGGCGATAAAAATCAGGATCAAGGCCCTGGTGGCCCCGGCGACGTAATCAAGGATTCGGATACCGCGAATTTCAAGGCCGACGTCATCGAGGTCTCGGCCCAGGTCCCGGTGATCGTCGATTTCTGGGCTCCCTGGTGCGGACCCTGCAAACAATTGACCCCGGCGCTGGAAAAGCTGGTCCGTGAATCCGCCGGCGCCGTCCGGTTGGTGAAGATCAACGTCGATGAAAACCAGGAACTGGCGGCGCAGATGCGGATTCAATCGATTCCGGCCGTTTATGCTTTCAAGGGTGGGCAGCCGGTCGACGGTTTCATGGGGGAATTGCCGGAAAGCCAGCTCAAAAGCTTTATCAGCAAACTCATCGGCGTCGCCAAGTCCCCCGTCGACGCCGCCCTGGAAGAGGCCAAGGCGGCGCTGGAGACCGGCGACGCCGATGCCGCCGGCGCCATCTTCGGCCAGGTGCAGGCCCAGGATCCAAGCAACGAAGCGGCGCTCGCCGGCTTGATCCGTTGCGCCCTGGCTACCGGCGATCAGGACCGGGCCCGGGAAATGATCGATGGCCTGCCCTCCGATTTGGCGCAAAAAGGCGAAATCGCCGCCGCCATTTCGGCCGTTGAGCTTTCCGAACAAGGCCGGGAATCCGGCGACATCGAGGAACTCCGGAGCAAGATCGAAGCCAACGAGAACGATCATCAGGCCCGCTTCGACCTGGCCGCGGCCCTTTACGGTCAGGATCAGAACGAAGCCGCTCTCGACGAGCTTCTTGAGTTGTTCCGCCGCGACCCAAAATGGAACGACGAAGCCGCCCGCAAGCAACTGTTGAAGATATTCGAGGCCCTTGGTGCCACCGATCCGTTGACCGTTTCCGGGCGCCGGCAGTTGTCGTCTCTTATGTTCTCTTAAAAGGAAGCCGGGGAATTCATCATTAGCAAACGTTCCGTCGATCCGAAGCTTCTGGAAATCCTGGTCTGCCCCCTGACCAAGGGAAGGCTCAGCTACGACCAAAAAGCGGAAGAGCTGATATCTGAACAGGCCAGACTCGCCTTTCCCATCCGCGACGGCATTCCGATCATGCTGGTCGACGAGGCCCGGCCCCTGGACGACGACGTCAAACCAGCGTCGCTGGATTAAAAAACAAGAAATAACAAAGCTTTAAACCATGTCCGAGTCATTTGAACTCCAGCACCGGCCGAAGGAAATCCGCCTCAAGCGCGAGGAGAAAGTCCTCGAAATCGACTTCGATGACGGCAAAACCTTTTCGCTCCCGGCCGAGCTTCTGAGGGTCGAAAGCCCGTCGGCGGAGGTCCAGGGCCACGGGCCGGGCCAGAAGACCATAATCGCCGGCCGCCGCCATGTCGGCATCCTGGATATCGAGCCGATCGGTAATTACGCCCTCCGCATCAACTTCGACGACCTGCACGACACCGGCCTCTATTCGTGGGATACCCTTTACGATTACGGTCAGCGCCAGGACGAGCTGTGGCAGGATTACCTGGATGCGCTGAAGGCCCAGGGGCTCAGCCGCGACCCGTAATCAGTCTATTTAATAAATAGATTGATAAAAGCCTTATAAGTGGCTGTAATATATTGTTATTCCAGCTTTGGGCTTTTTCGTAAATAGATTCACAAAAACCTTATAAGAGACTGAAATATATTGTTATTTCAGCCATCCCGGCGGCGCTTAAAGCGGCTGGTTGCGCATCAGGCGCGGCAGGTCGCCGACCAGTCCCATGGCCTGGCGCATGAACACCTTTTTCAGCGGCGGCAGCTTGTTGACCGCCGCCAGGCCGATGTCCCGGGCCAGCCTGAGCGGCCGGATATGGTTGGAAAACAGCCTGTTCAGCCCGTCCGTCATGGCCAGCATCAGGGTGTTGTCGAACCGGCGCCAGCGCTGGTAACCCTCCAACACCGTGCCGTCGCCGATATCGAGCCCGAGGCGCTTGGCGTCCACCACCACCTCGGCCAGCGCCGCCACGTCGCGAAGCCCCATGTTCAGGCCCTGGCCGGCGATCGGGTGCATGGCGTGCGCCGCGTCGCCGACCAGCGCCAGGCGTTTGTCGATGGTGCGTTCGGCGAACCGCAGCGACAACGGATAGCTCCACTTCGGCCCGATGACCTCAAGATCACCCAGGAAATCACCGAAGCGGCGTTGCAGTTCGGCCATAAAATCTTTTTCGTCAAGCGTCATGATCGTCGGCGCCAGGTCGGCCCGTTCGGTCCAGACGATGGAAGAACAGTGCCCCGGACGGCCCGGATCTCCCATAAGCGGCAGGATGGCGAACGGACCGGCGGCCAGAAAGTGTTCGTGAGCGGTGAAGTCGTGGCTCAGTTCATGGGCCACCGAGCAAACGATGGCGGCCTGTTCGTAGGGCCAGTGGGTGACCCGGATTCCGGTCCCCTCGCGGGTCCGGGAATTGCGCCCGTCGGCGGCAACGGCCAGGCGGGCCTTGACTTTCCGGCCGTTGCTCAAGTCCGCCGTTACCCCCGCCCCCTCGCGGGCAAGCGCCGTCACCACCGCCGGCGCCAGGAACCGGATCGCGTTCAGTTCCCCGACGCGGTGGAAAAGCGCCTTCCTGAGGTTGCGGTTTTCGACCATGAAGCCGAAGGGCTGGCCCCCGGCTTCGCGGTGGTCGTAATGGAGGAAAAACGGGGAGCGTCCCTCGGACACGCGGATGTCCTTGATCGGCGCCGCGTGGGCCTCCAGCGGCGGCCAGATTCCGAGACCCGCCAGCACCCTCTGGGTTGCCAGCGCGATCGCCGACGCCCGGCCGTCTAAACCGGCGTCGAGCCCGGCCCGGGGGTCCTGGGTATCGATGACGACAACATCCACCCCGGCCTGGGCGAGGGCGATGGCCAGGGTCGAGCCCACCAGTCCGCCGCCGACGATCAGCACTTCCGCCTCGAGAAAGCCTGGGTCCGCCGGCGACGGTGATTTCGTCCGTGATCGAGTCATGGCCCCTAATGTCCGCGTTTACGGGTCCTTGTCCAGGGCCTATTTCCCGGTCTTATTTCCCGGCCTGGGAACAGGTTGTGCCTGATTTTTAGGCACAAAACACAAATTGCATAAATTTAAAGCATTTCCGCTCTTCTGAAGGGCTAATATTTTACCTCCTTTGTGATACATAACATATTGATTTAAATAAAATAAACATGTCTCAAAAGGAAACGGCACGGTTCTTGAGTTTAACTTGTCGATACGGGATATCCGTTTGCCACGTTGGCTTGCCAACCGGCCGCTTTTGGCCCCGCCCGGACCAGCAAACGGAAGCGGGGGGCGGGGCGCCAAAAAAGAGAGGATCGATGAGATGAAGCTGGTTATGGCTGTCATCAAGCCGTTCAAGTTGGAGGACGTGCGCGAGGCCCTGACGCCTTTGGGGGTCGAAGGAATGACCATCACCGAGGTCAAGGGATTCGGCCGCCAGAAAGGCCAGTCGGAAATTTACCGGGGTGCCGAATACACGGTGAATTTCCTTCCCAAGGTCAAGATCGAGGTCGCCGTCAAGGACGACCTGGTCGACCCGGTGGTCGAGACGATCACGAAATCCGCCGCCACCGGCAAGATCGGCGATGGCAAGATTTTCGTTTATTCGTTGGACAGGGCGGTCCGCATAAGGACCGGCGAAACAGACGCGGAAGCGTTGTAGGAGGGCATGGCTATGCGAATGTTAAAACTGTTAATCGGCACCCTGGGCCTTGTCCTTATCGGGGCGCTTGGCGCGCCGGAGGGCGCTTTCGCCGCCGAAACGCCGAAACTGGATACCGGCGATACCGCCTGGATGCTGACTTCCACGGCCCTGGTCCTGATGATGACCATCCCGGGGGTGGCCATGTTCTACGGCGGCATGGTACGAAAGAAGAACGTGTTGGCGACGGCGATGCAGAGCTTCGCCGTCGCTTGTTTGATGACCGTTCTTTGGATGATCATCGGCTATTCCCTCGCCTTTACCGACGGCGGCGCGGCCAACGCTTTGGTCGGCGGGCTGGACAAGGTCCTGCTGCGCGGCATGGGCGTCGGCGATCTGTCCGGCACCATCCCGGAAACCGTCTTCATGACCTTCCAGATGACGTTCGCCATCATCACCCCGGCCCTGATCACCGGCGCCTTGGCCGACCGCATGAAGTTTTCGTCGTTGCTGGTGTTCTTAGGGCTATGGATGGTCCTCGTTTACGCGCCGATCACCCATTGGGTCTGGGGCGGCGGGTTTTTGGCCGATGCCGGCGTTCTCGACTTCGCCGGCGGCACCGTGGTCCACATCAATTCCGGCGTCGCCGCCCTGGTCGGCGCGATGGTGCTGGGCCGCCGCCGTGGTTACGGCACCGAAAACATGGCGCCCCATAACCTGATCCTGAGCATCATCGGCGCCTCCATGCTGTGGGTCGGCTGGTTCGGTTTCAACGCCGGATCGGCGGTCGCCGCCAACGGCAGCGCCGGCATGGCCATGGCCGTGACCCAGATCGCCACCGCGGCGGCGGCGTTATCGTGGATGGTTATCGAGTGGATTAGCCGCGGCAAGCCCAGCGTCCTCGGCATCGTCTCCGGCGCCGTCGCCGGCCTTGTCGCCATCACGCCGGCGTCCGGTTTCGTCGATCCCTTCGGCGCCTTGATCATCGGCATTGCGGCCGGGCTTGTCTGTTACTGGGGCGCGGTGGTGTTGAAGCCGAAGCTCGGCTACGACGACTCCTTGGATGTTTTCGGCGTTCACGGCCTGGGCGGCATTACCGGCGCCATCCTGACCGGCGTCTTCGCCGTCGAGGCCATCGGCGGCACGCCGGGGCTTTTTGAAGGAAACGGTGGACAAGTCCTGATCCAACTGGAAGGCATCGCCGCCACCATCATCTATTGCGCCATCGTCACCTTCGTCCTGTTGAAGGTAATCGGGGCGGTGATGGGGCTTCGGGTCGACGAGGAAGAAGAGGTCACGGGCCTAGATTACAGCCTTCATGGTGAAACCGTTCAATAACCGGATCGCATAATTCAAGACCAGGGGGAGGGCGGACGACCCTACGCGGTTCGCCCCCCCGCTCCCTGAGTCCTGCCGGAAGGTTTGCCCTTCCGGCTTTTTTTTGGGGCCGCCAATGCTCTAACATCCCCGGACCGGCAACGACCTTTTCCTGGGATTCCTGAATATGCTCAATCCGCGCCTTTCGACCTTGCCCGAATATCCCTTTCAGCGCCTGCGAGAGTTGCTGGATCCCATCGATCCCCCGGCCGCAATCGAACCCTTGGTTTTGTCCATCGGCGAACCCCGGCACCCGCCGCCGCCCATGATCGCCGAGATTTTCGCCGCAAGCGCTGATCTTTGGGGCCGTTATCCGCCGGGGGACGGAACACCGGAATTCCGCGCCGCCACCGCCG
>CEPV01072694.1_pt1 | contig 10524 bp, 9 predicted proteins | sample 530451 | NCBI WGS metagenome assembly CEPV01 (sample SAMEA2620097, study PRJEB7988) | marine metagenome | isolation source: saline water (ENVO:00002010), including | reverse complement strand
TTGGAAGAAATCATTAACAGGTCCTGATGTCGGTCCTTTACATGCTGATCTCTTTGAATCTTGAAATATTCCTGTGCTTCCCTCTGCCATGCTGTGTGCTGCTTGCGGCTCCATGACATAGCCTCGGTAAGGTCTTCCATGATACATAAGTATGGCTTCGCTGAACACATTGGCGCGCACACGATGCCTCCCCCTCGGAACACATAGAAGAATTCGCTTTTCATGATGAGTGCAATGTCTCCCATGAAATCAGTCGAATAGTCCTTGCAGAAGCGGACGTCATTGATATCAAGACTCTTTGCTAGTTCAGCATAGTGCTTACATCCAACTTCATCTGAGATGACTACGATTTCGTGGTCTTGAAATCTGCTACGAAGGAAAGAATAGCTCTTCAGGAATTCCTCAGTATTAGTTTGACGATCATCATTAACCGCTCTGTAGCGACAATGCCAAGAAACAAACTTGCCCTCACCGATCTGGGGCATAGAGTCGCTGAAATCTGCATAAGTATAGAGAATCTCGTCTTGAAGTTCACGAGAACTCTTCGCCATCAACCAATTAAGCAGGTTTAAAGTTGAGATACCCCACGAGCGCCCAGCTCTGGTGTAGTCATCAAATAGTAGGAAACTGCTCTCTCCTGTGGCACAGACCTCTTCTAGCTGGTCAGGCATCGCCCTTGAGATTAGACTGGATTCCTGTCGAAGTAGTCTGGCAGAAATCAGTTGACTGTCGCGATAGAAGTCTTCTGTCGCTGTCGCACTCAAATGAGTGCCCATGCCGCCCATGAGTACAAGATGCGTCATGCAGCCTTTCGCGATCATAAAACGGGCTATGCACAGTGTGAGGATCAAACTTCCATAACTGGTTCCACCGTAGACGATTGTGCACTGGTTTTTGCCAGAAGCAAGTTCCGATAGAACCCGCCTGCCCTCACTCGCGGCGTACCTTTTTGCACGCCAGTTTTGAAATGGAAATCTTTCATAGACCCGTTGTATTCCTGGCACCACCACCCGTTCCCCAAGGCCCCCAGGAAGTTGAAGTAGCCGGTTCCTTATCCACTGTCTAATCGTCCTCAACTGAGCCACACCTCTAGGTCCATGTGCTTGCGTTCACGCCTATCTGCTTACTCCCAAGTCAGCACCAGCAACTAAGCGACCCGAGAAGCGAAGTACGGTGACTGGCCCCAACAACCCTAAGCCAGACTCACAGTGAGACAAACCCATTCCCCACATCTCCCCACATCCAAAACAGGAGGCCCGATAACGGTCTGACAACACTGCCCTTCAACTCATCAGTATCGTTCGTGCCGAATCAAGTTCCGCTTCGTTGGCATACACCTGCGTCCTTCCCTGCCAGGAAGTGAGCTGCTCATCATTCCACATTTGTGCGAAGTAGGTCCGCAATACGCACCGATATGGTAGCCTTGACATCAGAGCAACACAACTGATGCCACCACCTCGGAGCACACAGTACAGATCACTCTGTAATATCAAAGCGGCATCCCCGAGAATAGTCGATGAGTAATCCTTCGAGAGCACAATACGACCCAAATCATGCTCTCGAATCAACTCTGAATAATGTCGACATCCGACCTCATCAGAGACCAGGAGAATCGCGTGATTTGGATGACAATCCCGCAAGATCTTATAGATGCCTAGAAACTCCTCGGTTGTCAGGTTTCGCGAGGGATCGGTATTCTCAGAATACCTAGCATGCCATGCAATATATGGAGTGGAAATATCCACGAGGGGGGCAACGCTCACCAGATCTGAATAAGAGAGAAGTACCCGATCCTGCGTATCACTTGAGGCCGATGCCATCAGGTGATTGAAGATGCTGAAGCCATGATGGAACAAGGGGCGTTTATTACGAGTGCGCCACGCGCACACCACATATGTGTCCTGCGAGTCCGATAACTGCCTCACTTCACTTAGATCGTGGACTCTCCTTACCTGAGCCTCCGGGTAGGGCAACAGTACTCTGCCGATATCAACCATTCCCTGAAGAAACCCCTCGATCTCCATGTCACTCATGAAGGCCCGGTGCTTCGGGAAGATATCCCCATCAACGATGTACAGGATTGCTCCGGTACCACGTTCGCTCAGGTACCTCATGATCATGATAAAATTCAGATAATCACCGAAAGTCAGAGGACATACCGCGCAGTCGTAAACGATACACACCTGTCTGACTTCCGCATCAATTGCGTGATTAATCCTCCGTGCCTGACGTCTAGCAAACAGTCGTCGATACCATGGCCACATTGGACCCTTTTCAAAGAAGCCAACGGCTTTCGGGAGTAGCCAAGATTCCCCAATCCAAGGCAGTCCAGTCAACAACGACCGAAGAAACCTGCGGCGGGCACTGCCAGTAGGCGCGAGAGAAATCCTCATTCCTATTATTCTACCAAGGCATCAGTTCAAGATCTGATGGCACTGGTCAGACTGCCACTTGACTAATTAGTTCCGGTCACTATGACCATGGACCTATACAAGAAAGCTGTATCACATAATTTCGCCGAGGAGATCTGCCTGAGTAAGTGGGATATTTCCTATTCGACCCACCTGGACAGCGGAAGCAACAGTCCCGACGTAAGCGGCCTCCCATGGAGTGGCACCGACCGCCATGAGCATGGCACTAGCAACCAATAGTGCGTCCCCGGCTCCGGAGGCATCTTGTGGTGACAGGTTCAACGCGGGAATCCTGTCCGTTTGGGGTTCACCTTGGTCACTTTCTAGAAGGAGTAATGCACCTTCCCGTCCCAGTTTCAGGATGATGTTTCGTGCCTTAGATCTAACCCTCAACTGTTCAGCTAGTACGACCAGGCCATCCTCATGATTACGCAAACTCACACGTGCTTCATGTTCCGTCGGAGTGAGGAGATGCATTCCCCTGAATCGACTGACATCTCCGATCTGAGATGAACTTTGGCTATCTGCAACCATCATCACATCGTGTTTTTCAGAGAGTTTAATTAGTTTCTCAACGAGGGTCTGTGGCAAACAACCGTAGTTATAATCGGAGAACACAACCAGTTGACAGTCGGGCAGTACCTCTCTGAATTTCTCAAGGAGTTGGTCCTGTAGGCCTGCATCGATCGCACCTTGGTGGAGGTGGCTAACCCGAAGCAGAGTAGTTTTTTCGGCCCTATATCGCTTCTTGAGGGTCGTTGGTCTCACGTTGTCGCCGAGCAGTGTTACATCGAGGCCAAGACGTTGAAGTTCCCTGTAGGCGTAGTCACGTGTGTCATCCTTCCCTGAGATACTGAGGTGGTGGACTTTGGCACCGAGTCCGGCAGCATGACCAGCAACGATTCCAGATCCTCCCAGGAATCGCTGCGTGTCAACGGTGGTCACAACGAGTGTTGGATCCTCGTGCGACATGCCCAGTGGGTCACAGGTAATGTATTCGTCGACTATCAGATCACCGATAACACATATCTGAAGATTATGAATATCTCTGACTTTCGAGACTAGGTCTACCAGATCGATACCATGCCTAACAAGAAAGTCGGTTGGTTCATTCGAAATTGTTCGATAACTCTTAGTTAGTTCTTTCCTTATTAGATCCAATGATGAGAATACTGCTTCACCAGAACTAAAGACAAGTTTTCCTCCATACTTATCTAATACATCTGGTTCTACATTAGATTGATGTTCGTATTCTTTTCCCTTTACAACGTAATTAGGACGTAGTCGATCAATAGTGTTTTCAAGTGAAGTATCAACGAGCAAGGCTTCACTCACAAAACTATTCGCCTTTACGCCTTCAAGGCGCAAATCTTGGGAAACATGAGCGATATCGCCGGCCAGATCATCACTAAGTACGCCTACAATCAATCGGTCACCTAGCTCGCGCGCAAATCTGAGCAACCGCAAGTGACCTGGGTGGAGTACGTCGAACACTCCTGAAACGAAGACCGTAACAGGTTGGGTCATGACGAGAAGCAGCAGTTGTCGGAGTGGCCCATCACGATCAATGGGCGGGCAATCCGACCAGCAGAAATATCGGCTATCGCAACATTGATGTCAGCTAACGAATAGTGATGAGCCTGCAGGGGCTTCAAAAGATCGATCTTGTCCTTGATTAACTCGTAGATTCGCGGTACATCCCGATCTGGCAGACAGGCGCCACCCCAACTACCTTGGATCACCTTCCCCCTAATCAAGTCGTGTGGTGCCAGTCTGATCAACTCACCATTGGGAGGATGTGATGCAAAGACTAACCGCCCCCCATCGCGGATCAGATCGAAACCGAGTTCGATGGTATCTGTCAATCCTGCCGATTCAACACAGTAATCAGCGCCTCCGCCAGTCACGTCCCGAACGAACTCAGTCACGTTGACGTTTTCAGAGTCGAGAACGTGGTGGGCTCCGCAGGACCTAGCAAGTTCAAGCTTGTCTTCAGAAACGTCAATCGCGATTATTACCTCCACTCCTAGGCACACAGCAGTGAGCAGTGCGGAGGCTCCGATCCCTCCGAGACCCAAGATTACGAGGGACGATTGTCTCGAAGGTTGAATCTCGTTGATTATCATTCCGGCACCGGTGAGAACTGCACAACCAAAAAGCGCCGCTGTTGCAGGTTCCAGGCCTCTGGGCATTAGCGTTACCCGGTTCTCTGCAACGATTGTGTAGTTGCTTAAAGTGGTCACGCTTCCAGAATTGACAATTCTACCATTGTGCTCATAGTGAGCTCCCCGCGCATCAAGCCCCTCTCCCTTTATCCAAGAAAGAATTATCTTGTCTCCGAGAGACACTTTCGTGACTTCGGGCCCCACATCCATGACGACACCGGACGCCTCATGTCCTAGGAGATGTGGTAGCCAAGGGTCTATCCCTCTTTCGCCAGAGATTTCCATCAATTGACTACGACAAATCCCGCTATAAAGAACTTTGACCAACACCTGACCACTAATGAGTTGTGGCACAGGCATATCTCCAACAACAAGTTCTTGGCCAAGGTCGTGAAGGTATGCACCTCTCATCATCACTTTGCTCTAACCCACCCCTCTTGGCCTACCTTTTCGTTATTCGCTTTGAGCGCCACAGCAGAAGCACTCCATTGGGACTCTATACAACCAGATCTGGATAGGTGCAAAGTGATCCTCTGCATGTCTACCTTCACAACTGGCATAGGAAAGGCAAGCATGCGAAGTATGTCTAGTGAACCCAGAACAAATCTCTTGCAGTTCCGAAGTGAAGGCTGTAAGCAACCAGTAGGTTGACTCGCCAAACAAACGAATAGGAATTGCACAGAATCCAACTCACGTCAAAGTTTACGGTCAATCCGTACAGACGTTTCAACACAGTCAACAGTTCCAGGGTCGGACCACTTCCTCGCAGGAGTAGCCGCCTGATTGTCGACATGGTTCATATCTCGATCTGCGTCAATCAGTGAGTGAATTAACCCATCACGTGTCATCTTACGAATATCTAAAAGTTCATTTTCCGTTACTCCCCACATTTCAGCCACCTTCGCACGTTTCAGTTTCGTACCGAAGTTAATACGATCCCATTCATACACGCGAAGAATAGAAACATCTTCTGGAGTCCACTCATCAGAAGTAATTTGACTTACCCGCCAGTCAATATCTCCTGAACCAACTGGTACAGATATGGCTCCTGTCTCTATCGCTATATCCCACATGATCGTACCCTTAAGTGGAACTGCCACAAAGATTTTCACGTAGTCGGCACCACAGTTCTCAGCAAATGCAATCGACTCTCGGATCTCTGTCCAGGTTTCATTAGGAAAACCAATGATAAAGTTTGCCAGAACAGACAGGCCAGCATCATGTAACTTCTCTATTAGTGGTTGAACACTCTCGAGCTGCAGTGGCTTCTTTACGATCTCATCCATCACACGTTGATTACCGCTCTCAATTGCAATATTGACTGACCGACAGCCTGCATCAACCATCAATTTCAACACCTCATCATCTAGGCTGAAAATTGCAAACGCTCCAATTGAAAATGTTAATCCAAGATCACTTTCAATAATAATTCTAAGCAGTTTCTTAAAGAATTGTTTCTTTATTACAATATTATCATCATCAATCAAGAACGATCGAATTCCATAATGGTCGCGCAGAAACACAAGTTCGTCAACAACTTGTTCAGGCGAAGGCGAACGAACTCTCTTGCCACTGATATTCTCTACTTGACAAAATGAGCATGCAACAGGACATCCTCTAGTTATCACTATTCGAGCATATGGCATTTCTGGGGGGCGATTGGGGCCAATGCGTGGAGCAGTCGTGACGTAGTCTTGCATTCGAACAAGCTCATACTTGGGCATTGGCAGCGTGGAGAGATCGTCGATCACAGCTCGAGATTGTGTAATTAGCTCGCCATCATTTCGATAAACAAGGCCAACCTGGGGCAACTCACCAGCACCTTCTAGATAACTTAGCAGGTCCCGCAACACGAATTCACCGTCACCGATTACAGCGAAATCTATAGACTTATCAGACATTACATCCATGTACTCAATCGTCACATGAACACCACCTGCAATTATCGTCACTTCCGGAAGACATCTTCTAATTGCTGCCACGGCAATGTGCAATATCTCCTTATATTCAGTTGTGAGTATTGAAATACCTACATATGAAGGATCAATTGCCTGGATTGTGTCGATAAATTCTTCAAGACTCAGATCGTAGAATTGTGCATCAATAATCTCTACATTTACGATATCATCTACTACAGCAGCTAGAAGACAGAGTGTTGAAGGATTCAAATTCCACTGAGTCTGAAAATCATCCTTGTGCCACCGCTGATTTGGATAGACAAGGACCAGAGTCTTAAGTTCAGCTGCCACGAATGTAACCTATCTGTTCAAATCCATTCTCGAAATCCATTCTCAACTTACCTTTGGCCATTCTAGTTGTACCAGGAGAAGCCAGATGATCCTGAGGAGGCAACTTCTTTTTGGAGTTTCTCGAGGTTGAGTCTTCTAGGATCGCAGTCGGTGGTTGGGTGTAGATAGGCCACATTTCGTAGCCTCGGTAGCAGACGTCTCGAAAGAATCGTCTTGGAGCAACTCAAGGGCAAGCGGCAAGGCACAGACAGCCAGATGGTTACAAGTTTCAATCACGATGCTTAGAGGCCAACACCAAGAACCTTTAGGGTCGGATCAATATCAACCACCAATGTCCGCGGTTCACCTTCGGTGAGAAACCAGGTGAGATTCTCCGTCAACTCATCTGGTTGAATTCGGCGAGAAGGAATCCCGCAAGCAACGGACAAAGCGAGAACGTCGTACTCTGGTAGCGGTGACCTGGGATGGAATGGGGAAGACCCGCTGTAATCACCACCAAGGAAATCATCTTGGGTCTGTCTAATAATTCCATAACCTTGATTATCGAGAACGAACGTTTTGACATTTCTATTTCGAGCGTGTGGAAATTCCTGAGAGTTCATCATCAGCCCTCCATCACCGTTAATACTGATAACAGATGTTTGTCCACCTTGAGCCGCACCGACAGCAGCGGGAAGGGCGTAACCCATAGTATGCAAATTGAAAGAAGAGAACACCGCTGGAGCATTCACCAGATTTGCTGCCTGATAGGTCCAACTCAGGGTCTGACCGGCATCACTAAATACAACAGTTTCAGAACTGCAACTACCTAGTAGTTCCATCAAGACTGAAACTCCCTCATGCACATGCTGTGTCAATAGTTCTGAGATTATGTTGTCAACTGAATACCAGTCGTGATCTGGCCAATAGTCAATCTTCTGGGATTCATGAAACTTTAGCAGTGCTTTGGCTACTGGTAGGCAGTCACTAACAATTATATTGGCACGAGACGAGAAGTCATGTGAAATCCGTGCACATTCAAATGAATCAGAATTAATATAGACTATTGTTGCTTCAGGAGCAAATAATGGAAACTCTTTGCCAACCTGGTGTTGAAGAAGTCCCACACCCATACAGATGAGCAAATCGGCATGTCGGAGAAGTTCATTTCCTCTGCCTGGAGAATGGGTTCCAAATAGTCCCTGATGTAATGGTATCTTTCCATCAAACAGATGCTGTGCGCCCCATGAGAATAGCGTCGGAATCTTTTCCTTCGCAGTCCATTCATCTAAAAACTCAAATGAAGTTCTTGTGACTCCAGCACCAACGACTAGAACTGGTCGAGTGGATGATTGGAGAAGCTCCAAAGTACTCTCGATCACCTCCTCAGGCGTTGTCACACCTTCCGAAAGGGTCTCCATTCTTGTCCCCTTAGTACAACTCTCTATCGCCGGACAGGGTGCACGTTGCAGATCATCTTGGATTTCAAGGAAGAGTGGGCCCTGCAGCACTTCAAGGTTTGTGATCAAATGCATCGCCTTCGCTAAGGTTGCTGACCCCGTAACACGTATCGAATACTCACTAAAATGGGCAGCAATCGAAGAATGATCAATTTCCTGAAATCCATACATACGAGTACCAAACTGACTCGCCAAGTTTAAGCCACTGCTGACCTGCCCGCACAACACAACAAGAGGTACTCTATCTACATAACAGGCCAACATTCCGGTCACCAAATTTGAGAATCCTGGACCTGTAGTGACAATTGCACCAGCAGGACGACCTGTTGCCTTGAAGTATCCGTGAGCACACAGTCCAGCTGCTTGTTCGTTGAGAACTGGGGTAAAACTAGTTGTTTCATTCAGTGAACTTGCTCGAATGAGATGAGCACAGGCCCCACCCTGCACACCAAAGAAATCCCGTACACCGCTAGCTGCAAGTTGATCAATTAACTGCTCAGCTACTGAAGGCATCATTCCTCAATCAGATATCAGATTGATGAAAACGGAATAATTATATGGTCAAACTGTAGTTGAGCCATGCGCGGAACCAGTACTCGAGCATAATCCGGTCCAGTAAGTACCCCAACGGATCCACAATATGTCTCATCTGGAATACGGATTCGATAGGGAAGATGTGGATAACAACGGTTCTGACGTAACGGGTGATCATCAAGAATCGTATCAATAGGCAATTGACCATCATAGAAATATTCAAATACCGGAAAGTTCTGAGCCGCACCAAAACCTACTATTGCTTTGCCCTTAAACAGCGAAAGTCGCTCCTGCAATAATCTCATATTGTTATCAAACATCTTCTTACTCTGTAGAACATTCTCAAGGCTGTAAGGTGCATGGATTTCTTCTTGAGGGAGTCCGCTGCTTGCGCGGCGGAATGCTACTATGATTTGACCCCAGTTGGTAAAGTTAACCGATGAGGCCAACACCTCTCCTCCAGCACGAACTATCATTCGCGTGAACGATTGAATATTGAACTGTTGGTAATGTTGATGCGACAATTGATCAAACCGGCTGTTATATATCATAAACTCTGCGCCAGGTACACCTATAATACCGACTGACTCATCACTCATCTGCTGAATGATCGCCCGAGTGACTGCCAGCGGGTCTCTGATGTGTTCAAACACAAAGTTAGATATGAATAGGTCTGGGGAAGATCCCAGTTCTTCAGCAAAGTCGATATTTTCGACAAAATCTCCAATTACTTGAAATTTATTGGCATAAGCTTTATCGACACCCTCTAGGAACTCTTCTTCTTTTCCAGCCAGGATCGGATCAACACCCACCTGACTTAGTGATCCTCTATCAACAAACCGTTTTAGTAGAAAAGTGTCATTGCAACCAATTTCCACCACGGTCTCAGGAAACTTGCGAGCAGAAAAAACCTCTTTCGTAAAGTTGAACAGAAACTCATTGGCTTGAGTGGCAGAGGCACTTTGTGATGTCTGATGTTGAAATTCGGCAGTGTAAAGGTAGCCTGGATCCACGGTTGCACCTAATTGAATATGTCCACAACTCTCACAATAGTTTAGTGAGTTATCTATCTTTGGATACTTGTCAGAATCATCTATTTCCTCAAGAAACACTCCGATATGTGGAAATTCCGGCAACTCAAAGAGTTCTACGAGTTCGGAGTTTCCGCAACTACAACAATCAGTCAGTGGTTGCGTTGGGATCATCTAACGCCTTTCATAAAGATGGCCTGCAGTGATATGTCTGCCCCGTGAGTGCTGGACTCACGTGGTAGGTCGCTTGCTCGCTAGGGTGTTCAGCGTAGCGGTCGTGGAGGAACTGAAGCGATGCCCTTAGAATACCACACGTGGCACCAATTTCGTGTTACCTAACATGAACTCAAGACACCCGCTGTTACACACGAGGCCGTTGAGTTTGGGGCACCCCCAAAACGACTTCGCGAGAGTGTCATCTACTGGTTGTGCCACCACTCTACTGGTTGTGCCACCACAGGGTGACTAATCGTCACAACTTCTTAGAACAAAACCCAACTAAGTAGAGACCTGGCCAACGGATTGAGACCCCATGTCGGCGTGAGCCACGCTTCTATCGGAATAGGACCCGGTTACCGAACTGCGGATCTTGACTGCACTAAGGTCAGTAGACATATAGCCATCACTAGAAACTGTTCGGAATAGGCAATTTCACAACGAAGTTTGACCGAATTCCTATCAGAATCAACAGATCG
>CEPV01014231.1_pt1 | contig 10600 bp, 9 predicted proteins | sample 530451 | NCBI WGS metagenome assembly CEPV01 (sample SAMEA2620097, study PRJEB7988) | marine metagenome | isolation source: saline water (ENVO:00002010), including | reverse complement strand
TGTGATATTATTGATGTGGGTATAGCATCAACTCCAATGACAGAGTTCGCAGTAAGACATTTTAAGGCTGATGGCGGGATAATAATAACTGCATCTCATAACGAACCCTATTGGAACGGTTTTAAGTTCCTGGATAGTGATGGTGTTGTTCTAAGGCCAAATGATATGGAAAAGGTCATTAAAAAATATGGTTCAATAAAAAAAATAAACAATGAAACATTTCTCAATAAACACTTATACAAAAATAAAAATCCAAAAGATATCAAAATAAAAAAAGTGCTTGAAAATCAAAGATTTCCGGCACCAATAAAGTGGGTATATAAAAAATATAATGAAATAAACAATGCATATTCCGATTATGTTCTAAGTTTCCTGTCAAAAGAAGACAAAAACAAAATAAAAAGTTCTAAATTAAAAATAATTATTGACCCTAATGGGGGTACAGGAGTTATTGCTAAAGCTATTCTTGAAAAACTCAATGTCAAGGTTCATGGAATTAACATGAAACATGGTATTTTTAACAGAACTGTAGAGCCTAATGAAGATTCTCTGCTTTATCTTTCAAATGAAGTTAGGGATAAAAATTATGATTTTGCTGCCGGATTTGATTGTGATGCAGACAGAGTAGAAATAGTTACAAGCAAAGGCATGATTTCTGGAAACCAACTGCTGGCTTTAATTGCAGATGAGATATTAAAAAATACGAAAAATAAAGTTGTTGTGGTAAATGACGCAACCTCTTTAATAGTAAGGGAAACAGCAAAAAAACACAAAGCAAAATATATTGAAACTCAGGTTGGTGAAATAAATGTTGTTGATAAGATGTATGAGTTAAAAGCTCCAGTAGGCGGAGAAGGAAGCAGCTCTGGGGTCATAATACCCCCTTCTAAGTGCAGGGATGGGATATTAACAATAGTATACTTATTAAAAATGATTTCAAACAATAAAAAAAGCATTGACAAATTGGTCAATTCATTGCCCCAATATTACAATATAAAAACAAAAATCAATATTAGCTCAAAAAAATATAATGCAACTAAGAAAAAATTAATGTATCACTATAAAAAAAAGAACTGCAGAATAAAAGACTCAAAAGCAGGCAGTTTAAAAGTTTATTTGAATACCAATGAATTTGTTTGGTTCAGAGCATCAAAAACAGAGGCTAATATAGTGAGAATCATTGCAGACTCTCCAAGCAAAAAGAAAGCAGAATTAATAACGAAAGAAGCCCTAAATTTGGTAAAAAATAAATAGTAGTAGAGTTAAAAGGCATATGTTAAGATGGTGGGGGACAATTACTGCAAGAAATGCAAGATAGAAATGAAACTCCTACGGGAAGAAATAATAGTGGGAAGTAAATATAAAATACTAAAATGTGAAAAGTGCAAGCATGAGGTTGCAAGGGCAGAAAGTTGAAGGAATTAAAAATTCTAAGATGTAAATATAATGGTATCAACAAATTATGAAATAGACAGAGAGGAGATTCTTAAAAATTTAATTAAATATTCGACCTCATTATTTGAAAGAAAAGATGAAGAAGAACAAGAACTTTCTGATCTAGTTGATGAAAATAAAATGAACGATAATAATCATGAAAATTTAGATTATGTAGACAACTATCAACAAGAAAGAGAAGGCATTATTTATAGCTCGGCAATAGGCACTTATCTGGATAGAAGATTAGAATCTATGCATGACTTTACTGGTAGGGTACCAGGAAAAAGTTTGGAAACTTTTCCTGTAAGCGGTAATGAAGGTCTATATGGGTACACTTTTTTAGGCGATATTAAGGCCTGGAGGAGGGATGATTTATCTGGAAATTTTGCCAAAATGGTGGATATCCACGAAAGCATACACACTCCAGATGAATATGAAACAAGAATTCTTACTGATTGGATTATGACACTGCCACTAATCAAATACAAAAAATAAAAATAAAATAACTATTCAATTAATTAATTCCAATATTTCTCATCTCCACAAAAACATTTATAAAATCTATTATTAATTTAATATTATGACAAAAGTATATGTGCAAACTCATGGCTGCAGTGCAAACTCAACAGATTCTGAGTCAATGGCCGGTTTATTAGCCAAGGCTGGATTTAAAATAGTTAGTGACATAGAACATTCTGAAGTAAATATCCTAAATATATGCACTGTCAAGGGCCTTCATGTCCCGTTGAAAAAAATAGAGGAATTTACAGAACAGTTCCCAGACAAAAAATTAGTTGTTGCTGGCTGCATTTCTGAAGATATTATACCTCAAATAAGAAAACTAAACCAAGAAGCAAGTTTGATTAACACCCACAATATCCATAGAGTTGTTGAAGCAGTTGAAGAGTCGTTGCAGGGAAATGTTTTAGAAGCCCTTACTCGGGAAAGGATAAATAAAGCAGAACTACCCAAAGTAAGAACAAACCGGGTTGTTGGCATAGTACCAATAGCATCAGGCTGTGCAGATTTCTGCACTTATTGCTCTGTAAAATTAATCAAAGGAAATATTTTTTCTTATCCGGAAGATTATATTATTAAGGATGTTAAGAAAAATGTTGAGCAGGGATGTAAGGAAATATGGCTTACAAGCCAGGATAATGGAGCTTATGGTTTAGATACAGGAAAAAGGGGATTGCCAAACTTGTTGAATGAAATCCTTAACAATGCAGAAGGAAATTATAAAATAAGACTGGGAATGACCAATCCAAGGCATGTTATAAGCATTGCAGACGATTTAATACAGATTTACCAGGATAATCGTATGTTCAAATTCCTGCATATTCCTGTTGAAGCTGGAAATAATGAAGTTCTTGGTAAGATGAACAGAAAATACAATGTTCATGAATTCAAGGAAACAATCAATAAATTCAGAAGATATGTCCAGGATGTAACCATAGCAACAGATATTATTGTTGGATTCCCAACAGAGACAGAACTGCAGTTCCAAGATTCTTTGCATTTAATTCAGGAAATAAAGCCGGATGTGATTAACATCTCAAGGTTTTCTCCAAGACCAAACACTGTAGCATCAAGAATGAAGCAGCTGTCAGAGAATATAAAAAAAGAAAGAAGTAAGGTTTTAACAGAACTTTATATAGATACAGCCCTAAAACAAAACAAAAAATGGCTTGGTTGGAAAGGAAAGGTTATAATTGATGAAGTTGGAAAAGATAATACTTGGGTTGGAAGGAATTTTGCATACAAACCGGTGATTATAAAAGGAAATTTCAATTTAGGGCAAGAAGTTGATGTTAAGATTAAGGACTGTACTGCTTATGATTTAAGGGCTAATATTCTAAGTGTTCCTGAAATCAAAGTAAGTGCTGAAGAGAATTTTACTTAAAGTAAGGTTATGTTAATCCATTTCTTAATTTTTAATATCAGAAACTTTGTTTTAAAAATAAAAAAAATAAAAAATAATTTAATTTTTACCTATCTTTACTGTGGATCCTGTGGCTGATCCTGTGGCTGATCCTGTGGCTGTTCAGGTTGATCAGGTTGATCAGGTTTTGGTTCCTCTGTTGGTTCTTCACCTTCTATTCTCATTTTCTTTACCTCCAATAAATTTTCAGCAAAAATTGCTGATGTTAATCATTATAAAACTAATACTATATAAAATTTTCTAATAAATAAGTTGTAAAGATTTATAAACTTGCCAACCTGCCAATTAGTATGGCAATCAAAAAAACAAAAACTTTGCTTGTGTTGGGAGATGAAAAAGATTTTGATACTTATAAAAAATTTATAAGCCAAAAAAGATTTTTTTCTAAAAATGCAATCACTGTTAAGCATATTGACTACTTTTCATTATTAGCCAATAAGTTTCCCCCGATTACAACAAACAAAATTATAATTTTCCCTTGTTTCCCTTTTGAATATTGGGACAAATATATAGAACCAAAAAATTACAAAGGGGTTTATGGTAATAAAAGCTTTTACTTAAAATTTATAAAATTCTGGCAACAGATTGAAAAAAAGATTCATGAGGAATATTTTGGGAAAAAAATAGCATATATAAATCACCCAAAACATTTGTCCAAAGACAGGGATAAGGAATTTACTAAAAAACTTGTAGCAAAATCCGGTGTTTTGGTGCCACAAACATTTTACTGCAGGTCTACAAAAGACATACTTAAACTAATGGAAAAAGGATACAAACTTTTTATCAAGGTAAGATATGGTTCCATGGGTAAGGGAATAACCTACTTAGAAAAAGGAAGATGGCTGACAAACTTTAGGTTTAGGAGTAAGAATATTATAAGCAAAAAATCAGATTATGGATGGAAATTTGTTGACATTACCGATAAAGCTTCTTTTTTAAGGCAATTGCTTAAACAGGATATCATCATTGAGGAAGCCATAAACCCTCTGCTGATACAAGGAAGAAAATTTGATTTAAGGATGTATGTGTACAAAAACAGAGTGTTATACACTTATGGCAGGAGCAACGATGCTGAAGCCGTAACAACAAACATCTCCCAGGGAGCGAAAGGGGAAAAAGCCAGTTTTGTCAGCTTACTTCCAAAAAAGCAACTTGATACTGCAAAGAAGGCTGCAATAAAGGCAATTCATGCCATAGGTTTAAAGTTTGGCGGAGTTGATATTATGTTATGTGCTGACAAAAAAAATGTTATGTTCATTGAAATCAACACTTTTCCAGGATTTCCAAAAGTAAAAAGATTTAACTTAAGCAAATACCTAATAAAAGAAATAGTAAAGGAGTACGCATGATTATAAGAAAAGCCACGATTAAGGATTTTGAAAAATTAAAAGACATTAAGTTAGAATCCAAAAAAGATGAGATGAAATATTCTGATTCCCTAAAACCTCTTAGCAAAACAATAGATATTTATTTTGAATATTTTAAAGATGAACTAAAAAAGAAGAATTCTACAGTATTTATTGCAGAAGACAAAAAACCAATTGGAATAATAATTGCAACATTTTTCCAGCCACTAAGAATTTCCAAGTTTGCAAGAAAGGGTTATGTAAGCAACTTATATGTTAAAAAAAACTATCGAAATAGAGGCGTTGGTAAAAAATTACTTCATACTTCACTTAAATGGTTAAAAGAAAATAATGTAAAATATATTTCTTTAGAGATTCATCTAGATAATAAAAAAGCTCTGAAATTTTATAGAGATTTAGGTTTCAAAGATTATACCTTAAAACTTGCTAAGAAAAATTAACAAAAATTCTCATTTCTTAAGAAACATTTAAATAAATTCTTTCTATTTATTATTTTATAATGGCAAAAGCCAAACCTTATAGAACTATTGAAGCTAAAGGGGCGACAAGGACATTGTCTATTGTTGATTATGGCAGTCAATTTACGGAAGGGATTGAAAGAAAAGTAAAGGCTTTTAACAGAAAAAAGCCTGACCAAGCCCTTAATGTTAAAACGTATAAAGCATCTGATTTAGAAAATTTATCTCAACTAGATGGCGATGACCTGAAAATACACACAGGAGGTAAAGGGGAACCCGTTCCGGGTACAACCCAAGGCAGTTTATACATTTGTCATTCTCATCAAGAAGAAGCAGTAAATCAAGGTGGTGAAGTAGAACGCTTATCAGAATATCAAAAAGGTACAGGACATATGGATATTAAAGAAGATGATCCTGTTATTGGAGAAAAAGGTGAATCTGCCATAGAGAAATATCATACCTTAGCTGTTACGAAAGCTCCAAAAAATGCCAAAGTTGTAGCAACAAGTAAACAAACTTTAGAGAATGGAGAGGAAGCTGAAATCATAGAGGCATTAAGGTATGCTAATGGTAATGTTTCAGTCCAAGGTCATCCTGGCGGTGACACTCCATCAGACATAATAGATCACTATTTAGAAATAGATGAGGAGTATAAAGAAGCGGCTTAAACGCTCTCTTCAACAACAGAAACTTCTTTTTCAAATTTCTCATTAATTTCTTTTTTCTTGGAATACTCAAAAACACCATTCCTTGTCATAAGCCCATTTGAGTAGTTTTCCTTATTTGCTACCTTAATAACATGTTTGATAATCATTTCACTTAAATGTAAAGAAGCATCTCTTGGAATCGCAGATGGAAGGTTATCTACACAAAAATGAGTTATCCCTTCGACATCATATGTTGGCTTTTCCCAGCTTGTTGGAACACATGTTTCAATACCTCCGGCTCGATCGCAAGATATGTCCACAATGACTGCGGTTTTTTTCATAAGTCTTAGCATACTTTTTTTTATAATATGTGGTTCATCTGGATACCAATCAATAGCATTCACAATAATATCTGCTTTTGGTAGGTATTGATCAATGAAAATTGTTTTATCTCTATAAAGTACATTTTGTTTAATAGAACTATACTTAAGGATTTCCTGGGCACCTTTTGATACTTGACCCTTACCAAGAATGTATACCTTAATTCCATTCTCGATATTTGATTTTTCAAGAGCAGAGAAAATTTTTTCAACTGAGAAGTATTCTTGGATTGGTTTTAATTGTTTGAATTTATTCTTAATATTATTTTTTTCGAGAACTTTTCCATAAAGGCGCAATCCTTCATACATCCCCGCAATGCCAGCTTCAACACCTAGATTGACCAATCTATCTTCCTTACTATCCCTAATCTCCTCATAAGCATAGCTTGTTATATTTTGACTGAGCAACTTTTTTAATAGAACGGGATTCTGTCCTTTCTCAATATGAAGATAGCCCATAATGATTTGATTTTTTCTAATAGTGTTAACAGGTGGCTCTTTTACCCTTACTATCATTTCACTGTCAAAGACTGATTCTTTTATTTGCGCGCCTGCCTTCTTGTAATCAGAATCAGAAAATTTGCATCCTTCTCCCGCGCCCTTTTCAACAAAGACTTCATGTCCAAGTTTGCTCAATTGTCCTACATGTTTTGGAGTGAGAGCTACTCTAAACTCATTCTTCTTCGTTTCTTTAGGTATTCCGATTATCATTTCCAAAATCTTAGAAAAGCAAAGTTTTTCTGGTACCAAAAAAATCTTCAAGATTTTCCAGGGAAATAAAATTTAACTTAATAGCAAATAAGAACTATCTGTTCTTTATAAATTTATAGATTAAATCCAAATCAAATTGAGTTTCTAACATCAACTTAATCAAGAACTAAACCGCATTTTCTGCAGAAGCTTTCTCCTTTGTCAAAACCAATTTGTTTGCTTCCGCAGTCAGGGCACACCCTAACCTTCTCTTCATGCTTCAAGCTTTCCAGACTTTTACCCCCAAGTTCCATACGTCTAAAAAAGAATTAAGGGTTTTTAAATGTTTTGGAAAATTTTCAATTTTCCAAATACTCAGAAAAAACGAAGTTTTTTTGCTGTTTACTGTTTTATTATAGAAATTTGTTAATATGCTTTACTAACATGCTCTTCCTTCCCCACCCTTATTACATTATCGACAAAACTCTCTATTTTTGATTCATGGCTTACAATAACTACTTGCTGCATATTTAGTTGATCTAGAACATCTCTTACCTTATCAAGTTGCTCAGAACTAAAGCCATCTGTTGGTTCATCCAGCATTAGAATCTCTTTTGTTTTTATATCTGTAACAATGTCATTTATTACTTTGTTTAATGCCAATCTGTAAGATAAAGCAACTGCAGTCTTTTCTCCTCCGCTCAAATTCTCAACATAGGTTTCATAGCCATTCTGCTCAATTATTGGGGTAAATTCATCATCCAGCCTTACAGATATTGTTTCATCCTCTATCAAAACATTAAACCATGTCTTAAACAATTCGTTAAACTCGCGGTAAATCTGCAACATTACATGCCTTTCTACTGTAATCATTAAATTTGCAAAATAATTCTCCAGCCAGTTTTGCATCTCTACTAAATAGTTTAATTTTTCTTTTGCTTTGGATTTTTTCTCTATTTCTTCTTCCAAATTTTTTGAGATTCTGTTTGACGACTCTTTTTCTTTTTCCAGGGTTACTTTTTCTATATCCAGCTTCTTTTCCTCTTCCAACGCTATATCCAGCTGTGCTTTGACTATCTTGTAATCTTCTTCAACATTTTTTCTACCATCAATTTGATTGCTAACCTCAGTTTTCCTGGTGTTTATTTCTCCAATTTTTTCTTTTACTTTAATCTGTCCTTTTTCCAGATCTTCTTTTTCTTGTTTCTTTTCTTTTATGTTTTGCATTTTCAGCTTTATCAGCTCTATCTTGCTTTCTGATTCCCTTAATACTTCCCTTTCTTTCTCTACAGAATCTAATTTATACCTGATTTCTTTTTCTTTTTCAGAATATACTTTTATGTTTTGCTCAGCTTCTATTATATTCCGGATTTCCCAATCTTTAATAGAATTCTTATGTTCGTGCTCTACATTTTGCAGGCATAAGGGGCATTTTTCCATTTTGGAAACTGTGTCAATAATCTCTTCTGCCTTACTTTTATTGATTCCATATTCGTTAAGCTTTTGTTTTATATTTTCCAATTCTTCATTTAATTTTTTAATGTTATATTCCAAATTTTGTACTTTTTCTTTTATTACTGCGCCATCAGTTATTTCCTCTTTTCCCAAATTGTTTTCAAGCTCAGTTATCTGCTTGATTAATCTTTCAATATCATTATTATTTTTATTATGGTTTTTTATTATATTGTTCAAATCAGAATCTAAAATTGTTGAACCATTTCTCAGTTTATTTAATTCATTAACTTTATCCTCATATACAGAAATTTTTTTTCTTTTTTTATTGACATCTTCTTTTGCCTTTTCGACTTTCGGCATAATAATTTTTATTTTTTCATCCAAATCAGAAATTTCTTTCTTTATTTGTTCCAATTCCTTTTTCTTTTCCTCTAAGTCAGAAATAAAGCCCCAAAATTCCTTTCTTTTTTCTTTTACAGATCTTAGGAATATAGAAGAATTTTCTCTTATTTTTTTATATTTATCGATGTTAAATACTTTTCTTAATGTATTCAACCTAGTGTCTGTATCTTCTGCAAGAATTCTTTTCATCTCTTCCTGAGGTGTATAAACAGTATACCTGTAAATCATATCTTTTCCTTTTGCAACCAAATCCTTTGGATATCCTAACAAATCAAATATCTGGCTTTTCATCTCAACAGGGCTTAATTCTTTTTTTATTCCGTCAGTTATTACATAACCTACTTCTTGTTTTATGCCATTCTTTCCTTTTTTCAGATTTCTTTTTATAATAATATTTTTTCCTTCTAATTCAAAACTTAACTCAACAGAGCCTTCATTCTTGCCGTGCCTTAACAGCGAGGAAGCTGGCAGCTCAGACGGCTTGGAGCCAAACAAGGCAAACTCTACTGCCAACAAAATTGTAGATTTACCAGACCCAATATCTCCAGAAAGAAGCAAAGAGCCTATGGAAAAGTCTATTTTTTGGTCAAGATAACTTCTGATATTGTTTAATTTAATTGATTTTAATAACATTTCCCCTCAAATAAGAAATATGTAAAAGGTTATAAATTTTTATATGATTCTTACATTAATTTCTTCTTCATACCCTCAATAATATCAACAGGACTTGGATCAACTCTGTTCCATAGGGCCATATAGTAGCTGACATAATCTCCTAAATAAATTGCAGAAAACATTCTTGCTAGCAAGCTCTCTCCTTGTGTTTCAACTTCTTCTACTTCCACATATTCTTCCATTATTTCTTTACAGATATCCATCCTTTTCTTTATCCTATCATTATCATTTTTATCCTGAATCATAACGACACTAAACTTATGGTCCATACTTTTGTATCCAGCTATTTCATTATGGTTCATTTCTGAAAAAACATTGTAGAAAGCAGGCATCTTTGCATTCTCATTTATCTGGGTTTTCCATCTGAAAGCTATTGCACCTAAAGCCTCTGAAGCATAGATTATTGGAATTTTTTCTTTCAGTTTTTTGGATAACTCTTCTCCTTGTTCATTAAATTTATCTGTTTGTTTTAAAATGTCCATCATCTCATTCAATTCATCATTTTTTACTCTGATAATATTTGTATTGTGCAAAATACCCAGCATTGGAAAAAATAAGTATCCTAAAGCAGCTCTTGGTTGCAATCCAGAAGGAATATTTACTACTTTTTCGCATTCCTCTGCCAGCTTACCGCCAGAAGTAATTCCTATTATTTGTGCTTTTTTTTCTTTTGCAGCATTTAAAGCGCTTAATGTTTCTTCTGTATTGCCAGAATAAGAAACAGCAAAAACCAAGCTATTTTCATCAACAAAGTTTGGAACCTTATAGTCCCTATTGACATAAACAGGGATATTTGTATTGCTTAAGTAGACCTTCAGTAAATCGCCTCCCATAGCAGAGCCGCCCATACCTGCAATAACAATATTATTTATTTCTCCAGAAGCAGAAATACCTTTTGGCAGGCCTAAAGCTTCCCTGCATTGCTTAGGAAAGTCTTTGATAACCTGAAGCATATTTTGGCTGTCTAGTGTCATTTTATTTTTTTATTTTGATTTAAATATAAATAATTTGCTATTTTCTTTTTGTATTTTTATTATTGATAGTAAATGACAAATTTTATAAATAGACATTTATTCCTTAGCCAAGAGAAATGTGGGTAGTTGCTTACCTGAATCTTAATAACAATAAATTAAATTTAGATAATATT
>CEPV01068056.1_pt1 | contig 10610 bp, 12 predicted proteins | sample 530451 | NCBI WGS metagenome assembly CEPV01 (sample SAMEA2620097, study PRJEB7988) | marine metagenome | isolation source: saline water (ENVO:00002010), including | reverse complement strand
CTGCAGCTGGCTAAAGTGCTCGGCGCAATTCGAGCAGAGATAGTCAATGCTCTTTGGTGCGGCGTCAGCGATTTGCTGGCAAGTAACTTTCTTACAGTCAAGAAGACGAAGAGGGTTTCTGGTGAGACGAACCTTACAATCTGAACACAACCGACCAACACTCCTAGTATAGTAGTCCTTTAAAGCCGCAAGATAATCCGGACGACAATTTTTACAACCGATACTGTTTAGATGCAGGGACAGGCAAGTGAGGCCTTGCTCCTGGAAGAACCGACTGGCCATATCGATAACTTCAGCATCAAGGGCCGGGTCACCATCGCCAATCGCCTCACAGCCGAATTGGCGATGTTGGCGGTAGCGCCCAGCTTGAGGCCTATCATAGCGGAAAACGGAAGTAACATAATAAAGCTTAACCGGTTTCGGTAGATTGTGCAGACCATGTTCCACGTAGGAGCGACAGACCGAGGCAGTCCCCTCTGGAATCAGGGCGAGCTGGTTGCCTCCCCGGTCATCAAAAGTGTACATTTCCTTCTCAACAACATCCGTGCCTTCGCCGACACTCCGGCGGAACAGTCCGGCATCTTCGAAAGCCGGAAAGTCGATGCGCTCGTAGCCATAAAGTTGGCAGATATGAACCACCTTTTCCTCAATATAGCGCCAATAAGATTGTTCCTGTGGTAAGACGTCGACGGTTCCCCTAGGTGCCTGATACAAGCCGATTTCCGCCCCCTCTTTTTTAAGGCTAGGATACAGTATTAATGCCGACTTTGTAAAGATGGTGATATTTACAAAAGATACTTTGACGAGCTAAAATAGGGATGATTCTGGGCCGTTAGCTCAGTTGGTAGAGCATCAGACTTTTAATCTGTTGGTCGCAGGTTCGAGCCCTGCACGGCTCATCACTCTACTTTAAGACTAGGCTTCAATAACGACAAAACAGTAAAAGGGGGAAGGATAGATGAATTGCAGTCGGTGTGGTCGCCAACTAACCGAGGCCAAACATTTCCGTCAACCCGGAGGCACTCGGTGTTGCCAGCCCATTAGTTTTGAAGACATGGATCTTGGTCTTAGCTTTACCTACCAAGGCCAGATAATGTGTGACGCTTGCCTGATGGACGTTGGTTTGTCGTCCCCCAAGGAGCGCGACTCCTAGGTAACATACACCGATACCAATGCCCGAAAACACCATGGACCAACCGAGTATCACCGGATTGATGGAGAACCCCAACCTTTCCGCAACAGATTTGGAGATTCAACTGATTACCTTGGTGTATTCCGAACTGATCAAAGAGAGCAGGCATAAGTGTCTTATCCTTATCGACTAGCCGCCACCCCTTTTGCTAATCTCCCCATCCTGCAGCGGATTTCCTCGCCCTCTTATAAAGAGTGGATTAGCGATAGACAGGTATGGAGTAACGACAGATGAAATACGATTTTGACCAACTAATCGACCGGCGTGACACTAGTTGTGCCAAATGGGACGATGTTGAAGCCGTTTTTGGCAGTGAAGATATCCTCCCGATGTGGGTCGCAGACATGGATTTTCCCATTGCTAAACCAATCACCGAAGCTCTACGGAAAAGGACGGAACATGAGGTTTACGGCTACACACAGATATCCCCGTCAGTGATTGAGGCAGTTATCAACCGAATGAAACGCAAGTACAACTGGAGGATTGAACCGGAATGGGTAGTTTTCACCACCGGCGTTGTACCGGTACTTCATACTGCAGTTCGGGCTTTTGCCCACCCCGGTGATGAAGTCATTATTCAGGGACCAGTTTACCATCCGTTTTGGTCAGCGATTACAGCTAATGGATGTTCTGTCGCAAACAACCAGCTAAAGCTCATTAATAGACATTACGAAATCGATTTTAAGGATTTAGAGAGCAAATTCGGTTCGGGCGCTGGTAGAATGATGCCGTCCCCTCGAATAAAGCTAATGCTTTTATGTCACCCACATAACCCGGTAGGCCGAGTTTGGACTCAAGAAGAGCTGAGTCGGGTGGGGGAAATTATCATAAAGAATGATGCTATTATGGTTTCTGACGAAATACACGGTGAGTTACTTTTCCGAGGTTTTAAGCATATACCGTTTGCGACAATCTCCGAAGAATTTGAACAAAATTGCTTGGTATGTATGGCTCCCAGCAAAACATTCAATCTCGCTGGACTCAGTACCTCTTCCATCATAATCCCCAACAAGAAGATACGGGATAAATTCAATACCGCCCGGACGGGCATTATGTCTAGCCCAAACATATTTGGATTAGTCGCCCTCGAAGCCGCCTATCGCTATGGTGATGAATGGCTGGAACAGTTTTTGGAGTATTTACAGAGGAACCTAGAATTCCTGATGCGGTATTTCGCAGAGAGAATCCCCGGCATCAAGGTCATTAAGCCTGAAGGGACATATCTGGTCTGGCTAGACTGTCGAGGATTAGGTATGGATACAACGAGTCTTAGAGCTTTTATGAGGGAACAAGCCAAGGTGGGACTTGAGGATGGCGATACCTTTGGCCCTAGTGGCGCCGGGTTTCAACGGATGAATATTGCCTGCCCGCAGACGACATTAGAAGAAGGGCTCAATAGAATCGAGCGGGCAGTGAAGGCTGCTTTGTAAGCCAACCCTCGCTCAAATTTTTCCACTCTGAATACATTATTTTTACTAGCCCTATCTTCTTGCTTCTAAGCACTCCTTTTGTTTACTCTTCTCTAGTACTGGATGTGGTTACATCATTACTAGAATCGGATATACTATAGGAGAATAGACTTTAATCGGTACCGGATACTCGTTGAGCTTTATAGACCGAAGTAAGTTTTACCTTTTCGGAACGAAACGGAAACTTGACAACTTAATGGGGAATATGATATGCTACGGACCAAGACCAGCTTGAAACGTCCGCGCGGATGTTTCGGGTAGTATTACAAGGGTACTTACATTAATTATTTATAACAGAGGAGGGGAATATGCCGTTTAGATTGGGGCCGTGGGAGATTGGGCTCATCTTAATAATCATCCTCATTGTTTTTGGAGTAGGTAAACTACCACAAATTGGCAGTGCTTTTGGTAAGACAATACAAGAGTTCCGTAAAGCGTCAAAAAATCCTGACGCAGAGAAAGAAGAGTCTGAAGACAAAGAGAAAGTAGCTGCAAAGCCGGCAGTTGACGCCGCGCCTGAGGAATAAGGGATAGTCCTTTAAGAGTAATGCCAAGATACCTTTGACCAGCAACGGTGACTCTCGCAGGTAATAAACATTAAAAGGTTTAGTCGCTTGGATCGGACTCGACCGAGACGGCAAGAAATAGGGGTAGCTAAGTACGCCTTCTCTGGTTGCAACAGAGAAGGCTCTTTGTTTTAGTCTGGTTCAGAGAACAATGAGAACGCCAAAATTAGGCTTTATAGGAACGGGTATAACGGGGACAGCCCTAGCTCTCCGACTGTACGAGCGAGGTTATCCCATCATGGCGGTATCCAGCTTGACTCATACTTCAGCCGAGAAACTAGCTCAGACTATCCGTAAATGCCGTGCCGTCAACAATAACCAAACCGTCGCTGATAACGCCGAGCTCATTTTCGTCACTACTCCGGATGATATCATTACTCGTGTCGTCGCCGAAGTGAAGTGGCGCCCCGGACAGAGTATCGTCCACTGTAGCGGCGCCGATTCCACGGCAATTCTGGAGCCAGCCCGAAAACTAGGCGCTCGAGTTGGCGCTTTTCACCCCCTGCAGACCTTTGCCAGCGCTCAGCAAGCGCTTGAAAATCTACCAACCTCAACTTTCAGTGTCGAAGCGGAAGAGCCACTACTCACCACCCTCAAAGATATGGCCATTACCCTCGACGGCCACTGGATTACGCTGAAAGCTAGTGACAAGGTAATTTACCACGCCGCCGCCGTCATTACCTGTAACTATCTAGTAACTCTCGTCAAACTGTCCACCGATCTGTGGCAAACCTTCGGTACCCCACCGCAAGAAGCAACACGTGCCTTATTACCACTTCTACGTGGAACAATTCGTAACATTGAAACTATCGGCATCCCGCAATGTCTGACCGGACCGATCGCCCGCGGTGATACCGGCACCATCAAGAAACATCTTGATGCCCTAGAGAAAACCGCTCAAGAACTACTCGCCACTTACAGGGAACTTGGACGCCAAACCATCCCGATAGCTCTGGATAAGGGCAGAATCAATCAGCAGCAAGCCGAAAGGTTAAAGTCTCTCTTAGATAAACCAAGTCTAGTCGGCAGTAAAGGAGAAGGATGAGTCTAATGCGCATAATGCTCAAGAGTAAAATCCACCGCGCTCGTGTTACCGATGCCAATATCGACTACGAAGGTAGTATCACCATTGATAAAAAGTTGATGCAAAAAGCGGACATTCTGCTCTACGAGCAAGTGCATGTACTCAATATTACCAACGGGGACCGCTTCACCACCTATGCTATCGAAGGGAAGAAAGATGAAATCTGCATCAACGGAGCAGCAGCGCGCTTAGCCGCCAAGGACGATATCGTCATTATCCTCACCTACTCCTTAGTTGAAGACGAGAAAGCTCGTAGCTTTACTCCAAAATTAGTCTATCTCGATACCAAAAATACCACCGCCAAGAACAAATAAACGGCTGAAGTTCTCTAGCTAGAGACAATCAAACTAATCAATACTAGGCAATGCCATTACCCCTACGGAAGTAGAGGTTTACCCGTTACGTAGGAATGACAATGCTGGTATTTAGAGGTGAAATAATGCGTATCACAATAAGACAAATCAGAGAAATGAAGCACAAGGGCGAAAAAATCACCATGCTCACCAGTTATGACTACGCCACAGCCAAGATCATCGATGAGGTTGGCATACCACTGATTCTGGTTGGCGACAGCCTAGGCATGGTTGTGCTTGGCTATGAATCAACCATACCGGTAACCATAGAAGAGATGCTCCATCACACCAAAGCTGTAGTACGCGGGACGAAAAATGCGCTGGTGGTTGGCGATATGCCCTTTATGACCTACCATATCAGCGTTGAGGAAACCCTACGTAACACGAGTCGTTTTATTCAAGAAGCGGGAGCCCAGGCAGTCAAGCTGGAGGGCGGCATCACCATCGCCGAAAAGGTGAGACGAATCGTACAATGCGGTATACCTGTTATGGGGCATATCGGACTTACCCCGCAATCGGTCCACCAGCTTAGTGGTTACAGAGTGCAGGGAAGAAGCCCGGATGCCGCCGCAAAGCTACTACGGGACGCTCAAGCCCTGGAAGATGCCGGCGCTTTCGCTGTCGTCCTTGAGACTGTTCCGGCACCGCTAGCCGCCCTAATTACGCACAAGCTCAATATTCCGACCATCGGCATCGGCGCTGGCATCAGCTGCGATGGCCAGGTACAGGTAATCAACGACATCCTCGGCTCTTTCGCTGACTTTATTCCTAAGCATACCAAACAGTACGTCAAGTTAACCGATATAATCCGTAAGGCAGTTATCGATTACTTTAATGAAGTTAAAAACGGCGCCTTCCCCACAGAAAAGCAAAGCTCCACTATGGACGAAGGTATCTTAGCAAAATTAAAAAAATAGGCCCCCCCAGAATACCAGTAGACACAATGAGAATAGGAATTGAAAGTCATTAAAACAGTAGCTGCCATGAAACGCACCAGGCTTAAGCTCCCCAAGCTCGTAGGTTTTGTGCCAACGATGGGCTACCTCCATGAGGGACACCTCGAATTAATCCGTCGTGCCAAAGCGGAGAACCCATGGACAGTCGCCAGTATTTTTGTTAATCCCAGACAATTTGGCCCGCAGGAAGATTATACCTACTACCCCCGTAATATTCCCCGCGATTTAGAAATGCTGGCGTCGGTAAAAACCGATATCGTCTTCATCCCCCCTACGGCCGAGATGTATCCCCCACGGTACAATACCTGGGTTGATATAGAAAAGGTTACGGAACGACTGGAGGGCTTAATTCGTCCAGGCCACTTCCGCGGCGTAGCCACGGTCTGTACCAAACTGTTCAATATCGTCCAGCCAACTAAAGCCTATTTCGGCCAAAAGGATGCCCAGCAGGTAATCGTCATCAAAAGAATGGTCACTGACCTGAATATGAACCTAGAAATAATAGTTGCCCCTACGGTACGCGAGCCTGACGGCCTAGCCATGAGTAGCCGTAATACCTACCTCAAACCGGACGAGCGCCAGACAGCCGTAGTTCTCTATCGGGCACTTAAACTAGCACAAAAACTATGGTCACAGGGCGAACAAGACGTCCACCGCATACGCCAAGCCATGACTGAGATGATTGAGCAAGAGCCACTGGCCGAAGAGATTACTTATATCAGCATCGCCGATACTAAGACACTAGAAGAATTACACAAAATCGAACCGCCGGCGCTAGTCTCGCTAGCAGTAAAGATCGGCCGACCGAGATTAATTGACAATATCATCTTAGAATAACTACTTGATAGCAAATCTCGCCACAAGCCCTCTGATCTCCGACTCTATCTCTTCCTGTACATCGAACCACCGTATTCTTTTATCACTAAGTCGAAACCAATTATACTGGCGCCGGACCAAGCGGTGGCTATCAGCCTTAATCTGCCCGACTGCCGCTTCCAATGTTATCTCCCCCATGAGATATTGGCCGACTTGTTTGTAACCGATACTGGACATCGATGGCAATGAGAAGCCGTAGCCCATATTCACCAGTTTCTTCACTTCGTCAACTAGGCCAAACCTAACCATCCGCTCTATCCGGACATCGATTCTACGATAGAGTTCAGCCCGCTCGGCGGTAAGACCGATGATAAGACTATTAAAGGGTGGGGACTTCTTCCGTTGCAGTTCGGAAAAAGGTATGTCGGCGCGCCGCGACACCTCGAGAGCCCGAATCACCCGCCGCACATTACGCGGGTCAATTTTTTGCGCCGCCACCGGGTCAATCTGCGCTAGCTCTTGGTAAAGTGCAACCGCCTCACCGAGAGTTACTCTGGCTAATAGACTATTCCTGAATTCCGAGTCCGGGGCTACTGGCGGTATAACCCAGCCTTCCAACATTGCCCAGACATACAGCCCACTACCACCGACTAGTAGAGCCAATTTACCGCGTTGCTGAATATCATTAATTACCCGGTAGGCCAACTCCTGATATTGAGCTAGGCTATAATTTTCATCCGGGTTAACAACATCAAGGAGATGATGGGAAATAAGAGTCCGTTCTGACTGGCTCGGCTTTGCTGTGCCGATATCCATACGGCGGTACACCTGACGACTGTCAGCATTGACGATTTCGCCGTTAAAGTCTTGAGCCAACCGGCAGGCCAGTCGACTTTTACCAATGGCAGTAGGGCCGACGATAGCGACTAGACGATTCACTTGATTTCTGATGTCTGCTTAACAATACCCACAAATTGGTCGGTCCTCAAACTGGCACCGCCGACTAGGGCGCCGTCAATCTCACTTTGTTCAACAAACTCGACGATATTATCCGTCGTGACACTACCGCCATAGAGAATCCGCACCTTCCGGGCATTCTCTTTACCGTACGACTCAGCAAACTGCTGACGGATCAGACTAACCGTCTCATTCGCTTTGCTACCGGTGGCAGCTCGGCCAGTGCCAATAGCCCAAATCGGCTCGTAGGCGAGCACCAAATCCTGAGGATAGTCTAGCCCGGCTAAGGACGACTTTAGCTGACCGGTGACCGCCTCCTTCGTTTTTCCAGCCTCATTCTCTTCCAACCTTTCCCCGACACATAAAATCGTCTTGAGACCAACCTTTAAGGCAGCACGCAGTTTGTTATTTACTATCCTATCAGTCTCACCGAAATATTGCCGCCGCTCCGAGTGTCCGATGATAACAAACTCGCACAGATCCGCCAGCATTAAGGGTGAAACCTCCCCAGTATAAGCCCCTTTCTCCGCAAAATAGAGATTCTGTGCCCCGAGCTTTATAGAACTCCCCTTAATCAGCTCCTTTACTACCGCCAATGAAACAAAGGGCGGGCAAACCACTTTCTCGACACCTTCGATCTTGTCCAGGCCGAGACGCATTTCATTAACCAACTGTCTCGCTTCACCTATGGTGGTATGCATCTTCCAGTTACCGACAATCAGAGGTACACGCATTAATTTCTCTTACTAGCCTTCCTAAGCTCCAAATTTTTTCAGCTTCAAGGCATGGGCCATCACCAAGGACATAATATTGGTTGCCGGAAACCGCCCCAGCCCACCGTCAATACAGGCTAGTTCGGAAAATTCTTTTACCCCGTCCGGACGACACCAATGGGAGGATAAGAGCACTGGTACCGGATGCCAGCTGTGAGCATGGAGCAAGGCTGGTGTCGAGTGATCACCGGTAACGACAATAACGTCAGGCTGTAACCGGATTAATCCGGTTACAGCCTGGTCAACCTGCTCGATCACTACCACTTTTCGGTCAAAGTCGCCGTCTTCACCAGCAGCGTCCGCCCCTTTAATATGCAAGAAGAAAAAGTCATACTTTTTATAGTTCTGGATTAACGTCCGGAATTCCTCCTCAATACTATTACCTGTAGACAAGACATCCATACCCACCAGTCGGGCTAACCCGCGATACATCGGATAGCTAACAACAGCGGCCGGCGTGAGCTTATAAATCTCGCGCATCGTTGGCCAGACGGGTCGCTGGGAGAAACCCCGCAGAAGAATCATATTTACCGGGAAGTACCTGGCCAGAATTACCTTCGCCTGCGCCACAAATTGGTTAGCGATATGAGCGGTTCTCGCGGCTTTAATAGCCAGGGCACTAACTATCTTGGGTGGGGCTCCAATCTGCTGTGGGTCGGAGTCACTAACCTCAGAGCTTAACCCTTCACCCCGAAATACGACAGCAAAACGATGTTCCCTCACCGGACGCACCAGAATTTCCACGTTCTCGATAACCAACCCATCGAGTAACCGGCAAAGCTCAACACATTTCTCACTAGGAATACGCCCTGCTCGTCGGTCGGTAACTAAACCTGCTTTATCCACAGTACAGAAGTTACCCCGAGCCACGACATCACCCGGCTGCAGATCAAAATCAATACCGGCAATCTCCAAAACACCCCGACCAATATTAGAAATAACCGGGTCATAACCAAACAAAGCCATGTGGGCAGGCGAGCTACCGGAGGTTATGCCCGGACCCACCGGGTCGCTGAGGCCGCAGACACCGCTGGTAGTCAGTCTATCCAAGTTAGGCGTCTTAGCCGTCTCCAACTCTGTTTTACCGGTCTCTGGCCGAGGTAATCCTCCCAGACCATCAATAACCAGCAAGATAATCTTAGTTGGTGAGACAAACGAAAGCGACTGCAGTAAATCTAAACTAACCATGTTTACTAGCGACTAGCCTCTCAATTTAGCGGCTACTGGTGAGTTTTTATCCAGCAGCACTTCGACTCCAGGTAACTTCTGACTACCTAAATATTGCATTGAAGCACCGCCCCCGGTAGAAACAAAGGTCATCTTGCCAGTTAATCCCAAACTGGTAACAATCTCAGCGGTCGAGCCACCCCCGATAACCGTCGTCGCCTTAAGGCAAGCTAGCTCATTCGCCATTGCTTTGGTACCTTCAGCGAATTGAGGCAACTCGAAGATACCCACCGGTCCATTCCAGAAAACGGTTTGGCAGCGACGTAACGCCTCTTTAAAGCTCTGGATTGTCCTATAACCGATATCCACAATCTGGTGCCGGGGTAAAATCTTATCTACCGACACGACTGTCCCCGTTGCACTAGCTCCCATTTCATCAGTCACCACGACATCAACGGGAAACAATAAGCGAACCCCATTTCTCCTCGCCTTATCAATTAACCCAACGGCAGTATCCAACCGGCCGGTCTCCACTATTGATTGTCCCGTCTCATAGGATTCGGCCTTCAGAAAAGGTGCCGCCATACCACCACCAACGATCAGAAAATCCACTTTACTCATAATATTTCCCAGCGTACCCATCTTATCACCGCCATTAGCACCCCCGACCAATGCGGCAAAAGGATGCGCCGGATTATCCAGGATATAGTTCAGGGTATCAATCTCTTTCTCGAGCAACAATCCCGCCACCGAAGGCAAATATTCCGTAATGCCGACGATAGAGGCATGACGGCGATGAGAGGCTCCAAAAGCATCATTCACATAGATATCAGCCAGCTTAGCCAAGGCTTGAGCAAAAGACGAGGCCCCAACCTCTTCTTCCGGGTGAAACCGAACATTTTCCAGCAGTAAGACCTGCCCCTCTTCCAAATTTGCCACTGACTCCTCCACTCCCATACCAATACAATCCTTAGTCATGCTCACCGCTTGCCCTAGTATTTGCGATAGTCTCTGGGCAACTGTCGTCATTCTCAACGTCTCGACTACCTTGCCATCAGGTCGACCTAGATGAGAACAGAGAATAATCTTAGCCCGGCAATCAAGCAGATATTGAATTGTAGGTAGAGTCGCTCGTATACGTCCCTCGTCGGTGACTGTTCTGGTCTTCTCATCAATAGGAACATTAAAATCCACTCGGACGAAAACTCTTTTCCCGGCGACATCAACATCTCTTACCGTCAATTTCTTCATCGGTCTCCTTCAGCTACTCAAATCCC
>CEPV01048361.1_pt1 | contig 10613 bp, 9 predicted proteins | sample 530451 | NCBI WGS metagenome assembly CEPV01 (sample SAMEA2620097, study PRJEB7988) | marine metagenome | isolation source: saline water (ENVO:00002010), including | reverse complement strand
ATCCAATCATTTTTTTTAGAGTCTTGCATTTAATGAATTTCCATTGAGTTTTTATTTGATTTTATATCATTTTTATCACTTAAATTAGTAAACTTTGGTAACTTTAATGATTGTTTACTAAATTTGTTTTTAATTTTTTTTATTAATTCTTCTTGAGCTTTATTATAATCTTTGTCATTTGGCGCACCTGAATGCCAGTTATAAATTTTTTCTTTTTTCATTACTCTTGGGTGCTCCATAAATGAAACACCTTTTCCTTTAATTGTATCAGCAATTAATAGTTTTGGTTTATTTTTAATTTTATTAAAATTATTAAAAGTTTTTTTCAACTGTCTGAAATCATGACCATTACATTTTGTTACGAACCATCCAAAACTTTTTATTTTCTGTTTTAAATTTTTTAGGTCAATAATTTTTTTTACAAATTCACTGCTTTGGATTTTGTTATGATCAACAATAACAATTATATCATTTAATTTTTGATGACTTATTGTTTGTAAGGCTTCGAATATCTGTCCTTCTTGAAACTCTCCATCTCCAGTAAGGACTATTACTTTTCCCTTTTTTTTTAAATATTTTTTTGCCCATAAGATACCCTTAGCTTTTGATAATCCCATACCTAGAGATCCAGTATTAGCTTCAATTCCAGGTATAGAAACATCTGGGTGACCATCTAAACCATTAATTCTTCTTAATTTTAAAATTTTTTCTTGTTTTATTATTCCAAGGCTAAATAAGACACTATATAAAGCTGGCACATCATGTCCTTTTGATGAAAAAAAAATATTTCTTGAAATATTTTTCAAGTTTTTTTTATCTGTTTTAAATTGAAAAAATTTAATCCATATAAAGATATCCATTGCACTGAAACTAGTACCAATGTGTCCAGAACCAGCTTTTTTTATTATTGTCAGTGTATTTAACCTATTTATTAAAGACAAAAGTTCTGCTTTCTTAAAATCATTAATTTTAAAATTAAATATTTTGGAAATTTCTTTATAACTAACAAATAAAATTTTATTGTTCATTTTTCTTAAAAGTATATTTTTATTAATTTTAATTTAATCATTATTAATTAAGTCACTACATCTTCTTTAAGATAACTATGTTTTTTCATTATTTGTTCGAATGTTCCATTATCAATAATTTTTCCATCTTCCATTACATAAATTAAATTACAATATTTTACAGTATTATTTCTATGAGATATAATAATTAGTGTTTTGTCTTTTTTGTTCTCATAAATTTCTTTTAAAATTTTATTTTCATTGTATATATCTAGTGCACTGGTCGCTTCATCGAAAACAATTACTTTTGGTTTATTATACAAAGCTCTAGCAATTCCAATTCTTTGTTTTTCACCCCCAGATAGCCTTGCACCTCTATCACCAATTAATGTATCTAGTTTCTTTGGAAGTGAGTTAACAAGATTTTTAAGTTGAGACTTTTCAATTACATCAGAAAGTAGCTTTTCATCTATTTCTTCTTTTTCAATTCCGAAAGTAATATTGTTTCTAATAGTATCATCTAATAAATAAACATCTTGTGGAACATATCCAAGTTGTTTTTGCCAAGAAATTTTTTTTGTACCAATATTATTATCGTCTATTAAAATTTCTCCGGTACTTGGTTCTAATAGTCCTATAATAATATCAACTAGTGTACTTTTTCCAGATCCTGATTTTCCAATCAAACCAACACTTTTGCCCTTTGCTATATCAATATTTATATTATTTACAGCAACTTTTTTATCTGTTCCGTAATTAAAAGAAATATTTTTTAACTTTATATTATTACTAAAAATTTCATTTTTGCCAAAATCTTTTTTATAAACACCTTCTGATTTTTTTTTTTCAGTAAGTAAATTTGCTTCTTTTATTAAGTCGACTATAAGATCAATTGAATATTTTCTAAGACGTATTGTTGTTAAAGATGATGTAATAACATTTAATGCAGGAATAAATCTTACTGCAGAAATTGCCAACAAAGAAATCATTGGTAATATTGCATCTACTGGTCTTCCAATCATAATTAATATAGCGCAGATAGATGTAATTGCCACCAAAGCAGATACTTCTAAAAAAAGTCTTGGCGTTGCGGAAATTATTGCACTAAAAAAACTAATTTTTTCTACAATTTGATTTGTTTTAAAAAATTTATCTAAAAAAAAATTTTCTTTGTTTAAAATTTTAGTCTCTTTGATTGCACCAAGGCTTTGATTTGTTATTTTTATTCTTTCCCCAGTTTTTTCTACCATGATTTGGCCTTTTTCCTTTAAATGTTTTCTATAATAAAAGTAAAATATTAAAACAGGTAAAACTAAAAGCATTAAAGAAAAAAATGAAATAAATATATCTGTAAAAACTAATAATAAAAAAATACTAATTAAAATTAATATTTCTCTGAATAAAGCGAGGTAACTTAATATTACCGTAAATGTATTTCCTATGTCATTTTCAATTGTTCTTACATATGTTGCAGGGTTGATCTTATAATGATTTATATATGGAGAATTAATATAATATTTAAATATTTTGTTCGTTATTGATTGTTTTAATTGCATTATCAATTTATTTTGAAAAAAAAGTAATAAAAAAAGATATAAATTTTTGAAAATAAATATTATTCCCAAAACTATTGCCGCTATTATAATTAACTTATTTTGTCCGATTTGATAAACAAAATCAATTGAGATGAAATTTGGTATTTTAGAAGTCAAAAAATCAATATCTGTTATCAGCATAATAAAAATTGGTATTGATCCTATGCCAACAACCTCAAGTATTGTCGCAAACAAACTTCCTACCATAATTATATATAATTTTAATATTTGTTTATTATTAAAAAGAATTTTTAAATTATTGTAAAACATAGTTAAGTATTAATTTTTTATAAAATGTTTTTGCCTACTTGTTAACCAGAAACTTTTTTTATTAAACACATTGATAAATTTTTTAGCCGATCCACCTTTTCCAAATATAAATTTTTTTTTATTTTTTAGTTTTTTTATTTTTTTAATTGCATTTAAAATTTTTTTTTCTTTGAATTTAAAGTTTGAAATAAAACTGTTATCCGTTCTATTTTTTTGTCTTTCTCCTAAATTAATTGTTTTAACTCCATACACTGGAGCTTCTCTAATCCCCGAACTTGAGTTACCAATAATAAATTCAGAATATTTTAATAATGTTAAATAATATTCAAATCTTAAAGATGGGAGTATTTTTATATTCTTATATTTTTTTAATTTTTTAATAAACTTAAATATAATAGTAGAAAAAGTGTCATTATTAGGAAGAATTACAACATAGTTTTTTGATGACTTGGTTAAAACTCTGTATAAAATTTTACATTGATATTCTATTTCAGCTTTTTTCAAGGTTGTTACAGGATGAAATAAAAAAATGGCATATTTCTTATATTTTATGCCATATCTTTTGTTAACATCATATTGAGAAGGTAGATTTTTTCCTATCATTATGTCTACTTCTGGAGAACCAATAATATAAATATTTTTATCAATTTCTCCCATTCTCTTTAAAATATTTTTAGCTTTTAAGTTAGATACAAAATGAATATGTGATAATTTTGTGGTTGCGTGTCTTATAGACTCATCCACAGTTCCTGAAACTTCTCCACCTTCTATATGACAAGTCAGAACATTGTTTAGATTGCAATGGATTGTTGCGGCTAAGGTTTCTACCCTGTCTCCATGAATAACTACTAAATCTGGGTTTATTTTTTTTATAGTTTGTCCAAAATACTTAATTGTTTTTGCAAGAACGATATCCATATTATCATTTTTATTGTAATTATAAATTTTATAAATATCGGTATTAGTAAAATCTTTTTCGATTTGAGTATAAGTTGATCCATATTTTTTTTTAAGATGCATTCCTGTTATGACAATTATTGGATGGAATTTTTTATTTTTCTTAGTAGCAGTAATAAGAGGTTTTAATTTACCATAATCAGCCCTTGTGCCTGTTAAAAAAACAATTTTTTTTTTTAGTTTAGATATCATTTTTTTTTATAAAATTATTTTTTAAAATTAATATTTTTGCTTTTTTACCTAAAAGTTTGTAGTAGCTACTAGCCTTAAAATGCCCAGTACCTGGTCTTTTAACCCAAATATTTTTTTTACTAAGCATTTCACCAGGATAAATATCTTTTATAGAAACCACAGAAGAAAAAGCAAATTTTGCTGTTTTTTTTTCTATTTTAGATATTTTTTTATTTTTTCCATTAGAGTAAAAAATTTCTATTGAAGCTTTCTTTAAAAGCTTTAATTCTTGGGGATCCATAGAACAAACTATATCTGGTCCAGATCTTTTTTTTGTGTCAGTAAAATGTTTTTCAATAATTAATGCACCTTTGGAGATTGCTGATATGGACGGTATTATTCCTAAAGCATGATCTGAATAACCAATTACTACATTTGGAAATGTCTTTTTTAATACATTAATGAAATCTAAGTTAAGCCTCTTAGTATCTGCGGGATACTCGCTTATACAATGAAGCAAAGCAAACTGTGCCTTAGATTTTTTTAAAATATTTACAGATTCCTTAATTGATTTAATATCATTCATTCCAGTACTTAAAATTATTGGTTTTTTAAATTTTGTAATTTCTTTTATTAGTGGAGTGTTATTGCACTCACCTGAGCCAATTTTGAAAGCTTTTACTTTAATGTTATTTAACTGTCTGGCTGCCTCTAAAGAAAAAGGAGTGCTTAAATATATTCTTTTTTTTTTTTCTACATATTTTTTTAATTTCTTTTCATTTTCAAAAGTCATTAGATTTTTTTTTATTACGTCATATATTGAAGATTTTGCGTTAGTGGGTTTTATTTTTTTTGCTTCTGGTATCATTTCTTCATCTAAGATGTGACTTTGATTTTTAATTGCATCAGCTCCAGATTTGATTGCTAGATCAACCATTTTTTTTGCTAATTTAAGTGAGCCGTTATGATTGATACCTAATTCACATATAATAAAAGGTTTAAATTTTTCCCCAATTTTTCTATTTCCTATTTTTATAATATTTTTCATAAATCTTCATTATTTAGCAAAGCAATAACTTAAAGCGTAAATAGTGGCTAAATAATAGCATTTTTTGTTTACTGTTCATAAATTGAACATTATTATAATTATTATAATAATTATGGGCGACAGAAAAGAAAATTATTTGGATATTTTAAGATCATTAGAAAAGAAACCCAGTTTTACTCAAAGGAAATTAGCATCAAAATTGGGATTTAGTCTAGGAAAATTAAGCTACTGTTTAAAAGGCCTACAGAAAAAGGGTCTGGTAAAAATGAAAAATTTTAGCAAAAGCAAAAGTAAAATTAAATACATATACAAGTTAACTCCTCATGGAATTGCAGAAAAAACAAAATTAACAATAAATTTTATGAACAAAAAAATGAAAGAATATGAAGAGCTTAAAAAAGAGTTAGAGGAAAAAAATGAATAGATATAATAAATATATTTTTTTAAACTTAATTTTGTATTTTATATATTGTGAAATTAAGCATTTTTTTAGATTTTTTAAATATTATTTTAATTTATTTGTGTATGTTAATTTTTTTAAATATTTTTTGCATAGAAAAAAAGATTTTAATGTAATAAATAACACTACAGCAAAACGTGTCTTAAAAAAAAATTATAATTTTTGGAAAAAATTTTCAAAGCAAAATAAATCTAACAATGAAATTTTAATTACTTCCTTGGTAAGTTTAAAAGCCTATAGTATTTATAATTGTGTAATAGGATTAATTATTTCAAAAAATTATAACAAAAATATTGCAGGATTAATCAAAGAATATGATTTTAAAACAGAAATATTTATGAGAAGTTTTGGCATTGAAAAGATTTATTATATTCCTGAAGGAAATTTTTTTTCGCGTTTTATATTTCTTTTAAAATCAATAAAGCTGACAAAAAATATAAAAAAAATTGAAGATTTTATAAATTTAAAATATGAAAATATTGATATAGGGAAAACTACCTATGATCATTGGATAAGATTTACAGGTATAGGTTCTACTGATTTAATATCACCAAAAATTATATATTTTTTATCAAAGGCACTTTTAGTTCAAAACTTTTCAAAAGAACTATTTGAATCAAACTCTTTTAAAGAAGTAGTTCAATGCGAAAGTCAATTTATTCCTTCTTCAATAATATTTCAAAATTCCTTAATAAATAATTGCAATGTTTATGCTCGTATAGGCATTGGCAACAAAATATCGGTAATGATTTATAATGATTTAAAAAACATGTACACCGATAGATTTTGTTTTTCAAAAAATCTTTTTCAATTAATTTATAATAATTACCCAAATAAAATATTTGATAAAACTAATGAAATCATGAAGAAAAGATTCCTTAATATTCAAGAATATGCCGTTGACCACAATATTGAGGAATATATGGAACATAAATTTGATGTTCAAGAAAATTTAAATAATAACTATTCAAAAAAAGATTTATGCAATAAATTTGATTGGGATACTAATAAACCTATTGTTGTGATATTTTCAAATGACCTAACAGATGGTGTGTTTAGAATTGATTGGAAAATTTTTAAAGATAATTTAACAGGCATAAAGGAAACATTAAATATAATTAAAGAGATAGAGCATATAAATTGGTTGGTTAAACCACATCCAAACGATATTAAAAATAATGTAGTAACATCAGCTGAAACCGAAGTTGTAAGACTATCTAAATTTTATAAGAATATAAAATTGTTTCCAAAAAATTTTGGCAATAACCCAATTCCTGAAATTATTTCTGCTGCTGTAACAATGGGTGGAAGCGTTGGTTATGAATTTCCTTCTTTTGGAATACCTGCTATCATATGTACTGGCACTTTTTATGCTGGACATGGTTTTAATTGTGAAGCATCTACAGTCGATGAATACAAAAAAATGTTAAAAAATGCTGATAAATTGGGTCCTTTGAACAAAGAGCAAATATTAAAGGCAAAAATATTTATATATATATCTTTGGTCTTAGCAAGAGTTTATAGCCCACTGCTTCCTTCAAAAAGAATAAAAGAAAAAGATTATGAAGAAATAAGCTTCTTTAATGATTTAGAAACTCTCTTAGAAAATTATGAATTAAAAAAAGATGATTTTTACAATAACTTTAAAATTCAATTAGAAAAATCAGATCGACATACAATAAATTATAACCTAATAAAATAAAAATTATCATGAAAAAAGAAAATAAATTTGGCCTACCTACTGAGATTAAATATTGTACAAAATGCAATGTAATTAACCAAAGACCAACTTCTACAAATGAATATCTGCATGATAAGTTTACTAAACAAATCCCAATAGAGTTTGATGAAAATAATGTTTGTTATGCCTGTAAAACTGTAAAAAAAAAATGGGATGGCAAAATAGATTGGAAAGAAAGAGAAAAGGAATTAATAGAACTTTGTAATAAATATAAAAATTTTAAAGGACCATATAATTGTATAGTCGGAGGAAGTGGTGGCAAAGATAGTGCTTTCCAATCACACATACTAAAATATAAATATGGTATGAGTCCACTGACAGTTACATGGAGCCCTCACATGTATACAGATATTGGTTGGAAAAATCATAGAAATTGGATAGATGTTGGAGGTTTTGATAATTATTTATTTACACCCAATGGAAAAGTACACAGATATTTAACTAGAAGAGCTTTAATAAATATTCTTCATCCTTTTCAACCTTTTATATTGGGTCAAAAAAGTTTTATTCCACAGATGGCATATAAATTTAATATTCCACTGATATTTTATGGTGAGACACCATCAGATTATGGAACTAAAATAGGCAATGAAAAACAATTTTCAAATAAAATTGAAGATTCTCATCCTGGCTTTACTTTAGACCCAGTCTCTTCAGTTAAAACAAAAAATATTAAATTAGGTGGAGACCTCATATCTTATCATTTAGATAATGGTTATTCTTTATCTGACATGGAACCCTATTTGCCATTAGATATAAATAAAATTGAAGAATCAAAAATTGAAACAAAATTTTTAGGCTACTATTTAAAATGGGTTCCTCAAGAAAATTTTTATTATGCTGTTGAAAATACAGGTTTTGAAGCTAACAACAGACGAATAGATGGAACTTATCAAAAATATCAAAGTATAGATGATAAAACAGATGGTTTTTTTTATTATACAGCTTATATAAAATTTGGTTGTGGTAGAGCAATGTATGATTCTTCAATGGAAGTTAGAAATGGCCTTATAACAAAAGAAGAAGGTCTAGGATTAATAAAACAATTTGATGGTGAATTTCCAAAAACTTATGAAAAAGAATTTTTAGAATATGTATCTATGACAAGAGAAGAATTTGACAATTTATGTGACAAATTCAGACCAGATCATATTTGGGAGAAAAAATCTAATAGATGGGAAATGAAAATAACACCATGGGAATATTTTGAAAAAAATATAAAGTAATTTGATCAAAAGAATAATTGCAAGACTAGATATTAAAAATAGTTTCTTAGTTAAGGGTATGCATTTAGAAGGCTTAAGAATACTTGGATATCCTGAGTTATTTTCAAGAAAATATTTTGAAGAAGGTATAGATGAAATTATTTTTCAGGATGTTGTTGCAAGTTTATATAAAAGAAATCAATTAAGCTCATTAACAAATAAAATTTCAAACAATACTTTTGTGCCAATAATTGTTGGTGGAGGAATAAGAAATATACAAGATATAAAAGAAACCTTAATAAACGGTGCTGATAGAGTATCAATAAATACTGGTGCTATCGAAAATAAAAATTTTATAAGAGAAGCAGTAAAAATTTTTGGATCTTCGACCATTTGTATTTCAATTGAAACCTTAAAAATTGAAAATAAATATAAAATTTTTACTGATAGTGGACGAACAGAAATAAACAAAAATACATTTGATTGGATTAAAGAAGTTCAAGACTTAGGGGTTGGAGAAATCATTTTAACATCAATAAATAAAGAAGGAACTGGAAAAGGTTATGATATAAAATTATATGAAGAAGCATCTAAAATTACCAATGTCTCTCTTTTAGCTCACGGAGGTGCAAAAAATCCGAGCGACGTATATGAAGTTTTTTCTAAAACTGACATTGATGGTGCAGTTATAGCTTCTGCATTTCATTTTAATTATTATAAAGAATTGTTGGATAAAAAAGATATTCCTTTAAAGGGAAGTACAGATTTTCTAAAAAAAAATAATAATCACCAAATATTATTTGGAATTAATAATCTAAAGGAATATTTAAAAAAAAAAAAAATAACTATAAGATAAAATGAAAAAACCATTAGCAGGTATAATTAATATATCTATTAACAATATTTTAAGTATTAAAAGAGCGTTAGAGTTTTTAGGTTTTGAGGTTGTAATAATTGATGAACAACAAAATATTGAAAAATTTAATTTAATTGTTTTGCCTGGAGTCGGAGCATTTTGTGAAGGAATGAAAAAACTTAATGATACAAAGTTAATTAAAATAATTGATAAGTCTTTAGATAAAGATAAAAATTTTTTAGGTATATGTTTAGGAATGCAACTTTTATTTAAAGAAAGTAGTGAATTTGTAAAAACCAAAGGTATTGGTTTTTTTGAAGGAAGTGTTGAAAATTTTGAAAATTATCCAATTGAGAAAAAAACATTTATAGGTTGGAATATAGTAAATTTTAATAAAAATTTTTTTAAACAGAAAGAAGAATTTAATCAATTACAAAATAAAGCTTATTATTTTGTTCACTCGTTCTTCGTTAATTGTAATAATAAAAGTATTGAAAATGGTAATTCAATAAATGGTAAATTAAATTTTACCAGCGTTGTTAAAAAAAATAATGTAACTGCTTTTCAATTTCATCCTGAAAAAAGTGGAAAAGATGGTCTACTTTTACTGAAAACTATAACTAAAAATATATTTTAATAAATGAAAAAAAAACATTTAGCCTTGTTTATTAATGATCTTAGAAGCTTTAACCAAATATTAACTACACATGAATTTTTATTCCAAAAAATTTGTGAAAATTTTGAAAAATTATTTATAATAAGTATTGAAAATTTATGTTTTTTTTCAAGTGGGACAAGTGGTTTTAATAATAAGGATTTTTTTTTTGATAAAAAAAAACGTAAACTTATTGTAATAAATAAAAATTTAAAATTACCAAACAACATTGAATTTTTTCAACCATTGGATGCCAATGATTTTAAAAAACTTATGTTTGATAAAGATATTATTGGTATAAATTCATTTGGAAGAACACTTAAAGAATTAAAGGCTCATTTCTTATTAAAAAAATATAATATTAAACAAATTCAAATATCTAATTTAGGAAATATACAAACACAAATCGTTCCAATTAAAAATACATTTTGGAAAGCTTGGATTTATAAATTTCAACATGATTTTGGTCACAAATTAACAGTGCTTTTGAGCAACTTTGGAATGGTTAGCAAAATAGATATTAGATTTGAATCTAATAAAGAACTAATCAACAATTTAAAATTAACAAAAGGAATTAAAAGTTTTTTATTTAAAAAATTCAATCTTTTTTATTGTAAAAAACACATTTTAGTTAATAGCAATTCATAT
>CEPV01060609.1_pt1 | contig 10619 bp, 8 predicted proteins | sample 530451 | NCBI WGS metagenome assembly CEPV01 (sample SAMEA2620097, study PRJEB7988) | marine metagenome | isolation source: saline water (ENVO:00002010), including | reverse complement strand
GGCGCCGCTGAAGTCGGCGCCCGTTGACGATCACCACTTCGCCGACGAAGCCGTCGGCTTCTTCCATCAGCACCACGTTCATGCCCTGGCCCTGGGGATCGACGTCGATACCGACCTGGGTGCCGCGGATACCGATGGTCGCCACCGGGGTGTCGAGGGTCATGGCGTCGGGATCGGTCTTGGCCACCTGGCCGGAGACGAACGTGAAGACGCCCTGAACGATGGACAAGCCGACGGACCCTTCCTGGGTCGCCGGGTCGTAGATCATTTCATCAAGAACGATGCGGCCGTTCTCGCCCATGGAGAACGTGGTTTCGTCGACCAGCAGGATGCCGACGGCGCCGTCGGCGCTGGATTCGATAATATCGCCCTGGAAGACCGAATCGCCCTCTTTCAATTCGACCCGGGTGCCGTCGGTGTGGATGGCGAAGACGCTGCCGGACAGGTTCTCGATGTTGCCGATGGGCTCGCCGTCGGTGCCGGAGATGACGCTCAGGTTTTCGGCGAGCGCGTCGTCGAACTGGATGATCTCGACGCCGGAAATGGTGTCCGTCTCGACGGCCGCCCCGTCTGCATCGGCCAGGGTGACGGAGGTCTGGTAGACGCCGTTGTCATCGAGCGCTTGGGTAATCGTATAGTTCCCGAAGTCGCCGTCGATGATGGTGGTGTCTTGGCCCGCGCCGCCGATGATGATGTCGTCGCCGGAACCGCCGGTCAGCACGTTGTCGCCGCCATCGCCGGTCAGGATGTCATCGCCGGAACCGCCGGTGACGTTTTCGATATCGATCAAGGTGTCGCCTTCGGCGGCGTCGCCGCCGCTGCCGAAGCCCAACCCGGTTTCCAAATTGACGACCACGCCGGTGACGTCGCCGGAATAATCGGCGGTATCGATGCCGTCACCGCCATCCAGGATGTCGGCCCCCGCGCCGCCGATGAGCACGTCGTCGCCGGTTCCACCAAGCAGGGTGTAGTCACCCGCGCCGGCGTTGATGAAATCGTTGCCGCCGCCGGCAAGCCGCGTCGCCATGTCGCCACTGATCTGGGCGCCATCGGCAGACACGAGCTCGGGCGGATTGTCCTGAGCGAAGAAACCTTCGACGGTGACCCGGGCACCGTCGGCGCCTGTCAGAAGCAGGTCGGATCCGTCGCTTTCAAAGGTTGCATCGGAGAGAGAGAAGCCGTCAGGTAAAGACACAAAACCAACTTCCGTAGCTTCCACCTGGAAGTCCGTTGCGGTGTCTTGACCTTCGTTACCGTCGGCCGAATCGGCGAATTCAGCCATTTTTTCTACCTCATAGGGTGCTTAGTCCTGCTATGCACCCATCATGAGTCGCCATGTGTTATGGTTTTTCTTCTTGCCGATATTATAGGGATTCATCGATTTGAGAGTCAAGCGCTTCCGTTAATGTTCTGATAAAAATCAGAAAATAGGTTTTAATGCCTTACTGACTGGGGTCAATTCCGGCCCTTTCGCGGTCGATTTTCAACCCCGGCTCACACCATCTCCTTGCAAACTTTTTGCAAAAAATTTTGCAGCTTATCGACCAGGGCGGAGACGCTTTCGGCTTCCGTATCGAGGACGATATCGGGATTTTCCGGCGCCGTGTACTCGCCGTTGACGCCGATCAGGGTTTCTATCTCGGCCCGCTCGGCCTGGGCATAGAGCCCCTTGGGATCGCGTTCGGCGCATGTTTCGATGGCGCATTGTACGGAGCCGACAAGCAGCCGGTTGACCTGTTCCCTGACCAGGGCGCGGGCGTCCTCGTTGGCCGTCAACGCGGCGACGACGACGACCAGGCCGGCGTCGGAAACTTTGTTGGCCAGGTGCACCAGCGCCCGCACCGTTTGCAGCCGGTCCTCGGAGGAGAACCCCTGGCCGGGGCCGATCAGGCCGCGGACTTCGTCGCCGTCGAAAAGGATCGCCGGCGTGCCTTTGTCGCGGAGCCGCACGACCAGGGCCTCGCCCAGGGTCGTCTTGCCCGACGACGTCGGGCCCATCAACCACAACACCGGCCCCGGCGCATGCATGGATAAGCGTCCCCTTTCAAACCGCCGCCCCCGGCGCAAACCGCTGGCGCCGTCAGGAGGGATTCAGTAGAATCGGCCATGCACACAGCGAGATCAAGGCATTATCGGGGTCGGCAGGGGACCGCAACGGGCATGGATTCGCCAGCCAACAGACAATCCCAGATCGACGAAATCCGGCGGCTCATCGCCGTCGAGCAGTCACCCGATTTCAAGAACGCACCCGTGCTCGCCCAGCGGGAGCTGCAACTCAGGAAATGGCGCCTAATTCACAAGCACCTGCACAGCCATCCCTTTCCGACCAAGACCCGGCTTTCGCGCGGCGAACAATGGCGTGACGCCATTAATTACATTCGCGATTTGGGGGAGATGGAGATTTTGGACTGGATGCTGCTGCAGGCCGAGGTCGCCTATAACATCGAAAACGGCATTCATGACCTGCGCCCGCGCAAAAACGGCCCTTGTCACGACCTGTTGATGGAATACGTCAACAACCGCAAACGCAAGGCGCTCGCGGTTTACAAATGGGTGGTGGCGGCCAGTGAGGGAAACACGGCGACCGACAAAACCCTGACCCCGGCGATCTTGAAACTGCATTCAACCAAGGGAACGGGCGGAACGGAAAACCTTTAAAAAGCCGGCGGCACGGGAACGGCCGGGCCGCCGGCTTTTTAAATCGCCCCCATGTTTTCGCGCGCCTTGGCGATGGAGTCATGCAGGACGTGTTCCTTCATGGTGATGGTCGATTCCTGGAACATGACGTTCTTCATCCAGTCGAAACCGAGCAACAGCAGGGCCTCGTCGTTTTCCTTGATGACCTCGACGGCTTCCGGGTCGATTTCATAGGTGTCCAGGAACTTGGATTCCAGGACGAACTGCCGGAACCCGTCGACATCGGTGGAAACCAGGAAGAACATCTGTTTGACCTGCGGGCTGACGTCCTTGCCGTGGGGGCCGCCCAGGCTCTTCCAGGACGCCATCTTCATCAGAATGTCCATCCAGCCCCTGTTGACCCGGTCGTAATCCTCGATGCCCTGCTCCTCGCGAAACTGGGCGACGGTTTGCAGTTTATCCTCGTCGTGGCCCTTGCAATGGCTTTCCTTGACCAGGAAGCAGAAGTCCTCCTTTACGTCCGCCCCCTTCGGCTTGATGCTGGCCAGGCCCAGCGGGTAATAACGGCAGGTCGCCGGGCGGGCCTCATAGACCGAGCATCCCTCGTCGGTGAGGAATTGGCACGGCCCCTTGCCGTCGGCGCCGGTCATCTTCAGCTTGGCGACCGGCAAATCGGCCCGATCCCAAACCCCCGGAAGCGTGTATTCGGCCAGGAATTCCGGCGGCCGAATGCTCAGGTGCTTGCACAGCACCAGGATATCCATGGGCGTCAGCGTGATATCGGTGCCGTGGCAGCAGACGTTCCAGCACGAAACGCCCCGGTGACAGGAGAAATTGAACATGGCGCCGGATTTCAGACGCACCGGCATCACCGGGTTGTCATCGTCGCCGCGGACGGCATCGAAGATTTCGACCTCGGTTTCCTTGTCGAGGCGCTTGCGCTCGGCGTCCGCGTGGGAATCCTGTTCGCTCATGGGCACTCCTGAATGAGGCTTATCATCTTTAAAATGAGGCTTTCAACCGCCGCCGGCAAGAGACGAAAAGGGGCGCCGAAACCGACACCCCCTTCCGTTTTTTTAAGCCACCCGGACGGCGCCGGGTAAAGCCGTATTCGCAGCCTTCTTAGTGGCCTTATCCGTAGTGTTTTTCGATCAGGTCCTTGTGGGGGACCTTCTTGATCTCCCACTCGCCGGTTTCGGGATCGTGGCGGGAGTTGACGAAGCACTTCCAGTTTTCCTCGTCCAGATCGGGGAAGTCGGTCCGGTAGAAGAAGCCCGGATAGCGGGTTTCCTCGCGGAACTGGATATGACGAAGGTGCGCTTCGGCCGTCCACAAGCGGTGATAGTTCTCCCACGCCCGCATCAGTTCGTGCAGGTCCTTGGCGCGAAGGTTCTTGGAATCTTCCTTCAGCATGTCGATGTGTTGAAGGCCGATTTCCAACATCACAGCGTTGGTCTGATAGAAGGTCGACACACCGGCGACGTATTCGTCCATGTATTTCTGCAGACGCATCTGGAACATCTTCGGCGTGATGTAGTGCGGGTTGATGTCCTCGGCCGTGGTCTTGTCCTTGTGTTCGAAGTAGTTGCGCACCGGCAGGTAGATTTCCTCGGCGATTTCCTTGACATCGTTTTTCAGCGACGGTTTGAAATCGGCGTTGTCCTTGCAGAACCGGACCATTTCCTTACCGGCGATGCGGCCTTCGGTATGCGAGCCGGATGAGAACTTGTGGCCCGACGCGCCGACGCCGTCGCCGGCGGTGAACAGGCCCGTCACCGTGGTCATGCGGTTGTAGCCCCACTGCCATTCCTCGGGCGCGATGTCGGCGGGACCGGAAACCCAGATGCCGCAGCAACCGGAGTGCGATCCCAGCAGATAGGGTTCGGTCGGCATCAGCTCGGACTTGGTTTCCTCGGGCCGGATGTTCATGCCCGCCCAGTGACCGGCCTGACCGATGCACATGTCGAGGAAGTCTTCCCAGGCCTCGGCCTCGAGGTGCTTGATCTCGGCCGGGCTCATGGTTTCGGCCAGTTTCGCCATCGCCGCCGGCGTATCCATGAAGATCGGGCCGCGGCCTTCCTTCATTTCCTTGAGCATGGCGTGGTTACGCAAACAGGTCGGGATTACGGCCGCGGTGTCGTAGGGCGCGAAGTCCTTCAGCATGTCGGCGTTCTTGACCGTATAGTCCTCGCCCATGGCGTTGGTAGCCTTCGACTTGAACAGCAGGAACCAGGCGCCGACCGGGCCGTAACCGTCCTTGAAGCGGGCGGGAACGAACCGGTTTTCCATCATCGTCAGCTCGGCGCCGACTTCCGCCGCCATGGCGTATGTCGAACCGGAGTTCCACACCGGGTACCAGGTGCGGCCCATGCCCTCGCCCGTGGAACGGGGACGGAAGATGTTCACCGCGCCGCCGCAAACGTTGAGAATTGCCTTGGCCTTGAACACATAAAGCTTGTGTTCGCGGACGCTCAGGCCGACGGCGCCGGCGATCCGGTTTTCATCGTTCTCGTCGAGCAGCAACTTGACGATGAACACGCGCTCCATGATGTTTTCGATGCCCAAGGCCTTCTTGGCGGCTTCGGACACGATGGTCTTATAGCCTTCGCCGTTGATCATGATCTGCCATTTACCGGAACGCACCGGCTTGCCGCCTTCGGCCAGGGGAACGCCTTCGGTTTCCTTGTCCTTCCAGATCGGCAGGCCCCATTCCTCGAACAGGTGCACGGTGCCGTCCACGTGGCGGCCGACGTCGTAGACCAGGTCGTCGCGGGTGATGCCCATCAGATCGGCGGACACCATGCGGCAGTAGTCCTCGGGGGAATTTTCGCCCAAGTAGGTGTTAATGGCCGACAAGCCCATGGCGACGGCGCCGGAACGGTCCATCGCGGCCTTATCGACAAGGGTGACTTTAACGTCATCGCCGGCCCAGCGCTTGGCCTCGAAGGCGGCGCCGCAGGCGGCCATGCCGCCGCCGACAATCAGAATGTCAGTTTCGATATCGATAATTTCAGGATTACCGAAAGTTCCTTCGCTCATTCAATCAACTCCCTTTCAGGCGGTCCCCCGTCACCCGGGACGGGTCTGCCACCCTATTAAAGAAAAAGTTTTGCGGCCCGGTTTAAGCCACAGAACCTTGTTATCTAAGAAGGTGTCGGCAGATCGACGCCGGGTTCGGTGAACAGGCGGCTATCGTTCAAATCGCCGGGTTCGGGCTTGTTGCCATAGGGGTCGATCGACCCGACCGGCGTCGTCCGAACCGGAAACTTGAAGCGCTTGACCTCGCCGTCGCGGAACTTGATCGTCCACATGATGGCGTTGTCGGTCCTGAGCGGGATGCAGGCGCCGCCCATGGGCACGACGTCGGCATAGGCACGGACCTCGATCGCCTGCTGCGGGCAAGCCTTGACGCAGCATTGGCATTCCCAGCACTGCTCCGGCTCCTGGTTGAAGGCCTTCATCCGCTCCGTATCGAGCTTCATGAGGTCGTTCGGGCAGATATACACGCAGACGGTGACTTCACCACCCTTGCAGCCATCACATTTATCGGTATGCACAAATGTCGGCATCAAATAACTCCCTGTCAAAAAAAATCACCGGTTGGGCATCAGTACAAGGACAAAACGCTACCGACGCCGGAATTATTCCATTGTGTTTCAGGTGGACGCCCACCTCCAACACATTCATATTTTGTATAATATGGTTTGTCGGCTGTCAAACGCTCACAACAAGTAATTTCCGGGCCATTCCGAGATATCCCTTGGGGATCATTCCTGGTTGGCGGCGGTTTGCCTTAATAGTTCAACAATTTCTAGTATATTCCGTTCTTTGGCGATGTCCCCCGCGGTGGCGCCGTCGGCGTCCCGGGCGTTGATTTCGGCGCCGTGGTCGATAAGCAGGGAAACGATGTCCGCCTTGCCCCCCGCCGCCGCCCAGCACAGCGTCGGGGCGCCGCCCGCGTCCCTGGCATCGGCGTCGGCACCCTTGGCCAGGAAGGCATGGACGATCGCCAGATGGCCTTTCTTGATCGCCTCGATCAGGTCCTGATCGAGGCTGAAGCGGCCGGTGCCCCAGCTTCCATAGGACAGATAAACCAGCTCGCCGTCCTCAACCTCCTGCGCCATCGGGTGATAGACCGGCGCCAGGGTATCCACCAGGTGCGCCCCTTCGCCGTATTCCCGGGCCACGAATTCGGCCGTGTCGCGGGATTCGTAACCGGCGATTCCCCGGCCGTCTGGAGAGCGGACGAAATAGCGGTTCGGCCCTGCCACGGTCCCTCCCTTCTCCGTCAGGCGAGGCTCGCGTAGTACTCCTGCAAGATCTTCACGACCTCCGGACGGCTGAATTCAGCCGGAATGTCCTCGCCTTCCGAGAGACGCCGGCGTTGTTCGGTTCCCGAGATACTGACATGGTGCTTGGAATCGTGCGGACAAGTCTTTGCCGTCGCCATGCCGTGACATTTATCGCAGTAGAAGGTGATATCGATCTTCAAGGGCTGAGTCTCGAGCGCTCCCTCCCAGAGCGTGTCGAACACGTGCTGGGCGTCGAACGGCCCGTAATAATCGCCGAGCCCGGCGTGGTCACGGCCGACGATCAAGTGCGAACAGCCGAAGTTCTGGCGGATGAGGGCATGGAACAGGGCCTCGCGCGGGCCGGCGTAACGCATCTCGATCGGATATCCGGCCTGGATCACGGTGCCGTCGACAAAGTAGTTGTCGATCATCGCCTGGATCGCCTTGGTCCGGACTTCGGCCGGAATATCGCCTTCCTTCAACTTGCCCAGCACCTGATGGATGAACACCCCGTCGGTGACCTCGACGGCGATCTTGGCCAGATGCTCGTGGCTGCGGTGCATGGGGTTGCGGGTCTGGAAGGCGGCGGCCTGATGCCAGCCTTTTTTGATGAAGAGCGCGCGCGATTCGGCCGGGCGCAGGAAAAGATCGGGATACTTCTCGGGGTATTCTCCTTCCGAAAGCGCCGTCACCGGACCTGCCAGGTTGACGTCCCCCTGCTCCAGGACTTTCTGCGCGCCGGGATGCTCGGCGTCGGTAGTGCCGTAGACTTTTTTGCATTCCAGCTCTTTGTCGATGGCGTATTTTTCCCGCACCGTCATCACCGCCATGATCTCGCCGTTGTCGGCGTCGACCAGCGCCACCTCGTCCTCGATGCCGATGCCGTCGGCCAGTTCCTTGTCCGCCGAAAGGGTCACCGGGATCGGCCAGAACAAACCGTCCGACAATTTCATTTCCTCGCAGCACCCCCGCCAGTCGGCCTCGCCCATGAAGCCGGAAAGCGGCGTATAGGCCCCCATGGCCATCATGATCACGTCCGAGGTCTCGCGGCTTGTCATCGGAATTTTTTTCAAACCTTCGGCGCGCTTGAGCTCGTCCGGGCGCTCGACCTCTGGATAGATCAACGGTTTCAGTTCATCGCCGCCGTGCGGTGGTATGAGTGTCGACATGGTGCCTCTCTCTGGTCCTTATTGTTTCGACGCTGGTTGATAAGGACGTTTTACCAAACTCATTGCATCTCTGGCCATCGTTAATTACAAATTAGTGAATATGTTATCACCCATCGCGGTTTTCCGGGAGGATTGCTGAAAACATTATGGTTTTTTCGCTAACCCCATTGTGGTTCACTCACCCCGATAAACAAACCAAGGCCGCCAAGATTACGGCCGATCATAAAGCAGGGAAAGATGTCGAACCAAGGTCCTGAAAGCCAAACCATCCTGGTCGTCGGCGGCGGTATCGCCGGAATCACGGCCGCCGTTGAAATCGCCGAAACCGGATTTGACGTGATCCTGCTGGAACAGGGTCCCAGTCTCGGCGGACGGGTGGCGAGGTTCAACCGCTATTTCCCCAAGCTCTGTCACCCGACCTGTGGGCTCGAGATCAACTTCCAGCGCATCAAGAAGAATTCCCAGATCAAGGTCATGACCATGGCCACGGTCAAGGACGTGTCTGGCGGGCCCGGCAACTTCGCCGTCACCGTCGAGACGACACCGCGCTTCGTCAACGCCAAGTGCACGGCCTGCGGCGATTGCGCCAAGGCGACCGAGATGGAGATCCCGAACCCGTTCAATTACGGGCTCGACAATATCAAGGCCGCGTACCTTCCCCACGAACACGCCTTTCCGATGCGCTATGTCATCGCCCCCGAGGCGTTAGCCAACGGCGACGGCGAAAAGATCAAGGCGGCGTGCAAATACGGCGCCGTCGACCTGGACGAGAAACCCGAATCCATCGACATCAGCGTCGGCGCCATCATCTGGGCCACCGGCTGGAAGCCCTATGACGCGGCCAAGATCACGCCTTATCTCTATGACCAGAGCCCGGACATCATCAACAACGTCGAAATGGAGCGCCTGGCCGCCCATGACGGCCCCACCGGCGGCAAGATCCTGCGCCCGTCGAACGGCGAGCCGGCGAAGAAGGTGGCGCTCGTTCAATGCGCCGGATCCCGGGACACCAACCACCTTCCCTATTGCTCCCGGATCTGCTGCCTGGGCTCGTTGAAGCATGCGGCCTACCTGCGCGAGCAATACGCCGACGCCGAGGTCGACATCTATTACATCGACATCCGGGCGCACGATAAACTCGAAGCCTTCTACAACAAAATCCGCGGCGACTCCCAGGTTAACTTCATCAAATCGAAACCGGGCCACATCGAGATCGGCGAGGACGGCCGGCCGGTTCTTTGCGGCGAACACACCTTGAGCCGCGAAATCTATGCCACGCCCTATGACCTGGTGGTGCTGGCCACCGGCATGGAACCGACGGCGGCGGCCGAATACCAGCCGCCGGTTAAGCTTTCCCAGGACGAATACGGTTTCATCGTTGCCGAAATCGGCGACGGGCCCCAGGGCATGTTCTCGGGCATGTTCTCGGCCGGCGTCGCCGCCGGGCCGTTGGACGTGTCGATGTCGGTGCAATCGGCGACGGCGGCGGCCTTGAAGGCGATCCAGGCAGTGCGAGGACAAGCGGCATGAGTACCCAAGAAAAAAAACCCGGCGTTTATATCTGCACGGGCTGCGGGATCGGCGACGCCGTTTCCACCGACGATTTGGAAACCCTGGTCACCGGCGACTTGAAGGTCGCCACCTGCCGCCAGCACGACGCCTTTTGTTCCGACGAAGGCGTCGAGGCGATCAAAAAGGATATCGCCGAGGGCACCGTCAACCGGGCCATCGTCGCCGCGTGCTCGTCCCGGGTGATGACCGACAAGTTCAACTTCAACGGCACCCCGGTGATCCGGGCCAACCTGCGCGAACAGGTGGCCTGGTGCCATCCGGCCGGCGACGAGGACACCCAGATGCTGGCCGCCGATCACGTGCGCATGGCCGTCGCCCAGGCCGCCAACACCACCCAGCCGGAACCTTCCGCCGAAGGTGATTTCAGCCGCGCCATCCTGGTCGTCGGCGGCGGCACGGCGGGGCTGAGCGCGGCCCTCGAAGCCGCCAAAACCGGCCATGACGCGATCCTCGCCGAGCGCTCCGACAAGCTCGGCGGCTGGGCCGCCAAGTGGTCGAGGCGGATGCCGCACCGGCCGCCCTATCGCGATCCGCAAGCCAACGATATCGGGGACCTGATCGCCGAAGTCGAAGGCCACGGCGCCATCACCGTGATGACCGACACCATCGTCACCGAGACCTCCGGCAGCCCCGGCAAATTCCGGGTCACGCTTTCCCAGGGCGGTACGGAGAAGATCTTACCCATCGGCGCCATCGTCGTCGCCACCGGCTGGCGGCCCTACGACGCAACGAAACTCGGGCACCTCGGCTATGGGGCGTCGCCGGACGTGGTCACCGGCGTCGAGCTCGAGGAAATGCTGGCCAAGGGCCCCATCGGCAAGAAATCCGTCGCCTTCATCCAGTGCGCCGGATCGCGGGACCCCGACCACCTGCCTTATTGTTCCTCCGTCTGCTGCGGGGTGTCGATCAAGCAGGCGCTTCAGATCGTCGAGGCCGACCCGGAAGCCAG
>CEPV01057631.1_pt1 | contig 10628 bp, 13 predicted proteins | sample 530451 | NCBI WGS metagenome assembly CEPV01 (sample SAMEA2620097, study PRJEB7988) | marine metagenome | isolation source: saline water (ENVO:00002010), including | reverse complement strand
AACGCCCCACACGCCGCCTGCCAAATCGCAAATACATCCGCCCGCCTCTACAACCATTAGGATTCCAGCCGCGATGTCCCAGACTTTTGCACCTGAGACCACGTAGCCGTCATACCTGCCCGCCGCAACATAGGCAATGTCGAGGGCAGCGGAACCTGTCCGACGCGTAGCGCGCGAAATAGAGGACAGTTTGTCCCAAGTTGAGGCTATTCGCCGATAACCTGCCCCCTCGCGATTATAAGGGAAACCGGTTACGAACATACCATTTACGAATTCTGTGTTCTTGCTCACAGATAACTTACGACGTAGGCCTCCCGATTCAAGCCATGCACCCTCACCTCGTGCAGCCAGAAAAAGTTCATCAGTAAAGGGGTTGGCAGTAGCACCGGCAATGATTTCCCCCTCATCCAACAGAGCCAGCGTGCTACAGCAATGCGGAACTGCATGCACGAAATTGGTTGTCCCATCAATTGGATCTACAACCCAAGTCCTGCTACCGGAACGTTCAGTTCCCTCTTCTGCCCGGATACCATCCTGCGGCCGTTCTCTTTCAAGCACCTCAATGACTATCGCCTCCGTAGCACGATCAGTTTCTGTCACAAGATCGACCGGTCCCTTCAGTTCGACCTGCTGTGGATTACCAAAACCGGCGTGGATAGCCTTAGCACCCGCCTTTGCAGCGGCAGCTGCCACCTCTATATCGCTCAGCGACACAGGTGCCTGACGACGCCTTCGAACAGCAGCCGTCCGTCGCCCGGCCCAGCCGGGTCGCGACCATTGCCAGGCCAGTCGGAATGCTGCCAGCCGTGGAAAACCCGTTCGGGGTGTGGCATCATACCCAGTACATTACCGCGTGGATTGGTGATTCCGGCAATGTCTCCTGGCGCACCGTTGGGATTCCAAGGATAGCCAGCGTCGGTCTTGCCTTCCGGGTCGCAGTAACGGAAAGCCACCTGTCCGGACTGCTCCAAGGCATTGAGCCGAGCGTCAGGTAGCTGCAGTTTCCCTTCTGCGTGCGCGTTCGGGACAGCAATTACCTGTCCTGGCTCGTAGTGCGACGTGAACGGGCTGTCACCGTTACCCTCAACGCGTAACATCACCGTGCGGCACTCGAAACGATCCGAGTCGTTGGTGTGCAACACTGCCTGCGGATCTTTACTCAGGCCATCCGGAGTGCCTGGCAGTGCGCCAGTCTCGACAAGGATCTGGAAGCCGTTGCAAACTCCTAAAACTGGGGCTCCAGAATTTATATAGTCATCGAGTGAGGCATGTAAACCTGCTCGCAGTCGCGCTGCGAAGATGGCTCCTGCTCGTACGTAGTCGCCAGCGGAGAAGCCACCTGGGATGAAAAGCGCGTCGTAGTCCGCCAGCTGGCGGTGTGGTTTTGCCTTGGCCAGAAGCTGTTTCAAGTGCACCTGCTCGGTATTGCAGCCAAGCTGGCTGAACGCCGCTGCAGCCTCGTCCTCGCAGTTGGTACCCTCGATACGCAACACTGCGACGTTGAGTTCTTGCGGGGAGGTCATCGCCCGCCAATGCCCGGAGCCGTAAAAAGCTAGTCCAGTCCGGGAAAGAAAATCGGAATTTCACGTTCTGCGCTCTGCACCGAGTCGGAACCGTGGACAACGTTCTCGTCTATCGCCAGTCCAAAGTCACCGCGGATGGTTCCTGATGCTGCATCGGTGGGATTAGTCGCACCAATCAACTTACGTACCAGCGCAACCGCTCCCGAACCTTCCCAGACAGTCACAATCACCGGTCCAGAATGGATGTAGGTGAGCAGGCTGTCGTAGAACGGCTTGCCCTCGTGTTCAGTGTAAAGCGCCCCGGACTGTGCTTTGTTCACAACAAGCTGTTGCTTGGCGACCATCCGAAGGCTTGCATCTTCTAGGCGCTGCAGGATGCGCTCGACCAGTCCGCGCCGGACCGCGTCCGGCTTTAGCATGAAGAAGGTACGTTCGTTCATTTCTTCGCTTTGCGAGACTTCCCGGTCCACCCGGTGCGCCCTGGTACGCGCTTCAGATCTACTAGGTTCTTGCGGCACTTGGAACTACAGAAGTCCAAGGTTTGGCCGGTCTTGCGCACATAAAGCATCCCTGTTCCAGGCAGAATACGTTTGCCGCAAAAAGAACAGTTTCGCAGTTCCGTCATACTTACCTCTTGCGATCCAGAGCTTTCGCTTCACGCGAAGAGTCCATCAGCAATAGCATATCGCCGATCTCGATTGGTCCCAGAACATTGCGGCGGATGATACGCCCACGGTCGTTGCCATCGAGTACGCGCACCTTGACTGAACTGGCCTCTCCTCGCATGCCAGTACGGCCCAACACCTCGACTACCTGTGCAGGGACGCCATCGATCATGCCTTCTGCGCTGAGGCAATTGCCTTGGTGACTTCGGTCAATGATGCCTTTTTTTTGCCAATCTTGGAGACTGCTACTGCAGCGGTTGGCACTTTTAGTCCAGACGCCTTGCCCAGCTCTTCCTTCGAGGGGACGTAGGTGTAGGGAATAGCCTTCTCCGCGCATAGCATTGGCATGTGCGCCAGAATCTCAGGTGGACTTATATCAAGCGCCATCACGACCAGCTTGGCCTGACTGCGCTCGACCCGCTTGGTTACTTCGTTAGCTCCCTTGTGGATTTTGCCAGTGTCACGCGCAGCCTCAATGGCCAGATACGCCTTCTCGCTTAGCTCCTTGGGAGCCTCATAGGTTACGTAAATCGGGTTTGCCATATTTCCTCCTTCAGACCGAAGTCCTCATTATTCACGGGGGCTGCGCGCTACGAAACGGGGTCTATTTAAGCATCCCCGGATGCGCCGCGCGTGGCGCTGACTGTCTACACTACTGTCCCTGATGAGGAAACCGCCGAAAAACTGGCGCACGGTGCGCTTGAGGCTGGGCTAGCGGCATGTGTCAACTTCTGGCCAGTGCGTACGATGTATCGCTGGGAAGGTGAACTGCGCGATGATAATGAACACTTACTGCTGCTAAAGTGCGGGCGCGAGAAATGGCCTCAGCTAGAGCAGTTCATCAAGAAAACTCACCCCTATTCACTGCCCGCTATCATCGCGCTGCCATGGGAGGCTGCACACGCGCCCTACCGCGACTGGGTGTGTGAGTCGTGAGTGGCTATGATGTCATCGTCTGTGGAGGTGGGCCAAGTGGTTCCACTACCGCTTTCTACGCCGCAAAGGCAGGACTGCGTGTCGCACTGGTTGACCGGACCAAATTCCCACGTGACAAGGCATGTGGTGGGCTACTGACACCGCGTGTCCTGAACGAACTGCCCGAACTAGCACCCTATATCGAACCAATCATCGAGTGCCCCTCGCAGGATGTGCAGCTCTACTCGCCGTCGATGAAATACCGTATCGACTTTGACTTCGGGTCCAACACACCCTGGAATATCCGGCGTGAGGTATTCGATAATACACTTCTAGAAGCTGCACGTGAGGCCGGTGCCAAGATATTCACAGACACCAGAGTCAGCGACGTTCAGTTCAACGGCGGCGTTACCGTCTCAACAACCAAAGGTGACCTGCGGGCGCAGATGGCCATCGGTGCAATGGGTCCTAACGACAAACTAGCGCAGATGGTACGCAAAACTCGAGGAGTTCGACCCTGGAATGATGGGGAAATTGGCACTGCGCTAATGTGGGAGCCAGATGTCGGTCGTGAATTCATGGAGCGGGCATACGGCCAGAAAAGGTCGCTACTGGTCCACTTCCGGCCGGCCGGCATCGAGGGCTACGGCTGGGTCTTCCCGAAGGACACCATCCTGAACATTGGCTTTGGAGGTTACAACCGCACCATCAAGTCCATCAATGTGCGCGAAATATGGACGAGCTATCTAGAGCTACTGCGAAAGGACGGTTACTTTCCCAAGAAAGACCCGGACCCACCAGTGAAAGGTGCACCGCTACCACTCGGCGGTCCACTGCGTGCGACTACGATGGAACGGACATTGATTGTCGGCGACTCGGCCGGGATGGTCTCACCTCTATCTGGCGAGGGCATCTACTATGGCATGCACGCTGGCAAACTGGCGGTCGAAACCATCCAGCAGGCACTAGCAAGTGGTGACTTTTCACAACGGGCGCTCGATAGCTACCACTGGGCGTGGTATCGTACTTTCGGGCAAGAGCTGAAGGACCTCGCTTTCTTTGCCAAACTGGCACTGAAATTCCCGGAGAGGATGGTCTACTATGGCTCCCGTGACCAGCAGACATGCGAAATCTTTGCAGACCTGTTCCTGGGAGTGACGCCCGGTGGACTAGGTAAGCGACGGCCGATTGCACGTACACTGCGCAACATAATTCGCTACCCTTACTTCGGCTGGGGCTGAAGATTTGCTGCTGGTTGCAGCACCCGTCGCGTCGCCGTGAGATGTTCTCCGAACTTGTCCAACCCCTCCCTAATCAATGCAGGTGCGTGGTCGCGCTGGTATATCTTGAGCGCAGCGCGATCGCGCAACCGGTAGTGAATTGTCCAGCGTATCTTGTCGGCATCGCTGCCGTCGGGCGCCGTATCGCGCTCGAGCCACGCGGCGTCAAGGAAGCCATCGATCTCAAGAATATGTGCGATGTGCGTCCGCAGCCACGCCGCGTATTCATCAGCTGTGCCTAGGTCGACTGTGAGATTGACCTCGTAGATTATCATGCAGCGAATATCCGCTCGACAATCCAAGCCGCGTCGAATGGCATAAGATCCTCATAGCCCTGCCCAATACCAACAAAAGCTATAGGGCGGCCGATAGCATTCGCAATCGAGAGAGCGGCGCCACCCTTAGCATCGACGTCCAATTTGGTTAGGACAACTGCATCAATTCCGACCGTAGCGTGGAATTGCCTTGCCTGCTCGACCGCGTCGTTGCCAGCAAGCGCATCACCGACAAACAGTATTAAGTCGGGCTTCGCGACGCGCTGGATTTTAACCATTTCATCCATCAGATTGGTATTAGTCTGCATCCGACCCGCAGTATCTATCAGCACTACATCGCGGTGCTTTGCCCTAGCGTGAGCGACTGCGTCGAATGCGACTGCAGCTGGGTCGCCACCTGCCTGATGTGCGATGAACTTGCATCCCAATCTGTTGGCGTGAACCTCCAGTTGCTCGATAGCGCCCGCACGGAACGTGTCGGCCGCCGCAAACACGACGCTGCGTCCCTGCGTCTGTAACCAGTGTGCCAGTCGTGCTATGGTCGTTGTTTTTCCAGTACCATTTACGCCGACGAAGGCAACCACCAATGGGCTAGCATTCTGTACCAACAAACGTTGTGGGTCGAAACTCTCGAGCGAGAGCAGCTCGACGAGGCTCGCCTTGAGCGCTTTCTCGATGGTTGGTGAAATTTCTCCCCGCGAGGCGACACGTAGGCCGACTAACCGCTGCTGCAGCTTCACTTTCAGAGCTTCGACCGCCTCTATCGCAACGTCGCTCTCGAGCAACGCCAGCTCCAGCTCCCACATCACATTCTCGAGATGTTTTTCTTGGATGACTGCGCCCTTCTCGCGCTCCTCGGGCCGGTAGGCTTCGTAGCTCAAATCGAGTTGTGGCTCAATTTCCGCTTCCGCTTGCTTGCTAGCGCGCCGGAAGCGATCACGTAGCGATTTGAACATCAACGACCTCCTGGAATCAGGAAGTCGGAGCCGCTATCCTTTACTGCCTCAGCCTGCGCGTAAAGCGCCTCAGCGCGCTGGCGCAGTTGCGCATGCTGATTCTGTAGCTGTACCAGTGATTCGCGGTAGTTGCGTGTCGCCTTTTCTACTTCCTCCAGTCGTGTCTGTAACCGTTCCAACGCCTCATCTAGCGAAGCTTCCATGTAAACTCGCGAGCCGAGCCCAGTCAGCACCCGTTCCTTAGAACCTAGAGTCGCAAAGAGGGATGTGTTGTAACCAACGGGAACAAGCATCTCGCGCCCTTCAGACTCCTGTTGCAACCCGTCTAGGCTGGTGCGTGCCTGCCAAATTTCAGTTCGCACGCTGGACAGCGTCTCCAGCTGCGCCTCCCATGCGCGTATCTGCTGCTCGACCTGAGCCAGCGTATCGACCAACTGCTGCAGTTCCGTCTCGTCATCGGACACGCGGCGCCATCCCCCCCCGGATTAAAGCGCGACGCCGGCGTCGTGCTTCAATTTGCGATGGAGAACCGCAGCTATTATATCCTCAAGCTACTAGAACTAAGCGACTGTCGAAGGCTCTGCCGACACATGAAGTGGAGTGCAAACGGCCGCGTAAATGACGCCTCTAGGGTCCCCACCGGATTCATGATGGATGGGACAACCCAGGCGTCGCACACGTCTCCCGGTCAGGGTCAGGGCCCGGACTAATGATGGTGCCCGTTACGACCGGGGGGCACCCTTTTTAGGGAATCCTGCTCCGTCACGATTCTGTGCTGGAAGTGCTCTTCAATGACGGTGTTGCAACTGCCTGAAAATCACGCAAACTCCCAGGAAATCAGGAATTCCAGGGACTACTATAGAATTGCTAACTACCTGAATTACAGTACAGCCCCCGTCTGCATAAAAAAAATTCGAGATGACTCTACCGAGGGCATTAGCGTTGATATCCAAGCTCTGACTAGTACGGACTGGCCGCCATGGTACGAAAAACTGAGACAGGTATGGCTGCAGGCGAAGCGGGAAAAGCTGGTTGAGAACCTAATTGTGCACGGGAGCTATGGTGACTGGACCTGCACCAATTATAGTGACCTCGATTTGACTCTGCTCCTTGAAGACTCGCTGCTTCAAGCTCCACGGCGGATGACAAAGCTGCGCAAGTGGTTGCGGAATGAGTTATTGCCAGTGGTGCTATCGGTAGACCCTCTGCAACATCATGGGCCATTCTTTCTGTGGCGGAATCTGACGGATAATTATCCTGAAGACATACTTCCAATCACAGTATACCAGCATGCATGGGCAATGGAACCTGTCGAGCTCTGTTTCCAGCTCTTGCCTTTCCCGAATCACCGGAGGCATGCAGCGCTCAGGACGGCAAACCGTCTCAACGAAGCTACGAGCTATTTCAACCGGGGATTCACCATGTACTCCATGAAGAGGTATCTCAGTAACTTGATGCTGATACCGACACTCTACTGCAGCGATGCGGGAACGCCGGTGTTAAAGGCACAATCATTCGATTCTTTCTACAAGGAGTTCGGTCCAGCTGCTCTTCCCATCAGGGCTGCTAGTGCACTCCGGCAAGACTGGCCACCTGCCCTAGACAGGGTCTTCAGGGCTGCGCAACTGGGCTGCCGGGTAAAGGGAGGGCTGGAACTGGTAAGACAATTATATCACAATGAGAGTGTCAGGAATGTTCTGAACCATGAAATAATGCCTCATACAGCCGGTCTGGCCAGCGAGCTGGCTAGGAGAAAGGGCAATGCGGATTGTTAATCAACCTCGGTTCCTGCCGGTAGGTGCCTATGATGACGAGCTGGAACACTATCTGCAAAAGGTGAACGAGGTCCGGGGCCTGCGTTCGGTCATGACTATGGGGTCTGTCGGGGCCCCGGGTCTGTCCGACCTAGACATTATCTGTGTCGTGGAAGAGCAGGTACGGGCCAAGGAAATGACCGGGCTCGATATCTCGGCTAGAGCCAGAGAAAGGGGAATATTCATCCATGGACCAATAGTAGTTCCGGAATCTCTGGTTGGCGAACTGAATTACATCTTCCCAATTAGCTCTCTACAGGACCGCTGGGGTGAACCTCTGGCGCAGAGGGTAAAGCCCCCCGCTGAAGAGGAGCAGGCTGCGCTTGCTCTGGTGTACCTGGTCGATTTCACCTTCAGTCGCCTGCTCCAGCACAGTATCGTAAAAACTAGTAGAGTTCTTGACAAGCGGGGCTGGCTTACCAGATTGTGGTCACTGACGCATTCCGAAAAACTCTGCAACAGCGCCGATATTGTCCTGCATCCCCACTGGATTCAGCTGCTGCGAGACATACGAAGTGTGCGGGACCGGTGGAATTCGGGAGATGACTGTAGCGACAGTCAATTCCTGAACCTCTATCGGCGACTTGAGATAGTCCACCGGCAGCTGCTGTCAGCGACGCTGAAGGAGGAAGCATTGCAGCTTGAAATCCGAAAGCCAGATGGGCCAGTCAAGTTCAGGAAGGGCTTTCGCCACATAATCTGCCGGGAAGATGTGGGAGTCCCTCAGGTAATTCATCATCCGGCTGGTCTATGGAATTCGGTAACCAAGATGAATTATCACACCATCCACGCTCCCCTGGAGTATACCCTACGGCTGGCACACTACGGCTTTAGTACTCCGGAAACCGAATATCTCTCAAATGGTGTTCATGGAGAAATCCTCAAAAAACGGGCCAGACTGGTGAAAGAGCACGTTTCATTCCTAAACCGTTCTGGAATCATGTTTTCCCTGCGGGGAAATCTGGGCCTGCCCGTCGGTCGCGAATCTTCGGTCTTCACATTACTGCATCGGGCAGCTTGGATTATGCTGAGAGCTTATGCCCATTCTCGGTAAGCCCTCAGCACCCGGAGTGCCACCTGGTCTGGATTATGGTGCTTCAGGACAAAAAGTCTTCCGGCGACGCCAATCCGTTTCCGGCTCTCCGGCGACGCGATAAGGCGCTGCAGTACTCCCGCCAGTTTGGCGGGTGAAGCAGATATCACCGGCAGTTCAGACTTCTCGTACAGGCCGGGGTTTAGGGTACAGACTACAGGCCTGCCCAGTGCCATAGCCTCGATTGATAAAACTCCATAGATGCCGAAACGGGGATTGACCCAGTCCACCACGATGTCAGCTTGCTGCAGCTCTGCGATGGTTTCGTGGTAGGTACAGTTCTCCACCACCCGAAAGTCAAAATCAATACCACGCTGTCGCAATTCTGCAACTGCGGTCAGGACCGCCTCCGTGTTCTTCACTTCCCGGTCGGTGGGGGCATGGACCAGTAACGGCCGCTCATTGGCTGGCGGCGCGGTTCGTGGCAGCTGTTCCAGTAGCACGGGATTGGGAATCCACTCAGCGGCAGGCACCCAAGACAGCAGATCAGGGGTACTGACGAAACGATGGCGACTCAGGCGACTGGCCAGCCAAGGATACTGTTGTTCTCTTACTTCACTACCGTGATGGTGTAGAAATACCAGCTTACCCAGTCCCACCGCCCAAATTAACAGATCACGGTAACCTCGACTGATAGGAGCGCCGTGATAGTGGAGCAAGTCACAACTCTGCACCAGCCCTAGTAGCTCTCGCCCTACGCCATACTTCCCGGACAGTGTAGAAGTATCATAGCTGCTCAGGTCCACATCATAGTAGTGATGCCAGTGGCTAGAGTGGGTCAGAACCACCGTTGCTTCCACCCCTAGTCGCCGCTGAGCCTGGGCCAGCACCCAGCCTACTTTGGCAGGACTGTTCAGGTGCAGCACCCGCATACATGGACATAGAGGATTGCTCTTTAAACGCCTCTATTGTGGAAACCCAATGGAAGCACTGCACCAGCACGGTTTGTGCCACCTGTTGGCGGTTGCCGGGATTCCCGGCTACGCGGCGCCGCAGTTCGAACCGCAGCCGGCATATGCTGGCGCGGGGCGGCTAACAGTCGTGGACGGGTGCCACCTCGCCGACGGGGCGTGGTCGCCCGCTGAGGCTGCCGGCTGGTGGCTGGCACGCTGTGAAGAACTCTCCGGACCACACGACGAATATGGACGCTGGGATCCGACAGGCAGCCTTAGCTGGGAGCTGCGGCATACGCCTCCGCTCGACCGCTGGGCACACGAGCTGCTGCCGCTTGCCGAGGCGCGCGCCGCCGAGCGCGGGTTCCCACTAGTACGCATTGCGTGCTGGCCTGAAGGTGCTGCGCTGGCGTGCAGCGGTAGCCACGACATCGACCACGTGCGCAAATGGCGACTGGCGACGCTCGGCAGCTACCTGCTGGGGCGTGGCAGACCTGCGCGAATAGGGAGGCTGCAGGCGCTGCGCGAATATCTCGGCGGCACGGAGCCGTGGTGGCGCTTCGATGACATCCGTGAGCTTGAGCAGGAACTGGGGTTCGACTCGACCTGGTTCGTGATTCCGCGACAGCGGCACCAGTTCGATACGCCCTTCACGCTGCAGCACAGGCGCGATCGGCAGCAGGTGGACGCACTGCGCGCCGCGGGACAGGAGGTAGGCGTTCACGGATCCTGTGCCGGACTGGAACGGACGGAACTAGCGGCAATCGAGCGGCAAGAAATGGAGGGTGCGGTGGGAGTGCGACAGCACTGGCTACGCTTCACAGTCGGTGAGAGCTGGCCCGCGCAAGCGGCGGCCGGCTACTGCTACGACTCCTCACTTGGCTTCACCCACGGCTGGGGTCTGCGGGGCGGGACCGCATTCCCCTTCGCGGCGTGGGACCACACTACCGGGAATCCACTGGAAATGGGCGAGCTGCCGTTGACAGTGATGGACCGTGAAGGGACTAACGACCCTCAACTGCCGCAGAAGCTGCTCGAGGCAGTCGGAGGCGGCCACCTGAACCTGTTGTGGCACGTTGCAGCCTTTGATGACCGTGACTTCCCTGGCTACGGCGAAATGTACCGCCGCGTAATCGAAGCGGCACAGGATGCTGGCGCGTGGTTCGCGTCGCTGGCGCAGGTCTGGGAGTGGTGGCGACGGCGGGCGCGGATAG
>CEPV01213617.1_pt1 | contig 10652 bp, 10 predicted proteins | sample 530451 | NCBI WGS metagenome assembly CEPV01 (sample SAMEA2620097, study PRJEB7988) | marine metagenome | isolation source: saline water (ENVO:00002010), including | reverse complement strand
AACAACCTAGAGGTATGCCTCAACAAGAACCAGTACAACAACAACAACAACAACAATCACAACAACAACCTAAAGAGTCACATCCTAAGCAAGGCGGTTATAATTCAGAAGATGTGTCTGTTGAGAAAGTGTTTTATTTTGGTAATAAGAAATAGTTTTTTATTTTAATTTTTTTATTTACATTTTTCTTATTTTATTCTTTATTTTATTTGGTTTTTTCCAAAACATTTATATATATAACTTCTAATAAAGATACTATAATTAAATTATTTAATAAATAACATATAAAACAAAAAAAAGAGGCAGCGCAAAAACAAGTTTTTGCTGGTCTCTTTTTCGAAGAAAAAGAGGTGCATAAAATGTTAGACTATATTGATCTTAAATATAAACCAACTTCTAAAGACTTGATTGCAGAGTATTATACTGAACCTGCAAGAGGATTATCACTGAAGAAAGCATGCGAACATATTGCAGGTGAATCTTCCATAGGAACATGGACAACTATTTCTACTATGAACAAAAAAGTAGCAAGAAAGTTAAAACCCAAGGTTTTTTACATAAATCCATTAACAAAATATATTAAAATTGCATATCCTCATGAATTATTTGAAGCAGGGAACATGCCAGAAATACTTTCTTCAATTGCTGGTAATATTTATGGAATGAAAGCAATCAATAATTTACGTTTAATGGATATTAGGTTTCCAAAAGTTATCATGAAAAAGTTCAAAGGTCCAAAATATGGTATTAAAGGTATTAGAAAATTATTAAAAATAAAAAATAGACCTTTGACTGGTACAATTGTTAAACCAAAAGTTGGTTTAAATGAAAAACAGCATGCAAAAGTTGCATATGAATCATGGATGGGTGGTTTAGATGTTGTTAAAGACGATGAAAATCTTTCTTCAATGAGTTTTAACAAGTTTAGAAAAAGAGTTAAGCTTACACTAAAGCTTAGAGATAAAGCAGAGCAACAAACTGGTGAAAAAAAGATGTACATGGCAAATGTAACAGCTGAAACTGATGAAATGAAGAAAAGAGCTGATTATATTAAAGCACATGGTGGTGAATATTTCATGCTTGACATCTTAACTGTTGGTTGGGCTGCTTTGCAAACATTAAGAAACTATGATAATAAACTTAACATGGTAATGCATGCACACAGAGCAATGCATGGTGCAATTACTAGAAATCCTAAGCACGGTATATCAATGTTAACTCTTGCAAAAATTTCTAGATTAATTGGTGTTGATCAGTTACACATTGGAGCAATTGTTGGAAAAATGGAAGGAAGTGCAAAAGAAGTTTATCATATTGGTGAAGAAATTGAAAAACAAATTATTGGTAAACAATCTGAAAAAAATCATATGCTAGAACAACATTGGTTCGGTAAAAAGAAAGTGTTTGCAGTTTGTTCTGGTGGCATGTATCCTGGAATTATACCTCCATTAATGAAAATCATGGGCAATAATATTGTAATTCAATGCGGTGGAGGTTGTCATGGACATCCAGATGGTACAAGAGCTGGTGGTAAAGCAATTAGGCAAGCAGTAGATGCTACTTTGAGTGGGAAAACATTGAAAGAAGCTAGTAAACAGTTCCCTGAGCTGAAGAAAGCAGTTGAACATTGGGGAGTGCCTAAAGTTAAGAAATAGTTTTTATATGGGCACAAATAACCGAAACATTTAAATAGTTTGTGCACATATAACAATTATATGACTTATATTGAAACAATAAAACAAGGTGATAGGAAATATTACTACTTAACTAAGAATATCAGGATTTCTTTAAATAAATGGAAAAAAATTAGAATATTTTTAGGTGATAAAAAACCTTCTAAAAAACAATTAAGTAAATTTCTTAAAGATATAGAAAACAAAGCAAAACCTTTCATTAAAACATCACAATATTCGTTTCTTTCACAAAGTGATGCAGAAACTCTTCAAGATTTAAAAGAAAGTTATGTTGCTTGGTTAAAACATATTCCTAAAAATGTAAAAGAAAAGCTAGACAAGGATTTTGTAATTAGATTTACATATAATAGCAATGCTATTGAAGGAAATAGATTAACTTTAAGGCAAACTGCTTTAATTTTGAAAGATAAAGTAATTCCTTCAGGTGTTAGAGCACAAGATTATAATGAAGCTATAAATGGAAAAGAATGTTTAGATTATATTAAAAATTATAAAGGTAATTTAAATATAAAATTTCTTGAAAAAATCAATGGCATTCTGACTAAAAATACAGGTGTTGTTTATGAAGGGAGAATTAGATTTTTTGATGTGAAAATTTTTGGTTCAAATCATGTTCCACCATCTCATACTGAAGTTAAAAGGCATATGTTGAATCTATTTAAGTGGTATAGTGCAAATAAAAATAAACTACACCCTTTTGAATTAGCTGTTTTGATTCATGCAAAATTAACATGGATACATCCTTTTGAAGATGGTAATGGTAGGACTGCTAGAACAGTTATGAATTATATTCTAATGAAAAAAGGTTTTCCTATGTTCTTTATACCATTTGAAAAAAGAGAAGAATATTATAAATCTTTAGATATTGCTGATAATAAGGATTATAAAAGATATACTGCAAAAATGTTACAATTGGTCATAGATCAAGTAAGGTTCTATGGGCACAGTAAAAAGAAATAATTCTTTTATTTGTGCACATATAGTTTATTTATTAGAAAATCTTTTCTAAACTTGTTCTTTTATTATCTTACTAACATTATTCTGTTCTACTTCTACTGGCATTTCCATCCTTTGTGTGCAAACTTGTTTTTCTTCCCAATGATACCAACATTTATCACCTTGAGACTTCCACATTGCACAGTTTTCACATATTTGGTTTGTTTTTGTCATATTAGTTGTAATTAAGGATAAGGTTGTATATAAATGTTTACTTATTAATGCAAATTCGGATTTGATTCAAATTTCTTATGTTTTCTATATCCAATAAGTTTTAACAAATGACACCTTGCAGAATATATATCTTCTAAAGATCCTAGATAATCTTCTCTATTGTGTGTTAATATTTCATTTCCAGTAGCAGTTCTTACATTATCAACTTTGATATCGTCTTCTTTACTTTTTTCATATAATTCATCTTTAAGTGCCATTATCTTAGATTCAATGTCATCTCCACATTCTCTTCTTTCATATAATTCTTTTAGAACATCTTCTCTATCAATCTTTGTATTCTCTTTTTCATCTTGTGTTAATCCATGAATAATTTTCATATTATTAAAAATTATATTATTAAATATATAAATATTTATGTTTTGAAGGATACTTTACTTATGATAAGGTTCTCCTTTCATTATTGTAAATGCTCTGTACAATTGTTCAATCAAAACAAGTATAGCAATGTCATGCTGAAGTGTCATCTCAGACAAAGCTAACTTTAAGTCAGCACTGGATTTAATATCTTCAGATAAACCATCACCTGGGCCAATTATAAAACAAATATTCTTTTGTTCCATATTAATTTTGTTTAACAAAGCAGAGAATATAGTTGAGTCACATGTTTTTCCAAACTCATCAAGCACAACTTTATAACAATTGTCTGAATATTTGATTGCAGTTTCTTCAGTTTTGCATTCAATGATCTCAACCTTGTCATACTTTGTTATTCTTTTAGCATATTCATTAACAAGTCCAATGTATTTCTTGTCAATTTTACCTATTGTTAAGATTTTGAGCATAGTTAAGAGGGATTTAATGTTGTTTATAAAGGTTAGTTTTTTATATCTCAACTGCAATTTTCTTAGGACTTCTAATATACCTTTTTACCAAATGCAACTTTTTCAGGAACAGTATGTTGTTACCATTCAGGTTCTGGCAATGCACATGCAGCAATTATTGCTATAGATTATTTTGTTGTTTTTTATATTATAAAGGTTAGTTTTTTATATACATACTTTATAATTATATATTATGACTCGTATAGCAGTGGTACAAAAAGGAAAGTGTAACCCAACAAAGTGCTCAGAACTTTGCTTAAAGAAGTGTCCTGTAAACAGAATGGGTGAAAAATGTATAATTAATGTAGATAATAAAGCACAAATTGATGAAGAACTTTGCAATGGATGCGGAATATGTCAAAATATATGTCCATTTGAAGCAGTGCATATCATTAATCTTCCGCAAGCACTTGACAAAGCACCAATACATCAGTTTGGTAAAAATGGATTCAGACTTTTTAAATTACCAATACCAATATTTGGCAAAGTTGTAGGGATTGTAGGTAGGAATGGAATAGGTAAAACAACTGCTGTAAAGATTCTTGCTGGTTTATTAAAACCAAACTTTGGAAATCTGAAAACAGAAAGCACATACAAAGACTTAATCAATTACTTCAAAGGAACAGAAGCTCAGTCTTATTTTGAAAAAGTACATAAAAAAGAAATAACAATAAGTTACAAACCACAACAAGTTGATATGATACCAAAGTCATACAATGGAAAAGTAAAAGATCTTCTCAAAAAAGTTGATGAAACAGGGAAACTAAATGAAATCATAGAAAAACTTGACCTAAAAAATGTTTTAGACAATGATATTAAAAAAATAAGTGGTGGAGAATTGCAAAGAGTAGCAATTGCAGCAACTGTTTTAAAAAAAGCAAACCTCTATTTTTTTGATGAACCAACATCTTACTTAGACATAAAACAAAGAATAAAGGTTAGTAAATTCATTAGATCATTAGCAGACGAAAACACAGCTGTCATGGTTGTTGAGCACGATTTAATAATCTTAGATTACTTAACTGACTTAGTACATATGATGTATGGTAAAGAAACTTGTTATGGTATTTGTTCAATGCCAAAATCTACAAGAGCAGGTATCAATGTTTACTTATCAGGGTTTTTAAAAGAAGAAAACATTAGATTCAGAGATAAAGAAATAAAGTTTACAAAACATGCTACTGATAAAGTCCAAGGAAATCTTGTTTTAACAGAGTGGAAAAATATAAAAAAGAAATTAGGAAACTTTAATCTCCAAGCAGACTCTGGAATAATTAACAGGCAAGAAGTTGTTGGCATTTTGGGAGAAAATGGAATAGGTAAAACAACTTTTGCAAAAATCTTAGCAGGTGTTACTGAGGCTGATCAAGGACAAATTAATAAAAGTGTAAAAGTTTCATACAAACCACAATATTTGGAAACAAAATCTGATGAATTGGTAATTAACTTTTTACAAAAAGCATTTGATAATTATAAAATGCAATTAATAAGGCCTTTAAACATTAAACAATTGCAATATAAAAAATTGCATGAGTTAAGTGGTGGAGAATTACAGAGAGTAAGTGTTGCACATTGTTTGTCACAAGAAGCTGATCTTTATTTATTAGATGAACCATCTGCATACCTTGATGTAGAACAAAGATTAATAATTTCAAAATTAATACAAGACTTTATGGAACACAAAGGAACAACTGCTTTAATAGTAGATCATGATTTATTATTCATTGACTATCTATCACACAGGTTAATTGTTTTTGATGGAAAACCTGCAGTACACGGTGTAATACATGGACCATTTTCAATGCAAGAAGGTATGAATAAATTCTTAAAAGATCTTAACTTAACATTTAGAAGAGATCCTGAGTCTGGAAGACCAAGGGCAAACAAACCTGAGTCAATCAAAGACAGGGAACAGAAAGCTGATGAAAAGTATTATTATGGTTGAAACTCTTCATATGGTTGAAAATTATCAACTAATGTATCAATATCATGTTTTTTTTTAAAATCTCTTAATATTACAGAACCATCAATTAAAAGTGATACATCTTTTTCAAAGTCAGTTATTCTATCATATAAATTAGGAAAATCTTTGAATATCTCTGTATAGAAATCAGAATCTTCATCTAAATAATCTAATCTTGCTTCTTTAAAATTCAAACCTTGGCTTGTTTTTGATTTGGAAGTATAAGCAAAGTAATCAACAAATCCGTCCATGTTAGAATCATACATATAAATTATTAATCCTGTAAATTTATTTTTGTAGAACACACTTAAAGACAATACTTCTTTAACAACTCCTGCTGTTTGAACAATTTCATAACAACATTTTTCTATAATCTTTCCATATTTACTTGTTGGACATAATTTAAACCCTACTTTTGATAATAAATCATTTTGTTGTAATTGGTTTTCTAATTTGTTTTCTAATTTAATTGGACCTTTTTTCTTAGGCAACACTTTTTCTTTTTTTTGTAATTCTGGAACTTTTTTTAATTCCTGAGATATTTTTAATCCTTGAACTAATTCTGTAATGATTTGGTTTTCATTAAAATCTTCATCAATTTCACCTTCACTTACTCCTGTTATAACATTGTTATGCATTTTCATATGTGCAGGAATATCTAGTTCCATATTTGTTACATATCTTTGGTCATCTTCAAGACCAGGGTAACTTAATGGGAGATCTATTTGTGTTTGTTGTATTCTTTTAAGAATGTCATAAAGTTTTTCTGTATGTCTATTAAATATTGTTGTTGTATTTATTTCATTATTAGGTTTGTTATGTGGTGTATTATTTATGTTAGTAATTATACTTACAATTGATCCTGTATATGGTACAATCCTTCCTTTGTTTTGATTTTCTGTTGAAACTTTGTCTGTGATTATTCCTGCAACTGCTCCTCTTGTAATAGTTCTTTTATCACCAATATTTTGACAGTTTGCCATCAAAGTACTTGTTGCTGTTATAAGTGTAAAAAAGGTTAGAATTTTAAGAATACTTGTTTTAGGGTTAACATCTAAATATTTATTTCTTATTTTATATTTGCTACCTTGCATTTAATTATTTGTTATATTCAGTTTTATAAAGATTATTATACTGTGGTATATTCTTTTTTTTAATTAAAAACATTTATATATAAGTATTCCTCAAAAGTATATATGGTAGATGAAGTTCAAAGTGTAACATTTGAAGAATTATTAACTGAAGCCAAAAATATTTTTTCTGTAACTCATGGTATGATTATAAAGTTTTTCCAAAATTCTGGTGAAATCCCTAGTATTTATACTAATATTCGAAGTAATTTTGCATTATTAGATGCATCACCATCTAAAGATGATTTAATAAAAATAATTGGAGATTTAAGTTCTCAAATTGGAACCTTTAAAAGTAAAAATTTCTTTTCTGTTGGGCCACATTCTGGAACAATAAGAAATAATCTTTCAAAACTTTCTGGTTTGTTAAGAATGATGAAAGAGCATGATGCAATACAACCAAAAAAAATAGCTATAGGAAAAGTTACTGGTTTTTTTTCTAAATTATTTGGTTAACATTATTTATATAATTTAGTTTATAATCTTCTTACAAAACTAAGAAATCCAGAATGTCCCATCATCTTTGACTTTGGTCTAACTTTTCTTTTTTCAAATTCCCATTCACGTTGGATAAGTTCAATAGTTTTCATATGAAACAATTCATCGTGTTTGTTAATTTCAGAAATAAAGTCCATAACAGAAGGAACACTTGGAGAATAATTAATAATAAACCCTCCATGTTTAAGTGCTGTAATGCAATTTTTGACAGCTAACCATGGTTCGGGAAGATCAAGTGTTACAACATCTACATTTGTTTCATCAATTTTTATATAAATACTTTTGTTCTTTATTGTAATGTTTTTTATTCCTAAAGTTTTTGCATTTTCTTTTACAATATCACAATGTTCTTTTTTAATATCATAAGTTGTAATTTTTTTAACAATATTTGCCAACATTAAACACAAACCACCACTACCACTACCTGAGTCAACAACAACACTATTTTTGCCCAAACCTGTCTCTGTTATTATGAATCCAATATCTTTTCTAGGAATTATTTGTGGTAAACGTTTAATATGTTTGTAATCATCAACAAATTGTGAAGGAAAAATGAAAAATTCTTTATCAGTATTAGATTTTGCTTTTCCGATTTTATTCAAATCTGACTTTTTAATAATGCCATATTGGGTACTAAAATCTTTATCAGTATCTCTAACATAATATTCTTTTTTTTTTGATATAGATACTTCTTTACCTAATTCTTCAATGTACTGCTTTTTTGGTTTTTTTATGATAATTTTAGCCATTTTTAACAATTTTTAACATATTATTCGAAAATCTTTATATATTACTGGAATATAGATGAGTATTTAAATATATCATTTTTTTATATATAAATTTTAGTGAATTTAATCTCTTTCACTACTTGTTAATAGAATCCCAAAAACACAAACTATTTATATAATTAATCATATAGGATGTATAATAATGAAATTTTTGCAGGGGGTATTAAAGGCAAATTTGCCTAAAAAATCAGTAAAATTAACTGTAGGATCAGTTCTAGATAATATAAATTCTTTAATTAAAAAAAATAAAATAGAAGGAGAAGCAATCTTAGGTGGTTCATATGCTAAAAATACTCATTTAGAAAATTTTGATTGTGATATTTTTGTTAAATTTGATATGAAATATAAAGAAAAAAATTTATCAATAATGTTAGAAAAAATTCTTAAATCATTTAAACCTGAAAAAATTCATGGATCAAGAGATTATTTTAAATTTAAGAAAAAAGGTGTTCTTTTTGAAGTTGTTCCTGTATTAAATATTACTTCTCCATCAGATGCTCAAAATGTAACTGATGTTAGCCCTTTACATGTTGACTGGATTAATAGCCATGTTAAAAAGTTATCTGATGATATTAGGTTGTCAAAATTATTTTGTAAAGCTCAAGGAATTTATGGAGCAGAATCTTATATTAATGGATTTTCAGGATATATATTGGAAGTTTTGACAATTCATTATGGTGGATTTAAAAAATTATTAAAAGGAGTGACTGAATGGAGGCCTAAACAATGCATTGATGTTGAAAATTATTATCATTCTCGGCATGATATTTCTCGTCGATTAAATAAAGCAAAACTTCATAGTCCTTTAATTATTATTGATCCTGTTCAACCAAATAGAAATATTGCAGCATCTTTAAGTAATGAACAATTTTCTAAGTTTATTCTTTCTGCAAGATTATTTTTACACAATCCTAGTAAAAGTTTTTTCAAATCTAAAGAAATAAAATTAACTGAAATAAAAAAGAAAGCAAAACAACTTGATTGTACACTTATAATGCTTAATGTTGTTCCATTACAAAGTAAAAAAGATGTGGTTGGAAGTAAATTATTAAAAGCATATGATTTTGTAAAAACCCAATTAGAAAATAATGATTTTAATGTTTTGGATTCTGGTTGGTCATGGTCAAATAAAAGTTTTTTTTGGTATATGGTTTATCCAGATAAGTTGTCTAAATTTGAAAGGCATCCAGGACCTTTAGTTTATTCTGGGTGGCAGTTTTTAAAACCTTTTACTAAAAAATATCAAGATTTTATTATTGATAATTTTAGAATTTATGTTTTGAGAAAAAGGAAATTCTATAAACTAAAAGATGTTGTTAATTTTATTCTAAAAGATGAATATTTAAAAGATAAAGTTAAGAAAATTAGGATTTAAAGAGTAAATATTCGATACTTTTATAAATAACCTATTTTTTCTATATATTACTTTAAAAATCACCGCCTATTCTATATTTCGGATATACAAATTCCGAGACAACATATAGAAAAATTATAAACTAGCGAGAGCTATCCCATTCAAACTAGTTGCATTATGTTACTTAATCATAAGTTAAGTAATGAGTAAGAATAGATCTCCAAATTATTAAGAACAAAGTGTTCTTAACAATTCCTAATTAAAATAAAAATTGCGACCAAATAAACGATAAAGGATAGAAGTTAGAATTCCCGTTGATCCTGCGGGAGGCTGCTGCTATCAGGGTTCGATTTAACCATGCAAGTCAAGGGGTCCTTCGGGACACCGGCAGAATGCTCAGTAACACGTCAATAATCTAACCTTAGGTCTTGGATAACCTTGGTAAACTGAGGCTAATATGAGATAGAAGAACAATTCTGGAACGAGGTTCTTTGAAAAGTAATGCCTAAGGATGAGTTGGCGGCTGATTAGGTTGATGGTGGGGTAAAGGCCCACCATGCCTACGATCAGTAGGGGCCTTGAGAGAGGGAGCCCCGAGAAGGGCACTTAGACACTTGCCCTAGCCCTACGGGGTGCAGCAGGTGCGAAACCTTTACAATGCACGAAAGTGTGATAAGGGAACCCTGAGTGCCTATACTTTGTATAGGCTTTTACTAAAGGTAAATACTTTAGTGAATAAGCGGTGGGTAAGACTGGTGCCAGCCGCCGCGGTAACACCAGCGCCGCTAGTGGGAGCCGCGTTTATTGGGCCTAAAGCGTCCGTAGCTGGATAAATAAATCTTTTGTGAAATTGTAAAGCTTAACTTTACAGCGTGCAGAAGACACTGTTTGTCTTGGAACCGGAAGGAGTCAGAGGTATGGAAAGGGGAGCGGTAAAATGCTATAATCCTTTTTAGACCACCTGTGGCAAAGGCGTCTGACTAGTACGGGTTCGACAGTGAGGGACGAAAGCCAGGGGAGCGAACCGGATTAGATACGAGAAATCATGTCTGATTTCTGGAGTTAGCTTTGTAAAAGATTCGTTAAATCTACTAAATTACGAGCGAAACAGAAGTTGCTATATGATGATTTACTCGCTAACTACCCGAGTAGTCCTGGCTGTAAACTCTGCGAG
>CEPV01045203.1_pt1 | contig 10690 bp, 9 predicted proteins | sample 530451 | NCBI WGS metagenome assembly CEPV01 (sample SAMEA2620097, study PRJEB7988) | marine metagenome | isolation source: saline water (ENVO:00002010), including | reverse complement strand
TTATAGGCTAAAGATATATGTCTAATTTAGCAATTCAAGTGAACAATCTATCCAAACGCTACAGGATAGGATTGAAGGAAGAACTACACGATACTTTTGTAAGCTCTTTTTTGTCGTGGGCAAAATCACCTTTCTCAAATTTCAGAAAACTGAAGAACCTGACCGATTTTTCTGATGACGGTCAGGAATCTGATACAATTTGGGCATTAAATGATGTTTCTCTCAATTTACAAGAAGGTGAAGTATTGGGTATAATAGGTAGAAACGGTGCTGGTAAAAGTACTCTGCTGAAGATTTTGAGCCGTATTGTAGAACCGACTTCAGGATCATGTATCATTCATGGTCGTGTGGCAAGTTTATTGGAAGTCGGAACTGGGTTTCATTCCGAACTGTCGGGAAGAGAAAATTTGTATTTGAATGGAGCCATCTTAGGTATGTCAAAAAGAGAGATGGATTCAAAATTCGAGGAAATAGTTGATTTTTCTGGCGTAGGAAAATTTATTGATACTCCCGTGAAAAGGTATTCTAGCGGAATGTCAGTCAGACTAGCATTTTCCATAGCAGCGCATCTTGATCCTGAAATTCTGTTGATAGATGAAGTACTTGCTGTAGGTGATGCTTATTTCCAGAAAAAATGCCTGGGAAAAATGCAAGAGGTTTCCAGTCAAGGTCGCACCGTCTTATTTGTTAGCCATCAGATGAATGCCATACAAAGTTTGTGTGACAGATGTATTCTTTTGGAGAATGGAAGAGTAGTCAAAGACGGTGATACTGAAGTGGTTGTCAACAAGTATCTTAACCTCGGTAAAAACTCTGATAAAATTAGTGATTTCAGGTATGCTAAAGATAAATACAAAGATATGAACTTAGGAGCCACTGTATCAATAAATGAAGTTGAATTTAAGGATAATAAAAGTGCTATTGCTGTTGGGGAAGAATTGTCAATAAATGTAATGGTAAAATCAAATGTATCATACAATATAAAAGATTTGCATCTATCAATTATAATTACAGATTTGGGAGGTAGGGGTTTGTCAAGAAGTAATCTTAAAGAAACTTTTGAAGTCAAAGCAGGACTAGAGACAAATCTAAACGTTACAGTTAATACAGGATTTCACCTTATGCCAGGGACATATTTCATGAGCTTACATTTGTATGAAGGTGATCTATTTGATAAAAGTCGAATGCTGGATATGGTTGACAATTACCCTCAGTTTGAAATTTATGCTGAGAAGGGGGGGCATCATAATGAGATTACAAGTTACTGGAAACCAGGATGGTCTAGGATTTCATTTGATGCAAGTATGGCTGTTGTCAAATGAGTAATAATTAATAAATGAGTTTTAGGCCAATTACTCTCAATATCATATATACAATTCATTCATGAATTTGGGATAACGTGTATAATAAGTTAGTAATATTCTTGTCAGATCAGTTTAATTGTCCCAGACAAGTAGGGGATTTAGTTAAATCAAGTTATGTCATAGATCTGTCAAGACCACCAAAACTAATATATAGATTTTCAAGTGATAAGGTTAAAAAATTGTGTGAGACCGAAAGTAATGTATTTTATGTAGATGGAAACGACTATGCGTATAGATATAATGAAAGTAGCAGAGATGATTGTCTTAAGTGGATATCAAGGATATCATCCAAGAGAATTATTCCAGGGAAATCCATAGCAGAGCAGTTTGTTTATGATAATAATTTGTCTCTTTGGTGGTTGACAAAAATTTCGCAGAAGCAATTTAATCAAACATCTATTTCGACTTATTTTCATCAAACAGCAGCTTTAAAAGTAATTTTAGATAATCTTAAATTAGAGCACTTTAGGTCAGGTTTACCTAATATAATATACTTGGTTTGCAGTGATCAATTGGAATTCGATTATTTTGAGAATTATTTACTTAACCAAAAAGAAGTAATAAATAACAGTAATAGAATAAGAATTTTAAATCCAATTGACCATTATAATGTTGGGTTTTCATATAAATTGGCACTCGGGGGGTTAATTGATACTTTATTTTTCTTTTATGAAGTGGTCAAAACTAATAGAGCATCAAAAAAATTGATAGAAAATAAAAGTATTAATGCGGAGCACCTTATAGCTTCAGTTTTTCCAAAAGATTGGTTTTCACAACATGATGGTCAATCTATTCCTCGTGATGATGATCGTTATTTGGGAGAATTATCAAATACTTTAAAAGAAAAAGGTCTGAACATAGCATATCTATTTATATTTTTTAATCTTAATGAACTTAAACTGTGGAGATCTATTTCAAACAAAACTGATTTAATTGTTGCGATACCACCAGTTTTATTTGTATTTAAAGTTTTTTTCAAGGTTATGTTCTATAGATTGCAATGGTTACTATTGATTTTACGTCATATTTCCTACATATCTTTAAAAATTAAAGTAACAAATCACAAGAATAAAAGTGAATTATTATTACACAAGATGGTATTAATGAATTTGAGTGTGTTGGTTTATGGAAATATATCACCTCACCTTTATCGATATGAGATTTTAAGGAATACAAAAATATTGAATAATGTTAAAACTATTATTCTGAGGAAAGAATTTCATTCTGTTTCCAGAGTTACAAAAGCGGCAATACGAAATAAAAAAATAAAAATAATTGGGATTCAACATGGCGCAGTTAATGAACAATACTATCAGTATTATTTATCATCCCAAGAAACTGGATTAACTACTAAATCACCTCACCTGCATTCTGACTATATCAAATATATGCCTGTTCCAAATTTTGTTTTTTTATTTGGTAATAGCAGTAAGGAATTTCTAATGCGGTATAAAGGATATCCCTGTAAACGTCTCATTGTAACCGGTCCAACCAGGCAGTATGAATCGGTAAGAATCAATAAAACCATTAATCAAAATACTATTTATAATATAAAACAGAATTTGAATTTATGTTTAGACAGAAAATTATTATTACTTTGTACAGGGACCCTATACCTAGAAAGCGTTATCATGTTTACACTTAATGCGGTAAAATATTCAAAATCCAATCCATATATATTAATTAAATTTCATCAGTCCTTAAGTGACAATATTAGGTTCTACCTTAAGAGAAAACTTCTTCAATATTCAGATTGTTTAGTTGTTGAAAATGACATTAGTGATTTGCTCATGATTGCAAATTGTGTAATATCTCAGCCTTCAACTGTTGCGTACGAATCAGTTCTTTATAAGAAACCACATTTCTTAATAAGTAAGGATTTAATGTTGAGGGATGATCTTTTGTTTTCATGGGATCCTTTAATACAATCAGTAGATGATGACAGAGAGGCAGCTCGTGCAATCGATAAAGTATTAATTAATTTTAACTATAATACTAAACTTGAAAATATGAGATCAAAATTCTTAAATAATAATTTTCATGTTGAGGATGGAAATGCTCTCAATCGAGTATATAGTTTTTTAAATAGTATACATTAATATAACAGATTATTTTTAGTCTAAAAAATTAATTCCTTTTAATTTCAATATGAATAACAATGATATTGATGTGAGTAAAAAAAATAATACTACCGAGAAAGAGTATTGGGATAATTATTACAACGTTGGTAAGGATCATCATTACCCATCTTCATTCTCAAAATTTTGTTTAGAGAATTATCTAATCCAGCCATCAAAAATTCTTGACTTGGGGTGTGGTAATGCCAGGGATTCCTTTTATTTTGCTAAAAACGGTCATAATGTTGTTGGTATTGACTACTCAACTGTTGTAATTGATCAAAATTGCAAACTATCTAAAGAGCTAAACTTATCAGGTTCAACCACATTCAAGGCCAGCAGCTTTTCTATAGATTTACAAAATTATATAGACTTTAATGCTGTCTATTCTCGATTTTCGATGCACACAATCTCTTATAATGAACAACAAAAAGTTACTAATGATGTATATCGATTACTTGTTAAAGGGGGGTTATTTTTTATTGAATGTCGAACCATAAATGATTTTTCATATTTAAAGGGAAAAAAACTAAGTGAATTCGAAAGGTACACAGACCACTACAGAAGATTTATTGATTCTACTAATTTCTTATCTGAATTAATTCAGAAAGGGTTTGTTGTTAAATTTTTCTGTGAATCCAAAGACCTTGCTGTTTTAGATTCAGAAAATCCTATAGTCGCAAGATATGTATTAGAGAAATTCTAAGTGCTCACATTTCAGTTCATATTAATTGTTAAAAAAAATTTTACTATACTATTAGCTTAGATTTAGTATTAAAGATATACTAAAACAAAAAACTAATTAAAAGAATAAAGCACATTACTGGCTTAATATACTCATTTTCGCTTAATGTTTTAGCGTATCTTGTTTCTGTATTTTATAACAACTCAAAAAATCTTATTGTCTTCGGTGCTAGCAATGGGAATTTATACTGTGATAACAGTAGAATTTTATTTGAGTGGTTTTTCAAACATAATCCTCGTGTCAAATGTGCCTGGTTAACAAACTCATTGGTTGTTGAAGAATATTTAAAAGGGAAAAATTTACCATGTGTGAATATTTATTCTTTACAAGGTCGAATTGCATTAAGAAATGCTAGTGTTGGTATTATTTCTAATAGTTTGAATGACTTGTCAGCTAAACCATTTTATCCACTTAAAGGAATTAAATTAATTCAATTGTTTCATGGACAGTCAGTCAAAGCTGTACGTTTTGGAAGAAAAAATCATAAAATATCTATCAAAGAATCTAATGAACGAAGATTAGAATCAAAATTAGTCAACTATGCTATTTCTACATCTGATTTCACAACTGAATTTTGGGATAAATGTATGGAGTTTGGACATAATAAATATGTCGTCACTGGATATCCTCGTAATGATAGTTTATTAAAAGTTCCAAAGAACAATATTAATAAATGGCATGATTTTATAGGTAGTAATAATTCATCAAAAATAATTTTTTATGCTCCTACATGGCGTCATGGAAGAAGTGAAACAAAATTTTTCCCCTTTAATGACTTTAAAAAAAACAAATTAATAACTTATCTTGACGCCAATGATTTTACTTTATTGTTGCGTCCTCATAAGCATGATTTATCATCATATAAAAACTTGAGAATTCTTCTTAATGATTTAACTAATTCTGAACGAATCAAACTTGCGACTCATAACGAATTTGTCGATGCAAATTCCTTTTTACCATTTGTAGATATTTTAATTACAGACTATTCTTCAATATATCACGATTTCCTACTCTTAAATAAACCTTTAATATTCATACCATATGATTATGATGATTATGATTATCATAATGGATTTTTGTATGACTACTATAATTACTTGCCCGGCCCTTCAGTTTATAGTTTTGATAGTTTAATAAAGGAGCTAGATGATATCAAAAATAACGATGATAATTATATTAAGAAGCGATTAGAACTAAGGAATAAAATTCATCGATATAGAGATTTTAGTTCATGTGAAAGAGTTTCAAATCTCGTTGAATCTCTAATACTCAAAAATTAATCAAGATGATATACCTAATCTGGAATGCAAAAAATAAAAAAACATGAGATTTAATATTATATGTTTTATCCCTGATGTTTATAGTGATAACATTATTTCAATAATTAATTAAAACAATGAAAATTGCAATATTTGGATTAGGCTATGTTGGAACCACTTCTTTGGGTTGTTTAGCTAGTCTTAATCACAATCTGATTGGAGTTGACATAGAGACGGATAAGATTAAGCTGATAAATCAAGGAATATCTACTGTAAGGGAGAGAAAATTAAATGATTTAATATTGAAAGGAGTTCAGAGTAAAAATATTATTGCAACGTCTGATGCACAAAAGGCAATTGAATTATCTGAAATATTGATGATATGTGTTGGAACTCCCAATGAAAAACACGGTAACCTTTCAATGAGTAGTGTATTCTCAGTTTCTAAGAATATTGGAAATTGCTTAGCTAATGTTGACAGATTTGTTTCCATAGTGATTAGGAGTACCGTTAAAATTGGTATTAACAGAGAGATAGGTTTAATAATATCAGATCTCAGCGGCAAAGTTTTAAATAAAGATTTTTGTGTTGTATCTAACCCTGAATTTATGCGGGAAGGATCCTCAATAAACGATTTCTTTAATCCACCATTTCATCTAATTGCTTCTGATTGTGATGAGGGTATTAATGAACTTAAAAAAGTTTACAAAGATATAGATGCAAAGGTGATAGAAACCGATGTTGAAACCGCTGAACTATTTAAGCTTATCAATAATTCGTTCCATGCATTAAAGATAAGTTTTTCTAATGAGGTTGGACGTATTGGTAGTGCTCTTGGTATAGATTCTCAAGAAATAATGGGAATTCTGTGTAAAGATCAAACACTGAATCTTTCTCAGGCTTACCTTAAGCCTGGACTGCCTTATGGCGGGTCCTGTTTGCCGAAAGATTTGGATCAACTGAAAAGAGTTGCACAAGACAATGGTGTGAAATCTCCTGTAATTTCAGCAATCAATAGAAGCAATGAATTTCATCGGCATTATATAATGGAAAAAATCTTGTCAGAGGGTAAACAGAATATTGGTTTTTTTGGGTTATCATTCAAGGCCGGTACAGATGATCTTCGATCGAGTCCTATTCCGATATGGATTTCAATGCTTGAGGATTGTAACAAAAATCTAAGGGTATACGATGATGAGATTGACATGGGGGCCTTAGTGGGTGAGAACAAAAAATTACTTCATGAAACTCATCCCAAACTGATAAATATCATGACTACTGATATTGGTTCTTTTGTGAAAGATTTGGAGATGCTGGTTGTATCTAAGATAACGGATTCAATGGAACAACTCAAGATGCTGATCACACAGGATATGATAGTTATTGACTTAGTAGGTATAGAAGACCTAAAAATCTATGATGGATATAAGGGAATATGTTGGTGAAAAATATCATTTTCGAAGAAGCCTTATTATGAAGATTGCTGCTGTTACATGCGCAAATGGTCTGGGGCACATCAGGCGGGTTGTAGGCATTTCAAGTTTTATGTTTAAGAATGGTTTTAGTGGAAGTCTTACCGCTTTTTTGCCCATTGAACATTTAGATTATTTTACTGATTGGAGTGAATGCCAATACTTCCGAAACCATCCCAATATTGAGGTAATCGATTTCCATTATCCCGAAAGTGGTGAGAAAAAGAGTGATTCATTAATTGATAAGAAGTGGTTTAATATTTCACTTCCAGCATTAGATGATTTTGATATAGTATGGAGTGATAACGTTACCCAAGTTCTGGCGAGTCGTCCAGATTCGATATTGACAGGCTCATTTTTATGGTATGATATATTTGCTAAACATGAAAAAAATGATCTTGTAAAAGATTTTATCCAAGACCAAAGAGAATTGACTAGAAGTGTGAAGCCCGTAATGATAGGCTGTGATTATTTTGCAACTCCAGAAGTAAGAAATTTCACTCGATTCCAACCTGTAGGACTTTACAGATATGAGATCTCTATGCGTGAAAAGAAGAAAAAGGATATTCTCTTATCTTGCGGATTGGGGGGAGAAGAAGAAGATCAAGTTGAAGAAGCAATTAATCACATTATTAAGGAAGAAATTGTACCTCCCGAGACGTTGTGGATTGAGCCGCGTTTTTTCCCATCAAATGGCCCTAAATGGATAAAAAGAGCGAACTTCTCCCATAAAATGTTTTCAAAATGTGTAGCTGTTTGTGTCAGACCTGGGATTGGTACTCTTTCGGATGCATTATGTAACAGGACAAGAATTTTTGCGTTTCATAGTAATGCAATTTTTGAAATGCTCCACAATTCACAAATATTAGATAAAATGGGTTTGGGTGAATATTGTGACAATCCTCATGATGCTTATATCAGAGCTATTAAGTTTGCACATAATAATCATTACATAGATAAACAGGTTTATTTTACTTCACATTTACGTATGGACGGTATTTTTGCCACAGCTCAGTTAATTAGCGGTAGTATATCAGTCTAGTTCAATTAAGCTACATCAAACGATTACATGGTTGAATTTATAGCCGAACTTTGTCAGAATCATAATGGTGATTTTGAGATTTTACAAGAGATGGTGCATGCTGCCAAAGATAGTGGCGCCACTCATGTCAAGCTTCAGTATATCCTAGCAGACATGCTGACTTTTCGTGAAAGGTTCGAGCATGGTGAAACAATAAATGGAAAAATAGATGTGATTAAACGACCTTATCAAAATGAGTATGAAAGATTGAGGCATCTTGAGCTTAGTGACCATGAAGTGGAGGACTTTATTTCTCTGTGTACCAAAATTGGAATAAAACCGCTGGTCACAATTTTTACGAGAGATTCTGTTGAAAATTTAATACGACAAGGTTTTACGGAAGTAAAAGTAGCGAGCTATGATTGTGGGTCATTACCATTTCTGAAGGATTTAAAGAATAGTTTTGAAAGGATCATTGTCTCTACGGGGGCGTCATATGATGAAGAAATTAAAGAGGCAGCTGATCTTCTTGATGGAGCGCAATTTTCCTTTTTGCACTGTGTAACTATATATCCAACACCTCTTGATCAGTTTAATCTTAGCCGGATGCAATACTTGTCCAATTATACGTCATCTGTTGGTTGGAGTGATCATAGCTTAGTAAAAAGAGATGGTATAGATGGAACCTTAGTGGCCATCTATTATGGTGCAAAAATAATAGAACGACATTTTACAATTCTTCCTCCCGACGAAACTAAGGATGGACCGGTTTCTGTTAATCCAGAGCAATTAAAAAGCCTTATCGATTTATCCAAACTTACTGTTGAAGATATGGAGTTTTATTTAAGAGAGAGGATACCCGATTTTGAAAAGTGCTTGGGTTCTGATTCAAGAGAACTCTCGGGTGACGAATTGATGAACCGAGATTATTACAGAGGAAGATTTGCCAGCCGAGTTAATGATGAAGTGGTTTATAATTGGGAAAAATAGAATCTGAGAATGAAGTTCTGGCAGTAATTCCGGCTAGAGGAGGATCTAGAGGTGTGCCGAAAAAGAATATTCGCCCTGTCAAAGGGAAGCCTCTGATTATTTACACAATTGAAGTTGCTAAGAGGTGTGAAGTGATCACTGATTTAGTTGTATCTACTGATGATCCGGAAATTAGTAAGGTTTCTGTCGAAAATGGTGTAGAAGTTCCTTTTTTTCGTCCAGCTGAATTAGCGACAGATACTGCTCTTGCTATTCCAACTATACAGCACAGCGTTAAGATGATGGAAAAGGAGAAAGAGACGATTTATGATATTGTGGTGATGTTGCAACCAACCACTCCTCTTAGATCTGTTAGCGATATTTCGGAATGTTTGCAGCTGCTGATTAATAGTGACGCGGATGGGATTATTAGTGTTGTGCAAGTCAATAATTCTCATCCTATGAAAATGAAGAAGATCGTTGATGGTTTGTTGGTTGATTATGAAGAACCTCTGGTTGAAAATCCTCCTCGGCAACTTTTGCCGCCAGTATATATTGTAAATGGTGCAATTTATGCTACGAGAAGAGATACGTTAATGCATGAGGATAGTTTTATGGGGAATAAATGCCTTCCATACACAATGCCAGAAGAAAGATCTGTAAATATAGATAGTAAATTAGACTTTAAACTAGTAGAAGCCATAATTGCTAATGATGGATAATCAAGAATTAAAAAGTCTCTACGAAAAAGTTTTTAGTGATGGGAAAGAGAATTTTTTCACTATGAACACATTCGATGTTTCTGAGGAAGTGTTAAGAGAAATTGATTGGGGAAATAAAGAGGTGTTGGAAATAGGTTGCGGCACGGGTGAAACCGCAAATCTTATTTCTGAAGCGGGAGGGGAAATTCTCGCCATTGATTATGCTTATTCAAGTATTGCAGAAGCAAAAAAACATTATTCTCATCCCAATTTGACATTCGCTGTTGGATCATTGGATTCAGTGCAGGGCAAGTTTGATGTTATAGTGGCTCAGGAAGTTATTGAACACACGGATGATCCTTTTGAGACAATTCAGAAAATGAAGGAATTAATGAATGAAAGTGGAACAATTATTGTTACTTGTCCGAATTTTTTGAATCTCAGAGGCTATATATGGATGACACTCCAGCTCTTATTAGATGTACCCATTTCTCTATCAGACCTTCATTTTCTCAGCCCCTTTGATATGGAAGACTTTGCGAAACGATTGGGTTTGAAGTGTAAATGGAGAACATTCAGATTCGGACAAGCACATGGTGAAGATATGATCACAGACTTAAGAAAAAGATTAACCAATGCATTGCGAGATGCGAATCTGGATAATAGTAATGTTGAAATCTTGCTTGACTGGTTTGCTAAAGCCGCAAGGTATCAAGAAGAAGAGAAATTCAATGGGGCCAAAGCTTTATATAGATTCAATATTTAATGAATAAGTTTTCCTATCTTTCAAAAAACTAATGTATAAAAGTAAAAAAATTGCTGTCGTTGTTCCTTGCTATAATGAAGAAACCCAAATCGCAAAGGTTTTACAAACCATACCAGACTATATAGATTGCATAGTAACCACGGATGACCATAGTTCTGACAAAACGGTTAATATTATTGAATCTTTATCAAAAACCAATGAAAGGATTTTTTTGATAAAACATGATGTGAACAAAGGTGTCGGAGGTTCTATTGAGACTGGCTACGTATGGGCCCG
>CEPV01081370.1_pt1 | contig 10717 bp, 9 predicted proteins | sample 530451 | NCBI WGS metagenome assembly CEPV01 (sample SAMEA2620097, study PRJEB7988) | marine metagenome | isolation source: saline water (ENVO:00002010), including | reverse complement strand
GGTTGGGGGTGTGGCGGGGCGGGGGCGCGGCTTCAAGGCGGACGGCCCCGGACGGCCCCAAAAGGACGGCCCGGTCAGCTTTGCTGAGCCTTGTCCTTTTTCGTCTCGGGTTCGGAAACTTCCTCCGCCTGCTCCGATTTAAGGGCCTTTTGCCCCTCTTCGGGCACGGCTTCGGCCTCCTCCTCCTTCATGCCCTTCTTGAAGGATTTCAAGCCCTTGCCGAAATCGCCCATCAGTGCCGAGATTTTGCCCCGCCCCCCGAACAAGACCAAGATGATTGCCAGGACGATCACCCATTGCCAGATTCCGGTCCAACCACCCATGCTTACTCATCCTCCTTAAAATATTGTGCCAATTGCTTTGCGCGGATTCGGTGGCGGATAATGGCAGAAAGCCCAGGCCGTAGCAATGCGTGGGATAGCGAAGCCCGATTGGCTGAATCCAGGGCCGGTTTCGGCGCGGTTGGGGGTCGATCAGCGGAGCCCGGCGAGCAGCCGCATGGCCTGTTTTTCGCACCCGTTCCGGGCCATCCACACGGCCCGGTGGGCATCCGACGCCAAGCCGCCTGGAACCAGGTGCAGCTTGAGCTTCCGGGCCGCCCGCGAGCCCTTCATCCGGAGCAGATACCGGGCGCCGTCGGCGATGGTCACTTTGGACGGCCATTCCAGGGTGGCGCTTCCGGCCGGCCATTCGGCCTTGGACTTGCTTTTGTCGGTGAGGTTCTTGAGCGTCAGGATTCGGGCCTTGGCGGCCTTTTCGCGCCACAGCATCACCGGCCCCTTGGCCTGTACGCAGACATCGCCCGATTTGCCGGTGTCGATGACCCAGGCGTCGGAAGGCGGTTTCGGCGGCGCGGCGGCGCGCATGGCGCCCAAGGACCCGGTTTCCTTGCCGGAGCCGGAAAGAAGCCCGGAAAGAGAGGCGATCAACTTGGCGTCGCCGCCGCCCTTACCGTCCCCCTGGCCGTCCCCCTGGCCGCCCCCCTGGCCGCCGGCTTTCGCCGGACCCGAGAAGGGGCCTTTCAGGGTCACCGTCTTGCCGGTCTCGGAAACCAGGGTGACGCTGGCGCCGGCGGGAATTTCGATGGCCGTGCCGGACTTGACGACCTGGCCGGGTTTCAACGAGGGCGCGCCGCTGGTGATGACGACCAACTGCTGCGCCTGGGCCGAAAACGCCGCCGTCATCAGCAAGATTCCGATAAACGATGAAATCCATCGAACGGTCATCATTTCTCCTCCATCAATATTGTCGCACCGGTTTGGCCCTTTTCCAAGCGGCTGATGTGGAATTTCGCCAGCGGATCGGAAGGGTTCAGTTCCAAGACCTTGCGGAACCCCTCAAGGGCGCCGGGATGGTTATTTTGCAACAATTCAAAGGCTTCCCTGTAAGCCATCATGGCGGCCGAGTCCGCCTCGCCATCGGCAAGCGGCTCAAAGACCTCCAAGCCCTCGGTCTTTCCCTTCAACACCAAGGCGCCGACGGAGCGGAAGGCGACATCGGGACAGGCACTGGCCGTCACGCCGCTGATGCAGACGCGGGTGCCGAGATGCTTGTTGACGCTTTCCAGCCGCGCCGCCGTGTTCACCATGTCGCCGTGGGCCGTGTAATCGAAGAACTGTTCGCCGCCGAAATTGCCGATAATGGCGGTGCCGGAATGGACCCCGATGCGGGTAATACCCAGATTCAACCCCTTCCCGGCCAGTTCGGCGACGAAATCCTGGCCGAAGGCATCCAGTTCCAGCGCCGTGGCGACGGCGCGGGCCTGGTGGTCGGCCTGGTCCACGGGGGCGTTGAAGAAGCCCACCACCGCATCGCCGACGATCTTGTCCATGGTGGCGCCGTGTTTTAAAAAAATCCCGCACATGGCGCTGAGGTAATCGTTGAGCAGCGGCACCAGAACGGAGGGCTCGGTGCGTTCGGTAAACGACGTGAAACTGGCGAGGTCGGTAAATATATATGTCAGTTCCCGCCTTTCACCGCCGACGTTGAGCTGCTCGGGGTCGGCGACAAGCTGGTTGACGAGGGCCGGGGAAAGATACCGCGAGAACGCCTCGCGGATGAATTTCTTCTGTTGCCGGTCGCGGCGGCCGATATAGGCGACGCTCATGCTGGAACTGGTGACGAAACCGAGGGTCGGCGCCAACAGCGGGATCATGATGCCGCCATATCCAAAAAGCGCGAACCCGCCGCCCCAAAACAGCGTCAGCGACGCCAGGTAACCCCCGCCCTTGGCCCACAAAGGCAAGTCCAGCATCGCCAACAGCACCCCGATGACGGCCAATGCCGCGATCAGCGCCGTTTCATTGAACGTCCCTATTTTCGCCTGCGTCCGCCCATCGATCAGTTGCGCCATGGCATGGGCGAAAATGAATATCCCGGGCAGGTTTCCCGCCTGCCCGCCCCAGGCGGCCGCGTAGGGCGTGCGGTGGCGGTCGCTGAGGGGAAGATCGGCGCCGATCAGGACGACCTTGCCGGCGAACCAGGGCTTGGGCAAAAACGCCGCCGCATGGGCCGGAAAGACGCGGAAGGCGTTCTCCCCCTTCCCCGGCCCCGGGCGATAAACCAGCGCCAGGTCCTTTTCCGGGGCCTTCTTGCCGATGATTTTCGCCAAATGGGAAACAAACCCCGGCGTCCATGAGCCGCCGACGGAATCACCGGGGTAGATCCAGCGGACGGTGCCGTCGGTCCGGTCCGTGACCAGATTCACCAGTCCCGTCTTTATCCCCTCGGTAAAGCGGATCAGGTATTCCTTTTGCGGTTTCGTCAGGGCCTCGGCCTTACCGGCCGAGGCGACGACCACCGGCACGGAAAGGGTCAGGAGCTTCCGGCGCAGGGCGTTGTCCTTGGCCGGCTCGGTCGGCTGGTCGAACAGGATATCGATGCCGATGGCCTTGGGCTTGGCGGCTTCCAGCGCCGTCAGGAGGCGGACCAGAAACCCCCTGTCGACGGGCGAACGGTAGGGCAGCGTCGCCAGCGTGTCCTCGGTGATGGCAATAACGACGACATCTTTGTTCCGCGGCTCGGGCGCCGCCAGGGTGGCGAAACGGAAATCCCCGAGCCAGTTCTCGCCGGCCCTGAACGTCGGCAGCACGCGAGGCAACAGCGCGCCGAGCGCCGTCGCCAGCACGACGATGGCGAAAACGGATAACAGTTCCCTGGGCGAAATTTTCCTCAGCATGGACCCTGTACTCTAACAGGATTATCGCAAGACGTAAGCGGACGCGACGGCCCTTGACGCATCCCCCCGGGGCAGGGTTTTTATTTACCCCGAAATCACTTAAAATTGTCGCACTCATTCCCAGCATGGGGGGGTCGGATGACCGTTTCGAGACCCTGTAATTTGGCCATGACGCATGCCGCCACTTTTGTGGTCTTCCTATGCATGGCCTTTATCGGCGCCCCGTTCCCCGCCGCCGCCGAAACCGTGACCCTGCCGCCGGCCAAATACAAGCCGCTGCCCATCGGCACCAAGGTCAAATTCGACAACAGAAGCTTCGAAGTCACCAAAACAGACGGCTTCTTGACGGTCTTCAAGGCCCGGTCCGAAGGCGTGAATTCATGGCTCGGCAAATCCAAAAGGAGTGAAGGGTGGATGCGGGCCTACGGCCTGTTCGGCGAATTCACCCAAAACATGCACGTCTTCGACACCCGGGGCGACCTCATTACCTACGAGATCGACGGCGATGAACGGGAAAAACTCAAGTCCCTCTGGCCCCTGGAGGTCGGCAAGAAAACCTCCTTCGAGCTCAAGGAAGGGGGCGGCGAATGCACCGACCCGGACGAATGGCAAATTACCCTCGAGGTGACGAAATCGGAGGTAATCGCCATCAAGGGCATCGATTATCCGGTGTACGTGATCGAGGAACGGGGCAAATCCTCCTCGGGCAAAATCTACAAGGGCCGGCGCTGGTATCAGCCCGCCGCCGGCATCGTCATCAAGGCCGAAAGGGACTGGGTGAAATCGTTCCAGGTCCGGCCCATGATGGCGGATGCCGGCGGCGGGTTCGGCGGTGGGTTAGGCGGCGGATTCGGCGGCGGATTCGGCGGCTTTGGCCCCGGCTCAATGTGCATGGGAACCAACTACGTCAAGGAGCCGCTTTTCGGCGAAGGCGAGGAAGACAACTATTCCCTGGTCCGTGTCACCTACCCCGAAGGCACCACCACCCACGCCTTGAAGGGCACCAAGGAAGGCGGCCAGGCCGAAGCCCTGCTGGCCGAGGTCCGGGGCCTGAAAAAGGAGGTCGAGGTCGCCAGCCGGGGATTGGCGGGGAAACCCGCGATCGACATCAAAGGCGTCGATTTCGGCCAATATCACGCGCTGGTCATCGGCATCAACAAATACAAGCACCTGCCGAAGCTTGAGACCGCCGTCCGCGACGCCAAGGCCGTCGCCCAGGTGCTGGAAAAGGATTACGGCTTCAAGGTGAGGCTGCTGGTCAACCCGGACCGCCAGGGCATCATCGACTCCCTGGATGAGTTCCGGGAGTCCCTCGGAGGCAAGGACAACCTGCTGATTTATTACGCCGGTCACGGGTGGCTGGACGAGGACGCCGATAGGGGCTATTGGCTGCCCTCCGACGCCCAATCGAACCGGCGCAGCCGCTGGGTGTCCAACGCCACCATCACCGATACCCTGAGGACGCTTCAGGCCAAGCATGTGATGGTGGTCGCCGACAGTTGTTATTCCGGCACCCTGACCCGTTCCGCCAACATCGGGCTGCGGGCCGGCGATTATTACAAGCGCATGGCCAAGAAATGGGCCCGGGTGGCGATGGTTTCCGGCGGGCTGGAGCCGGTGGCGGACAAGGGCGGCGGCGGCCACTCGCCGTTCGCCAAGGCCTTCATCGAGGCGTTGAACAACAACGATTCGGTCATCGACGGGACCCAGTTGTACAGCAACCTGCGCCGCCCGGTGATGGTTGCCGCCGACCAGACGCCGCAATATTCGGACGTCCGGAACGCCGGCCACGACGGCGGCGATTTCATGTTCGTGAAGAAGAAATAAGAGGTGCCGATGACCGCCGGGAGAATCCTTCCCGTCCTGAGAGGACTGACCGCCGCCATCGTTTTGTCGGCCTTGACGGTGACGGCCCAGGCGGCCCTGGCCGCCGAAGGATCGGCCCTGGGGCCTGCCGCTTTCAAGCCGCTGCCCGTCGGCACCAAGGTCAAATACGACGACCGCAACCTGACGGTAAAAACGTCGGAAGGGTTCCGGACGGTTTACCGGGTCTGGGTCGGCGGAAAAAAGGCGTGGCTCGGCACCCATGCCCTGTTCGGCGAATACGCGACCGACCTTTACGTCTACCACGACGGCGGCGATGCCATCGCCTATGAAATCGACGATGCGAACAAAAGCAGACTGGAAGCCCTTTGGCCGCTGGAAACCGGAAAGGAAACCCGCTTTCAAATGATCGAAGAGGCGGCCTTCGCCGAAGACCGGCAAACGTGGACGATTTCTCTGAAGGTCGTGAAAACGGACGTCATCAAGATCAAAAAAGTCCGCTACGCGACCTTCTTGATCGAGGAACGGGCCCGGTCCAGCGGCGGCATGTCGTTCGTGCGCAAAAAATGGTACCACCCGCCATCGGGGCTGGTCCTCAAATCGACGAAAACCTGGACCGGAAAAAACCAGTTCGGGGACAGCTACAAAAAGATCTCGTATTTCGAAATGGACGAAGAAGAGAACTACCTCCTCAACGAGGTCGGTTTCCCCGAAGGCACCACCACCCACGCCTTGACCGGCACCGAAGTCGAAAGCGACGTCGACAAGGCCCTGCTGGCCGAGGTCTCGAGCCTGAAAAAAGAGGTCGAGGCGGTCCGAAGCGGCATCGCCGGCGGCGGCGTGTCGGCCGCCCTCGAGGGCGTCGGCAACGTGGATTTCGGCCGCTATCACGCCTTGATCATTGGCATCGACAAATACAAACACCTGCCGAAGCTCGAGACCGCCGTCCGCGACGCCAAGGCCGTGGCCGATGTGCTGAAAAACGAATACGGCTTCAAGGTGACGCTGCTGATCGACCCGGACCGGGTGACCATCATCGACGCGCTCGACGAAATGCGCGAGACCCTCGGCGGCAAGGACAACCTGCTGATCTATTACGCCGGTCACGGCTGGCTCGATGAGGACGCCGATCGTGGCTATTGGCTGCCCGTCAACGCCAAATCCAACCGCCGCGCCCGGTGGGTGTCCAACGCCACCATCTCCGACACCCTGAAGACGCTTCAGGCCAAGCATGTGATGGTGGTCGCCGATAGCTGCTATTCGGGGACGCTGACCCGGGCCGCCAAAATCGGCATTCGCTCCGGTGACTACCTGAAGCGGATGTCCGAGAAATGGACCCGGGTGGCGCTCGTTTCGGGGGGGCTGGAACCGGTGGCGGACAAGGGCAGCAGCGGCTATTCGCCGTTCGCCAAGGCCTTCCTCGATGTGCTCAGGGGCAACGACGCCATCATGGACGGCACCGAGATGTTCTCAAAGATGCGGCGGCCGGTGATGGTTTCGGCCGACCAGACGCCGGAATACTCCGACGTCCGGAATGCCGGTCACGACGGCGGAGATTTCCTGTTCGTGAAAAGGAAATAAGGTTTCCTTTCATTGATTGATGGTGCCCGGGGGAAACGAATGAACCCGGGTGGAAAGCCGCCGCCCGGTATCAGGCGCGTTCTTCCTCGCCGCCGTCCGGGTCGAGGGGTTCCGGATCATCGATGGAATTTGACGACTGGCCCGGTTCCCGGTCGTCGTCTTCAGGGGACTCGATCAATTCCAACTGGGCGCCGCCCTCATCGGAGTCTTCATCCCCGTCGCCGCCATTCCTGTTTGAACCCTGGGACTGATAGACGCTGATCGCCGGCCCCGAATCCAAAAGCCCGGCGGCCTTTAATTCGTCCATGCCGGGCAAGTCGCGAATATCCTCGATGCCGAAATGGTCCAGGAACCCATCGGTGGTCCCCCATGTCGCCGGCCGGCCGGGCGTCCGCCGCCGGCCCTTTGGCCTGATCCAGCCGGCTTCCAGGAGCACGTCCAGGGTTCCCCGGCTCAGGCCCACGCCCCGGATCTCTTCGACCTCGGCCCGGGTCACCGGCTGGTGATAGGCGATGATGGCCAACGTCTCGACCGCCGCCCGGCTGAGCTTGCGCGGCACGTCGATTTCCATGTTCAACTGCTGGGCCAGGTCGGGCGCGGTGCGAAAGGCCCAGGAACTTCCCGAGCGCACCAGGTTGACTCCGCGATCGGCGTACATCCCCCGTAACTCGCCCAGCAAGGCCTCCAGGTCCACGCCCTCGGGCAGCCTGTGGGACAAGGCGCGTTCCAAGAGCGGCTCGGCGGAAGCGAACAGGATCGCCTCTAGAAGCTTCAGGTGCCGGGGGTCGTTTCCGTTTTCAGGCGCGTTCATTCCTCAATCGGCTCCGAATTATCCCCGGCCACCGCCCCGGGGCCGTCGCGACGGGTGGATTTCAAGTAAATGGGCCCGAAGACATCATGCTGGCGCAGCTTGACCTTGCCTTCGCGGGCCAGTTCCAGGCTGGCGGCGAAGGTGGAGGCAATGGCAGAGCGCGCCACAAGACCTTCCTGCGCCCCTTCCGGCAGGAACCGCCAAAGGCTTTCCCAGTCCGGAGTCGAGCCCAGAAGCCTGCGCAGGCGCTGGAGCGCGTCCTCGACAGTGTAGATGTCAAAGGGCTCGATATGAAGCGGCCCCCCGGGGCCCCGGCGCTTTTGATCGCCATAGGCTTTCAACAGATCGTACAGCGTTACCTCAAGGATGGGGTTGACCAGGGCACGGAAGGTTTCCGGGGCGCCGCGGGGAAAGAAATCGTGCCCGAGCCGGGACCGCGCCATCAACCGCCGACCGGCGTCGTGCATGGCCTCCAGCCGTTGCAGTTGAAACGCCAACGCCGCCGCCATCTCTTCGCCGGTCGGTTCGTCCTCGCCGCCGAGGTCGGGAAGCAACAACCGGGATTTCAGATAAGCCAGCCACGCCGCCATGACCAGATAATCAGCGGCCAGTTCCAGGTTCGTCCGCCGGACTTTGGCGACGAATTCGAGGTATTGATCGGCCAGCGCCAGGATCGATATCCGCGTCAGGTCCAGCTTATGTTCGCGGGCCAACAACAATAAAACGTCGATGGGACCCTCGAAACCGTCCAGGTCGACGACAAAAGACGCGCCGATGGGAAGGTCGCCGGGGTCTGCACCGTCTTCGAATGTGTCGAGGTCGTCCATGAGGTTTCTTTTTTCTTGCCGCCCTAAATCCCGGCCGACTCTAGCCATGTCCGGTGATCATGAAGACGGCCTCCATAAGATACTCCGTCGGTATCCCGACAAGCCACCAGAACACGTTCAAATCCACCCCTATTTTGCCACCGATCCAGGGCAGGATAAACACGGCCGCGAGAATTATCGCGATTCCCGCCCTCTCAAGCCTTGCAAGCCGCCGTGACAGTGGATTTGGGAGAAGTCCCACCGCCACCCGGCCGCCGTCCAATGGCGGCATGGGAAGCATGTTAAAGACGCAAAGCAGAAGGTTGATTCGCACCGAATTGATCAGGTTATGGCCGGCCCATTGGTAAACGTCGCCGGAAAACATCGGCAACAGGTGCACCAAGGCGGCCGAAATCACCGCCAACAGCAGGTTCGACCCCGGCCCGGCGAGGGCCACCAGCACCATGTCGCGCCGGGGATGCCCGAGACCGGCGAAATTGACCGGCACCGGCTTGGCGAAACCGAACATCATCCGGCCGCCGGAGGCGAACAACATCAGCGCCGGCAGCAGAATGGTGCCGAACAGGTCGATGTGGCTGAAGGGGTTGAAGGTTACCCGTCCGAGCCGATAGGCGGTGTCGTCGCCGAGCCGCCAGGCGACCCATCCATGCGCCGCCTCGTGGATGGTGACGGCGATCAGCACCGGCAGAACCCACACCGAGACGGCGAAGGCCAGGTTTTCCATGTCCATTATGCGCCAGCCTCCGCATTCATGATTTCGTCCAGCCGCGCCTTGACCCTCGGCGCGTCGATATACCTTGGCCCCTTTCGCATCGACTCGCCGTTTTGAAGCCGCGCCAGCCCTTCGTCGGTGAGAGGCCCGGCCCCGGCGGCCGCCGCCTCCATCTCGGCCATGTCCCCCGAACAATGCAGCACCAGGTCGCAGCCGGCGGCCAATACCGCCTTCGTGCGTTCCTCGAAGGAGCCGCCGAGCGCCTTCATGCCGATGTCGTCGGAAACCAGCACCCCCTTGAAGCCGATGTCGCCGCGGATGGTCCGGGAAATAACCTCGGCCGACGTGGTCGCCGGGTTTTCCCCGTCAAGGGCCGTATAGACCACATGCGCCGTCATCGCCCAAGGCAGGCGGCTGAGGGCCCTGAACGGTGAAAAATCGGTTTCCGTCAGCTCTTCGGTCCCGGCGTCCACCACCGGCAACTCTTCGTGGCTGTCGGCCTTGGCCCGCCCATGGCCGGGAATATGCTTGATCACCGGAATCACCCCGCCCTGGAAGTGCCCCGCCGCGGCCGCCATGCCAAGCGCCGCCACGATTTCGGGGTCGTTGCCGAAAGCGCGGTCGCCGATGATCCCGTGAGAGTCCGGCCCGGGGATATCGAGGACCGGGGCGCAGTTGACGGTAATCCCGAGACCGGAAAGCTCGGCCGCGATCAGTTGCCCGTTCAGGCGCACCGCTTCTTCCGCCCGGCTTATGTTCCGCCCGGCCAAGGCGGCGAAGGCACCGGGCGGCGGGGCATCGCGCCAATGGGGCGGTTTCAGGCGCTGCACCCGGCCGCCTTCCTGGTCGATCAGCATCGGCGTCTGGGGACTGTTGACGGTTTCCCTGAGTTCCCCGACCAGGCCGCGTACCTGATCGGGGTCCTGGCAGTTGCGTTCAAACAGGATAAAACCCGTCGGATTCGCTTGTTCGAAGAAACGCCTTTCGTCAGCCGTCAATGCGGGGCCGGAGCAGCCGAATATCACCGCCTTGGGACGGCCTTGCGGCGAAAGATGAATTTCAGGATCGTCCAGGTCGTCCGAAGGTTCGGCTTTTCCCACGTCGAGCCCCGCCTACCTGACGGGCTTGATGATCAGGCAGCCGACCTGCCGCTTGGACAGTTGCTGGCACAACCGCCGGGCCGCTTCTTCGTCGGCCAAGGGGCCGACGCGAAGCCGGTAAAAGATACCCTTTGCTCCGCCTAAGTCGGCCCTGGTCACCGTCAGACCCAAGTCCCCCAAAAGGTCCAGGTGTTTTTTTCTCAGCCGTTCCCACTCGCTTTGCGCGCCTTGCGGGGACCGGGCGGCGGCAAGCTGCACCAGGTACGCGCGGCGGCTGGGAATGGGAGCGGGAGCGGAGGGCGCCGGTTTGGGGGCCGGCTTCGGCGCGGCGGCTTGTTCCGTTTCCGGTTTGGGAGCCGGCTTGGGGGCCGGCTTGGGGGCCGGCTTCGGCGCGGCAGCTGGCTTCGGTTCGGGTTTGGGCGCCGGTTTGGCTGCCGGTTTTGGGCTTTCCGCCGGCGGAATCAGTTTTTCCGCTTTCGGTTCCGATTCCCGTTTGGCCTTGACCGGCGCCGGGGCGGTGGTCCGGGTTTTATTGGCCGCTGACGTCGAGGATGCCTGGGGCGCCCGGGGAGGCGGCGGCGGGGGCGGGCGTTTTGCCGCCGCCACGTCCTTGACCGTCGGCACTTCGGGCACCGGCTTCGTTTTCGGGGTTTCCTTGGCCGCTTCTTTTTTGGGAGCCGGCCT
>CEPV01094525.1_pt1 | contig 10740 bp, 9 predicted proteins | sample 530451 | NCBI WGS metagenome assembly CEPV01 (sample SAMEA2620097, study PRJEB7988) | marine metagenome | isolation source: saline water (ENVO:00002010), including | reverse complement strand
TGAAAATGAGTCCGAGCTTGGTAAAATAAAGGCACCAGAACAGAACTTGTTCATCTGCGTTACAAAACTACTTATATATAAATAAGTATACTAATCACTAAAAACATCTCAGAAAAAACATTCCAACATTCGCAAGAATGTTGGAATGTTGTGTTGGAACGTTGTGAATAGTTTAGAGTTTATGCAATAGCAAATTTTTGATATAATACACGGTATTGCATAAAGATTTAAGATGTGTTATCATTTATTAAGTTTAAGTTTAAATATATGACAAAAGAAGGAGCACCAAAAAATTGGCTTCATCCACACCAAGAGAGAGTTGTGCAACAAAGGCAGGCGGCAGAAATGGGGCAGTTACCAATTCGGGAGCAAGCGGAAATGCTTAAGAACGACGCAGAGATTCTTGCTGGTGTATTAGAGTTTGGCCTTCAAGTACGAGGATTGTTAAATCAATTTGGCAATGCAGACGCTATACCAGAAGCTCATCTAAAGGAAGTTGTTGAAGGTCTTGATTATCCGCCAGGAATGGCACTCGCACTTGCTCGCATCTTTGAGAGTCAAACAAAAGAAAAAAGCGGACCAGTCCGTTAAAACAGTACGAGGGTCTCGTGCTGTTTTTTTATAAGCGACGTAAAATGAGAGCAAACGAACAGGAAAAGGTTGAATCTTTTTTCCGCCAAGGTTCAACCTTTTCCTGTTCGTTTGCCGAGCCGAGGAACTTATACAAGACGAAGTGCTTTTATATTCAATCCTCAAGCTGCTTTTTTTCTACCCTCCCCATCTTCTTCCGGTGCCGACACGGGAATATTTTGGTCATACCACGATATCAACTCTTGTGAAAGTTTCTGGCCCTCTTTACGCGCAAAATTAATTCTAGGTTGATCATGCTGCTTATCATATTTAACTCTTGTCGAAAAAAGATCTTTTGGATCTTTCTCAACACCAGACGGAAAAGAATTTAAATAAACAAGAGGTACACCGCCTTTTTTCCCAGCAAAAACTTCTCCTCCAAATTGATACGACAAATATTCCAGGCTTTCCCCTGATACACCCCCAAGATTTCCAGTCAAAGCTGAAATTATGGCAACATCAAAATCACACCCATGCCTACGAAGAGCCTGCGCAAGCGGTTTTAGTGAACCACCAGTCTGACTTGAATCATCAACAATTAAAACTCTTGATGCTGATAATTCTTTATTTGGATCAATTTTTCTTAAATACTGTAAGATTTTATCCGCCTTTGCGTCAACCTCACTTTTTGGTGATTTTAATTCTTCCTCGGAATCCAAGCCTCTTGAACCTGCAAGAAAAATTCTTTTGGGAGGAGGTAGATTCTTTTTTTTATAAACATCTTTTACAATATCGCCTAATATAATAGCTGGCATCCTTCCAGAAGTATCTATACCAATAATAAGTTTGTAATCTCCATCATCAATCCGTGAACGTAATTGTTCAAGTATATTTTTAATCGGTTCAGAAAGTTCAGCTATCGCTTCCTGTATTCTCTTTCTTACGTCCGGTTGAACCTCTGCACTAGAATCGCGCGGCTGAAGTTTTTCTACACTCATATTAAATATAGTTAATAATTTTTAAGAGATTCTAATTGGCGTTTAATAGCGACAAAGATGTGGTTATTTTCCGGATTATTCGGATAATGCATTCGGATTATTATGATATTTCTCCTGAATCTCACTTTCAATCTCGGCGCGGTCGCGGCCGTATGTTTCATAGGAATGCTGTTTGAGCCGCTCCGCGACATCTGGATCTCCTTCTCCGGGCGGCAAGATTCCAATATTAAACGGTTTCTCCGGCCTTCCATTTACCAAAAGCCGAGCATATGCATTGTAATTATCTATGTTAAGAAGATCGTTCGCGGAAAAAACAGGTTCAAACTGTTTTTCCAGAACTTCCGCATCTTCAGAACCAACGCGAAACGCCGCAAGTGAGCCAACATTTCCAAATACTGCATTTTTTGTCTGCTCCTCAAGTTGCGCGATAAATTGATGCGCGATAGTCAAAGAGAGTTTATACTTGCGCGCTTCGGACAAAATAACGGCAATAGAGTCGGTAGTAATATTTTGAAATTCATCAATGTATAAATAAAACGGCGGAAGGTTTGCGCTTCCAGTGTCAGCCCGCGAAAGCGCCGCCATTAAAATTTTGCCCACTAAAATAAGTCCGAGTAAATTCGCATTAATGTCCCCCAGTCGCCCTTTTGAAAGATTCACCAACAGGATTTTGCGCTCGTCCATAATATTCCTAAAATTAAATGACGATTTTTCTTGAGCGATAATCGGCCGCATAATGTCATTCGCCATAAACACGTCAAATTTGCTCGTAATGTATGGAACAATGTTTGCAAGCGACTGCTCACCGCCTGCCTTTGCCGCAACTTCAGTCCAGAATTGCTTCACGACTGGATTTTGAGCACGCGAAAGTTTCATTTCTCTATATGATTCTTCCGCGAGCACACGCGAAATATCAAGAAGCGTGCTTCCACTCTCGGGATCTTCAAGCACAAGAAGCGCCGCATTTCTGAAATATTGTTCAAATATTGGACCCATTGATTCTGGTACCGCGCCGTAGAGCTTTTGAAAAATACTAAAGAGCTCGTTAACAACAAATGTCTTCTGCTCCGGATACGCCGGATCATACTCAAGCATATTAAGCGCCATTGCGCGCGGAATATAAGCTGGATCAAAGTAGATAACATCTGCGGCACGCTCTTCTGGAATCATTCCCAATACATCCATGACATCACTTCCGTGTGGATCAATCATGCAAACCCCCTCTCCGTCTTTAATGTCCTGCAGAATCATATTTTTAAGGAGTGTCGTTTTTCCGGTTCCGGTTTGCCCTATTGTGTAGAAGTGACGCAGACGATCTTCTTTCGTAAGATACGCTTTTGTCTCCACACCACGATGTCGATTAATTCCAAGAAGTGTTCCTCCTTGCGGCAAATTAATCGGCGCCGGGGCACTACCCGCTTTTGCTTCGCGCAGTTGCGGAGATGACGCGCTACCTTGTGCCGGAAAGTGAATGACTGTTGTCATTTCTTTTAGATTAAGCGGCAAAGCGCTTTTTTCAGAATAATTGCGAAATGAAAAATCTTTCAGAAGCGCGGAGAGTTTTCTACCAGACAGATGCGTGAATGTGAGTTTATTCCCACGCGTATTTTCAAGTTGATTAAATGCAGATTCAATTTCAGAAAGAATATCCTCTGCACGCTCTTTATTTCCGGCAGAGACAGCAATGCGGATATTACATCGCACGATCTGGCTTGCGATTTTATTTTGAATATTCTCAATAATTGCGGGATCAGGAGGTGTCTGCGGCTCATTATCTTTTTTCTGTGGAGTAGATTTAAATAAGTCCGCGACGGCTTTTGCATATCCGCCGCTTAGCGTTTCGGGAGTTTTGAGCGCCTCTTTTATCGGCATTCCTTTTTGAATGTTTTCAAGCACTTGCTTGTATCGACTCACATGCACACTTCCGGCTGGATGAAAAACTACCTGAATTGCGGCCCCGCCGCCGTCCTTTTCGATTTTTGAAAATGTGTTTAAAATGACGTTAAGCGGATCGTGGTCAAATTCTTCGTATGTTTTTATCGGGAAAATTGGTTTGCGCGACAGCGTCGCCTCGGAGCCGACAGATACTCCACCTTCAACAAAAATATTGTAATCGTTCTTCTGCTCCGTGACACGCGCATTTGGAAAAATAGACAAGAGATGTTTTTCAAATAAATCGCGCTTATGATTCGGCACAGCAGCATAGAGAATAATCTCATTACTCTTGTCTTCAACAGCAAGTTCAATAGTGAAGTGCGCTTGTGCGTCTTTTCCTTCTCCTGAAACAGATAGCATGCCTGCGTAAAACTGCTCCATTGAAGAAAGGAGTTCTTTGAGTGTTTTTTGCCGTGCCTCTTCGTCACGTTCATCAGGAAGCGCAACTTCAAAAAGAGTCGTGTGAAGCACTTTCCATAGTGGCCCTTTTTCTCTAAGTCCGGGAGTGTCAAATCCTTCCTTAATATATTCAATGAGAAAGCGGTGGAAATCGTCTTCAATATGAGGGTTTGCCATTTTTTCGACGATGGTAAGAGTATTTTTAATCCCTTTCTCCCGCATGATTCCGAGCAATTCACCCATCTTTCCATCATGCTCCTCCGGCTCAAGATCAAGGATGATCTTCTCGGTCTCCTCCTTTGTGAGGGTATGTTCCGGCGCAAGTACCTTTTCTGACGGCTGTTTTTGATACGCTTTTACCTCTTCTTTGGCAATTTCTTCTTGCGGCACAGGCTCTTCCAGTGTGCTGTCTCCTGCTTCTTTCTTCTCAATTTCCTTACGCAAAAAAGCAATCTCCTCCTCAGGAGTTTTAAATTGAAACGATTCTCTGGGGGCAGCTCCTACCATAATATTTATTAGTATATCACGAGGCGTACTCACCAACCAACACATATCTACCAAAAAAAGCCCCGCCAAATATCAGAGATATCAGCGGGACCGATTGAGCTTCATCACACTGGACGAAGCAAATATATCGCAACAATGCCGAGCAAGATGCCTAATACTTTTTGCAATGTTAAAACCTCCATGAAGAACAAAATACCACCGACAACCGTCACGACAAGCATCAGAATATCTATAATCGGAACACTCGTTGAAATATCAACAAGAGGACTTCCGACCACATAATTAAAAGTGACAAGTCCTGCTCCCATCACAATGCCAGAGATGGTCAGTATTACGAGAGTGGACGCTGACATATTGGAAAACCCAATCTGCAATGCTCCGGTAGCACTTTGATACCAGACGCTAAGTACTACGGGAATGAGACTCGCGAGAACAAGAATGAGACTGCCCAGATGACCGGTTCCACCGGCCAGGCGTAGGATGAGCGGATAACCACCCCAACAGAGAGCCACTAGGCCTATGGAAATGTACAGGATCGTCATTCTTTAATCCTTTCCTTCGGTGTCAAAAACTATTTTAACGGTATCATATATTATTATTTTGTCAAACACGCGTCGCGTCCAGACTGATGGACATCCGCTATCCAACAGTTAAGACCTTGATTTCAACACTTCGCTATGGAAACATAATGGTATTATGCATATTCTTGCCATAGAGACATCTTGCGATGAGACGGCCGTCTCTCTTGTTGACTGCTCTGGTGATCCTTGGAAAGGAGGGGTTAATTTTAATGTGCTTTCAAATATAGTCCTCTCACAAGCGAAACTTCATGCAGAATACGGAGGTGTGTATCCGTCACTTGCCAAACGAGAACACGCAGAGAACTTAATTCCAGTTCTAAAAAAAGCACTGGAATTAAGTTCTCTGGAATCAGGAATCAGGAATCAGGAATCAGGAATTGATACTCAAAAATTAGAAAAAATTCTACAGAGAGAGCCGGAACTGCTCAAGCAGTTTCTAGAATTTATTCCGACAATCGAGAAACCAGCTATAGACAAAATAGTTGTAACGCGTGGACCTGGACTTGAGCCGGCATTATGGGTTGGTATCAATTTTGCAAAAGCGCTTGGAGAAGTATGGAATATTCCTGTTTCTGGAATTAATCACATGGAAGGTCACGTCTTTTCTGCTCTTTTGCAGAAAAGACGTGACCTTCCACAACTTACAACCTACAACTTACAACCTACAACTTTTCCTGCGCTTGCATTATTAATTTCGGGTGGTCATACAGAATTGGTACTTATGAAAGACTGGCTGAAATATGAAATTGTTGGCGAAACAAAAGACGATGCGGTAGGAGAAGCATTTGATAAAGTTGCGCGAATGCTTGGGTTAGGTTACCCAGGAGGTCCTGAAATTGCGCGGCAAGCCGCGCAATTTCAGGACAAACCGTCTCTCAAACTTCCGAGGCCCATGTTAGATAGTGGTGACTTCAATTTCTCCTTCTCCGGACTGAAAACCGCGGTATTATATGAGATTAAAAAAAACAATAAATTTCAACCGGAGGCTGATCCGCCTTCTCGGCCTGAGGCTGACCAGCCTCAGGCTGGGGCGGAGACTTCTAAAATTATTCAAGAGTTTGCTCATGAATTCCAGGAAGCGGCCACTGATGTACTTGTCTCAAAAACCGTTAAAGCCGCTAGAGAATATGGCGCAAAAACTATTCTCGTCGGCGGGGGTGTCTCGGCTAATCAGCGCATTAGAGATGCGCTTACTGAACAAACAACCAACAACCTGCCACCGACAACAAAATTACTGCTTTCCCCATTAGAGTTGACAGGTGACAACGCGCTTATGATTGCAGTAGCCGGATATCTCCGCGCTGCTCTAAACAAAGAATGCAGAGAAGAAATTGCTGCGCATGGAACTTTAAGACTTGCGTAATCGTGAATTACAAAATTCATAACACATAAATAAAGGTTCCTCGATCTAAAGGCACGCGATGTTGAACCTATATTAACTCCTCGGCTCGGCAATGAGAAAATTCCGCTTCGCTCCACTTTCTCATTGCGCTCGCTCTACGTCGTTAATAAAAACCCAACCGGCATGATTGCCGGCTGGATACATTCTAGCGTTGTAACTTGTGCAAATTAAAAAGAAATCTTACGCGGCCTTGCCTCAACCAGCGAGCTTTTTTCGCCACTTTCTAAAGTGACCTCAGAATCAACCATGATCACAACAAACAGCTGAACTGACCCTTTTAAATTTTGCTTTTTCCCCCACTTTTTAATATGCGACTTATAAAGATCAGACAATCCCGCTGCTGCTTTCCAAAAATCAGCATCAGCACGTTGTGGTGTCTTTGAAATCCCTGTCAAGCGAAACTCAACGCCACGTCCTTTAGATCCACTCACAGCTGTATCGCATTGCTGAAGGTAAATTTCCGCAGGTCCCATTTTTTGCTCAAAATGCAGTGCTTTACTTATTACATTTCCTGCCTTTTTTGCAAACTTTCTTGAATTAAGTATTTTCTTTATACGCCTCTCTTCTTTTCTAGGAAAACCAATCAAAGCCGCTTTTAACTTCATGGCAAACTCCTCGTTTGATTTACTGTCTACATCTGAATCCCATATTACTGAAGCAAAAAAAGAAGTCAAGTATTAAAATCTATTCTAATATTCTTGAGAATATTAGAATAGATTAGCGTTACAAATTACAATCTACTAGAGCATATCGCGAAATCTGCAAGAAAAATATGGTACTATTCTACCTATGGATGAAAAATTCCTAAAGCCATATAGCCCAAAAGAGACAGAAGACAATATATACAAGCTCTGGGAGGAGAGCGGTTTTTTCAATCCTGATGTTTGCATAAAAGAGGGCATTACAGACAAAGATGCGAGGCCGTTTTCGATCGTGCTTCCCCCACCAAATGTGACTGGAAGACTTCATTTAGGACATGCATTTGAAGATGCACTTCAAGACGCCTTTGTTCGCTTTGCGCGAATGCGCGGCAAGAAAACACTCTGGATTCCTGGAACAGACTCTGCCGCCATTGCAACACAAGCACGAGTTGAAAAAGAAATATACAAAAAAGAGAAGAAGACGCGTCATGATCTTGGGCGCGAAGAGATAGTTTCGCGTGTAGAAAAGTTTGCTAAAGAAAACGAGGAAACTATGCTCAATCAAATAAAAAAAATGGGAGCCTCGCTTGATTGGTCACGATATGCCTATACGCTTGATGAAAAACGAAATGCGGCTGTCTCAGAAGCATTCGTACAAATGTATGACGCGGGGCTCATATATCGCGGAAATCGTATCATAAACTGGGACCCCAAAGGACAAACAACGATATCTGACGACGAAGTAGTTCACGAGGAACGAGACGGTATGTTCTTTACATTTCGATACTGGAAAGACTTTCCTATTCCCATTTCCACGTCTCGTCCAGAAACTAAGGTTGGCGATACGGCTGTAGCGGTTAATCCAGAAGATAAAAGATATAAAGAATTTGTAGGGAAAACATTTACAGGAGAGTTTGCGGGCACCACACTCTCCATACGAATCGTTGCTGACGATGTCGTTGATAAAGAGTTTGGAACAGGTGCAGTGGGCGTAACACCCGCACATAGTCACACCGACTGGGAAATTGCTGACCGTCACGATCTACCACGACCACAAGTTATTAATGAGTATGCAAAAATGAACGAAACTGCAGGCTCACTTGTTGGAGGTCTTAAAACACTTGAGGCGCGAGAAAAGATTATAGAATGGCTCCGAGAAAATACTCTACTTGAAAAAGAAGAGAAAATAAAACAAAATATATCACTTTCAGAAAGAACTGGCGGCATTGTTGAGCCTCTTCCTAAACTTCAATGGTTTGTGAATGTAAATAAGCCGTTCAAAATTCCCCATTCAAAAATTTCTGGGATTAAAGCCGGTGAAGAAATAACCTTGAAAGAACTTATGCATAAGGCAGTCTCAGAAGGGAACATTGAGATACTCCCCGCTCGATTTGAGAAATCATACAATCATTGGATAGATAATTTGCACGATTGGTGTATTTCAAGACAAATCTGGTTCGGCCACCGCATACCAGCATGGCATAAATCTAAAGGCGCTACAGAAGAGATTCATGTTGGCATAAATGCGCCCGAAGAAAGCGGTTGGTCACAAGAAGAAGATGTGCTGGATACATGGTTTTCTTCAGCTCTTTGGACTTTTTCAACACTTGGTTGGCCAGAGGAAACAGACGACTTAAAAACGTATCATCCAACAACACTGATGCTGCCAGGATATGAGATACTCTTTCTTTGGGTCTCACGAATGGTACTCATGAGCGGTTTCCATCTTGGAGAGCTGCCTTTCAAAAATGTGATCTTACACGGAATTGTAAGGGATAGGCAAGGAAGAAAGTTTAGCAAGTCTCTTGGAAACGGAATTGATCCATTAGAAATAATTGAAAAATATGGTGCGGATGCACTGCGTATGGGACTCATTGTTGGTGCTGCTCCTGGGAACGACGTGAAATTTGATGAACAAAAAATCAAGGGATACAAACACTTCACGAATAAAATCTGGAATATTTCCCGATTTGTACTCGAAAACACAAAGGATGTTAATATGGATGCAGAGTACGTAAAAGAAGATAGAGTTATTAGAGAGCGCTTTGATGTGGTGCTCAAAGAGGTTACTAAAGATATTGAAAGATATCGTTTGGACTTAGCAGCAGAAACTTTATATCACTACACATGGCACACATTTGCGGACACAATTCTTGAACATAGTAAAGCAATTTTCGAAGACGAACCAGAAAACGTAGAATCTCGAAAAAAATTACTGATCTCAATTCTTGCAGACCTCCTTAAACTTCTCCATCCATTCATGCCGTTTATAACAGAGGAGGTGTGGTCATTGCTTCCTCGCAAAGACAGTGAGTTGTTGATGGTTTCAAAGTGGCCCGAGTAAAGTATTTCGTATCTTGTATTTCGTATTTGGTATAAACTGACGAAAATTAAATTGCATACGAGACACTTGATACCAAATACTAGATACTATTTTTTATGTCTCTTATTAACATAGACGCACAAACACTTACATGGGCACTGCTTGGAGGAATTCTGCCCTCGCTTTTATGGCTGTGGTTCTGGCTGAAAGAAGACGCCAAACACCCAGAACCTAAACGTCTCATTGCGGCCGCATTTCTCGCTGGTGCCATTGCGGTGCCTATTGCCTTTTTCGCTGAAAAAATATCACTTTCCCTTTTGGGAACTGGCTTTTTGGTGGTTATAATATGGGCCGCCATTGAAGAATTACTGAAATATGGAGGAGCATACATAGTGGCATTTCGAGGAATTTGCCTTGATAGGAGCAGGTGCGTTGATGAACCAGTTGATCCGCTCATATACATGATTACAGTCGCGCTTGGTTTCGCGGCGCTTGAAAATACTTTATTTCTAATCAATCCGATTCTTGGCGGAGACGCGGCTTCCGGAGTACTCACAGGAAATTTGCGTTTCATCGGCGCAACCTTATTGCACGTTGTCGCAAGTGGCGCTATCGGATTAAGTAAAAGTTTATCTTTCTATAAAAACAATCTGGTTAAGAAAATGTATTTTTTCGTGGGGATAACTACAGCAATTGGATTGCATGTGTTATTTAATTTTTCTATAATAATAAGTGAGGGTGAAAATATTTTTTTCATATTCGGAGTATTATGGTTGTTTGTCGGCGCATTACTCCTTGCGTTTGAGAGAGTTAAGCGTCTCAAGCCCTAAGTTGATTGTCCTACTCACTTCATCTCTAACTAAACACATGAGAAATTCTTTTCTTGAAAAAATTACCAACATGGTCAACCATGATCATGATGAAAATCTACGTGAGATTGACGTAGAAGATCGTGGGGGTAACAGCAACGTCCCGCAAGGAGATAACTGGATGGAGGAAGAAACAAGCGAGGGGCAACTTATGGTTGACATGTATCAAACGCCTGACGAAATTGTCATTCAAACAATGGTTGCCGGAGTCAAGCTTGATGATTTGAACGTTTCTATAGGAAGAGATATGGTTACATTAAAAGGAAGACGCGAAACACAAAAAAACGTAGACGAGGAAGACTTCTTTTATCAAGAATTATATTGGGGTTCATTTTCACGCACTATTCTCCTGCCGAGCGAAATCGATGTAGACGCGGCAGTAGCATCGGAAAAAAACGGGCTTTTAACATTAAAACTACCAAAAGTTGATAAAGAGCGACAAACTAAACTAAAGATTAAATCTCACTAAAAATCCCGCCATTGGCGGGATTTTTAGTGTATGTGCCCGGGGGCGG